>Ga0116229_10003550_pt1 | contig 25689 bp, 20 predicted proteins | sample S1TSphgellanicum_3_FD_87313 | JGI IMG/M metagenome (GOLD analysis project Ga0116229, IMG submission 87313) | Host-associated microbial communities from peat moss isolated from Minnesota, USA - S1T2_Fc - Sphagnum magellanicum MG | ecosystem: Host-associated > Plants > Peat moss > Unclassified... | reverse complement strand
GTGGGAACAATGATTTATGCTTTGAAACATACCCTAGGCAAACATGTTATCACCCAACGGAATGACGGCTTGTTGTACTAGGCTCACCTAATTCCTAGGTTTGAATAAGCCCTGGTAGGGCCTTATAGGGGGGCCATGTTCTATAGTAATGTGGCGTGCCTGTTGTTTCCGTAAAGCACTGCCTGGATTTTTCCTTTGTATTTTCAGCTCCCTTACCTGCCTGAAGAAACCTGTTTACCAGCCTAGGGCACAGATCTCAAATCACGGAAGGGCCTGTACTCAGCCCCTTCTCCTATACAAAAAAAAGACAAGCAGGAGCAACCAACCACCTAGGAACAATTAGGTACTAGTATTAACTACTCCATGGATGAGTTCATTTGACAACTGGTTCCCATGGGAAGTAATGATGGAACCAGTTGTTTGTTCAATTTGTGTACACACTATACATGGAAGATTACTCTGGAGTCCAAACAAAATTCTCCACCAAGACAAGGAACAAACAAATATACAAACAAAAGTTCCACCTATTTTGCTGATGGCAAGAATCATAGCCAAAAAAAAACATGAGAGAGAGAGAGAGAGAGAAAGAGAGAGAGAGAGAGAGGAGTATGCGTGTATGTCTATCTATGAAGGAAGGTAGTCTGTTTGTTTTGTTTGTCAAAAACGTTGAAATCTCTCAAACCATGCCAACCTCTTGTGGAGCTTTTTGATACATTGGAGAGCCTATGATGAGTAGAGGGGTGCACCGAGTTAGTTTCATCACATTTCGACCTATGGTGAAGTTATTGAATATTGAACAAAATTTTCACCAAAAAAATTAATTTAAATCAAAATTTAAAAAAATTGTAGAGGAATTTGTGTGCATGCTCTTGGTATTGTTAGAAAGCTCTCAATGATGAGCAAGATTTAATGAAGGTGATTTGGAAAAAAAAAAAGAAAATAAGAAAAAAAAAAAAAGACTTAAGGTGTGGGAGATATTGAATTTTGAGTACTTTTTTGTCATTAAAAATTCAATTAAATTACCCCCCAAAAAAAGGTTTTGAAAGGAAAAAAATTCAGTTGGGTAACAAAGTCAGACTTCAGGCTAATGGGACAAGCTACTACACTAGAATGTGTGATGTTTTGATGGATAACAGTAGCAGTAGTAGTGATGCTGGTTGGCCTTGCATTTAAGGGGGCTTGGGTCTGGCACACAGCCTGGGGACATCACCAGAACACCAGGTCTTATGGTATTTTAGCAGAGCTCTGTCAATGTATATCAAGTAAGGCTTTGCTGTCTAAATTATGCTGCAGACACTCACTCTGACAACAACCCAAAGACCCTCAAGTACCCATCTTCTCTTTTGTGCTTTCTAACCTTTCATATATGCTTTCCTCTCTCTCTCACTCTCTCTCTCTCTCTCTCTGTGGCAGCACTTATCAAGTTTCCATGCTGTACCCATTATGGCTGATTAATGGAGACTAGGCTGGAAAGTGGTGTTTTTTCCCCCCCTACTACCATAAAAACCTCTGCCCAGATTTTTAGTGTATGTGCGCGCACACACACACACACACACCCACCTCTACCAAGAGGAAGAACCCGCAGTGCATCTCAGAAAATGAAATGCTCACCTGCAAGCATTCCATTTTTTGAAAATGCCTCACATGGGTTTTATTCTCTTGTGTTAGTCTATACTATTAGTCCCTTTTTTTTTCATCTTTATTGTGTAGTTAGCATACACTCTTCTTTTTGTACATTTTTTCTCGCCAGACCAACCAATGGTTTTTCCTCATCATGATTGTTATCATATTTCCATGTAGTTCATGTTCAGTTTTGTGTCTACTTTGTACTTTTGTGATAAGTAAAAACCTGGCACATTTTCCTTAGTGTATACTCAGAGGCCATATTACTGTGCCTAAAAAACTACCTGCACGACGACAATGGTGGGCTTTACGCTTCCATGACAAGCTCTACCTGCACGACAATTGTGGGCTTTAGACTTCCATGAGGAGCTCTACCTGCATGACAATGGTGGGCTTTTACACTTCCATGAGGAGCTCTACCTGCACAAGAATGGTGGGCTTTACACTTCAATGACAAGCTTTACACTTTTTGAAAAGCCTACTGTTTCACATTTCCAATCCACCTCCCCACTCGCAGTTCTCTTCCAGTTCCCACTGGTTCATGACATCAAAATCTGCCTCAAGTTTTACACAAGGTAAAGACCTCAGCCATGGCCTTTATTGGAATCATGCCCACGCTTGGCTCTGCCTTGTGTGGGCCCTTGTTCCAGTGAGGCCTCAGGCTTTACCGACCACTTATTCTCACCAGAACCAACCATCCATGCGCTGTATTCCAAAACCTCTCAAGTGAATTTCTCACTTCTTATTTGACCTACTAATTAACTTCCCACTGTCACAACTGAGAGTCTCTCTACCTATTTTTCACTGCAGAAAGTTCAGTTCACAGGCAACCAATATTTGATGGCTGTTTCAGAAAGTAATCAGAAGGACAAACTAGGTACCCACTCGCTGAGGCAGGGGATATTAGCCCCAGGCCAAAAATGGTGAGGAGCAATGAGAGGGAGGGCTATATGAAACAAAAACCAAACACACCCGAAAATAAAATAACATAATTGCAGTCAAAACCAAAAAAAAAGCAAGAAAAGCAAAGATGCTTCTTGTTTTTTCTTGCATTTCGTAAATTTTTGAGCTTCACAATGGATTCTCCCCCCCCACCCCGCTTTTCCTTTTTCCTCTTGAAAGTCTACCTAGAGGAACAAAATTTTACATGGATCTCCCTCCTTTGTCACAGAAGCAGTCAGGTGTGTAAGAAATAATATGACTGAATAGGTATAATACTGCAAAGTACAGAGTTATATTTCTGCCATGAAAGCTATCAAAAGGGCATATTGGAAAAGGAGGACAATAGTTGTTACTTACTGACAAATGGTTATAGCACCATCTACCATGTGCCCCATTGTGGGTACTTCTGTGCACAATAGAGCAAACACCAAGCTGGCTCACATTAAATCTCCTGTTCTGCCCAACAACCACTACCATTTGAGCATTATAACATTATAACTAAATCATCTAACTCCATTGATTGCCACCCATTTCAGTAGAAGATCACCAAAACAAATTTCAGATTGCATTAATACCTATTTGAGAGGTTAGGAAGTGGGACAAAAAGTCCAATTTCAACTGATGGGTTGCAACCATGTTTGTAAGAGATCTAACACCCTCAACAGCTTGGTGCAACATGATAGCTGAATCCTTGCAAAACAGCTAACCCTAAACCCTTAAACCCCTAATTCATGACTTCATATCTGCTTTTGCCCATGTATTTATTCACTATTTGAATTTGGTGGACAAACAATCCAATCAAGAATCCAGGTACAACAAGCCGTGGTATGTCCATCTGGGTTCTACTGTCTTGTAAGGTTTTACTTCCTCAAAAAATGCAGTAGTTACCAGGAGCTGAATATCCATACCAAGGATAAAGAGGTACTGATATCCTTGAGAGCATGCCAGCACCTTGAGTACATAAGGAAATCCAGACTACTGTTTGCCAACCATCCCATCTCAAAAGCTGTACAGCACAACATGGGATGAACCTCCTGCAACTGAAAAAGCCCCACATAAATAAGCCAACAAAGCTCCCCAATTTGAATTTGTAAAGAGATGGGTGCAAACTGAAGCATGTGGGTCAAACTGCAAACCAGGTGCCAAGCAGACATGGCACCACGCTACTTTCATAGAAAGCAAGCCTTTGCATACGGTCTGTTGGTCAGACCCTGACTGTCCTTGTGGAGGCCAAGTCCTATCACATAGCTGGTATTCAATGCAATCCGGCTAAATCATCTTCCTCAACTTTGCATTCAGAGAAAATAAGGCTAAAACAGCTTTGTGGGTCTAGTCAAACAAAAAGAAAGAAACTTGGATTGTGTATCAACCAGCACACCATAGGATTATATTCCTGATCAAGCAGCATGCACCAACCAGATTGTTTGTCTGAAAAGTCCACCAACACTCGCAATAAGATCTTGAGCGGGTTTCCTTTCCTCTGACTTGATCTGTGTTCAGCACAAGAGAACAGCACTGTAAAGACCACCTCCATATAAAGTTATCACAGAACAATGTTGCAAGAAAAACCTGGCATCCAAAGTGAGAAAGGCATCAGGTCACTAACTCCAGGTTCTATTGGTAATTGAAGACAAGCACTAGAAAAACAACTAAAAATTGGATTGGAAATGTAAAGCTAGCCCCATTCATGGACTGGAAGCCACATGAGGATCCAACCAGAGATCCCATGTATGGTCAGTTTTTGGAAAGGAGATTCCTTCCAATTCCATTTACATGCTTGCAAGACACAAATGATGCAACAAAACCTTCACCTATGTGGGACCTACTTCTTTGGAAGCAATTCTGTGTAGCATCTAGTCAGCCACAAGTGCAACTTGTACATGTATCAGAATTCAGCATGTCCTAGTGCACTTGTGGGGTATGCAGCCAATGTTGACAAGGGACACAGAGAATATTTCAAGGTCAATGGAAGTCACAACTAACCAGAAGCCTGAAATGATCATGGTACAAAGAAGCAGGCAAGGAAGCTGGCCTGCAGACAGAATTTGTTGGTGACAACAACCCTGTTTCTGGATGTAGCAATCTTCCTGAATGAATCACTCCAGATTTGATAAGCAAAACTCCTTCCCATCTGAGCCAAACCATGACATTTCTCATCTCTCTGGACACCTGACCTGATGATCAATTGTCGGCAAATAACACTAACAGCTCTTTATTCCCAAGATTATAATTACCTGACACAAAAATTCTCACTGGGATCAACACCCATCTGCAGTGATTGTATAAAAATTGCAGTGGCCTTCATATGTTTCACACTGCTACATTCTCCATCATTTCACAGTCCCAGAATCCACCATCATCAGTAGCTGAATGAACAAGGGTACTGAAGATAGGTGAAGGTTGACTAGATCCACAATACATCCTCTGTGAGTTCAGATCTCTGCAATATTTGCAATAGCATTATCTGAAATAGTAGCTCACCTACAAGCAAACACTTAAGCCTAAGGCATAGACTGCCAACAAAGAGGGTAGAGGTTGCAGTCTCCTGCAGCCTGAACATTTTCTTTTAGCACCCAGTGACTCTTTCGAGAGTAAAACTTAGTGCTACTGTGCATGTCCTGCCGTTCAGACATCAACCTCATTTCCAGTGAAGTTTGATCTGATGCACACACAGAGCCAAAGAGATAGAGACCTGCGGGTGGGTGGTTTGTGTCTCCACTCAGAGATGACTTGATACTAAGGTTATCGAGATTTCAGATTCAGCAACATAGCAGCAAATGAATCTACCAAGTGTGATTCCAGCTACCATCATCAACAGAAGTTCTTGTACCTGGCTTGAAGGAACTTGCTCCATTGAAAAACTTCTCAGAATCAATCTGTTCTTGGATACTTCTTCAATGGCAATGGAAAGAACGTTGCAATTCCATTTCTTCAGCATCAATCTAGAAACTCCAGAAGCTCTGAAAATAGAGAATGGGACTCACCAAATTAGGACACAGACCGGGCCATCACTTCTGGTGTCTTCCAATAAACTTCATAGATTTTTAGGGATGTAGTTTCAAGTGGTTACCAAGTAGACATATGAAGCAGCAACATTTCAACACTGATTTGACTCAGGTGCGTAGATGGACTCAAGGGTTCAGGATTTAGTGGGCATTTTGGTCAAGCTGTGTAAAATTTTGCTCTTCATACCAGCAAAGTATTAAACCCAAAATTCTCAAAACAAAAATAGCATGAGGAGAATCAAATCTATATCAAACATCAGATAAAAAGACTTCACTCAAATGCATGGTTGTCAAGGGTTTAGGGTTTAGTGGTCATTTTGGTCAAGCTGTGTAGAATTTGGCTCTTCATACCAGCAAAAATATTAAAGCCAAAATTCTCAAAACAAAAATACCGTGAGGAGCAACAAATCTATATCAATATATCAGATGAAAAACTACACTCAGCTGCATGGGTCTCGAGGATTTAGGGTTTAGTGGGCATTTGGTCAAGCTAACAGTCATTAGAAAAATAGCCCGAGTAGCAACAAATCTATATCAAACATCAGATTAAAAACTTCACTCAATTGCATGGGTCTCGAGGGTTTACGGTTTAGGGTGTAGTGGGCATTTGGTCAAGCTGTGTAGGATTTTGCTCTTCATACCAGCAAAGTATTAAAGCCAAAATTCTCATAACAAAAACAGCGCGAGGAAACAACAAATCTATATCAAACATAAGATAAAAACCAGGTTCACAAATGCAAAGTAGCAAAAAATCTCGGAAGAGACAGTAATTTTAATTTCCCTGCATACCACGTTCAACTATTTTCAAGGATTCGGTTTCCACACACATCATTTACTCTCCCATTTCTCGTTCCTTTTTTTCGAATCAGATAAAAGACGCCTTGCTTCCTGCGGATACAAACAAAGACGGAAAGAAAACAGTGAAAAACTAAATATCACGCAACGAGCGAATCCGAGACTTACCGATCATGACCGATTTGATAATTCGCAGCGACGCGCACTATCTGTTCACAAACTATCGATGCAAACAAGTCCAAAATCCCTCCTAAAATAGAGCAAAACAACCCACACTGCCATCGCCAAATTGAACCTCCAACAGAAGAAGGACTGAGCACATGCGCTTGAATTCGTCCACCCTCTGGCCAAGGGCTCCACAACCCAAATAAATAAAAATATTGAAAAAACCTAATGTGATTAAATGAACTAAATTCCCCTAATCTTATAAGGAAATGGTGTAGCCCATATTCTTATAGTAGTTTGCATTTTTTTCAAAATGGCACAATCATCTCCCAACTTTTCAATCTCCTTCAAAAGAATTTTCATGCATGGGTCTTCTTCTCCATTCTCTTGAGCGTCCATCTCAAACCCAAAAATAAGAAAGGGACAGTGTTGACCTATGGTGAGAATTATTGTCCATCTCTTCAACTCAATGGCTGGAGTGAACCAGCAGCCACCAGTGCATGAGTTCAGGATGAGGCCGTTCAAGCCGTTTTGAGGATGAGCTGAAAACACATCTTCTTCCCCTGCCTAGGGATTTTTCAGCCTTTTTTTTCTTCTGTCTCAAAATTTTCCCCTCCTACCTACCTCTCCCCTCCCCACCTCCTACCTCCCTCACCTCATTTCCTGCTCACTCCATTGCCAACTCTAGGGAAAGCTCCCAAGCTTGAGTGGCTCAGAGCCTAAAGGAAACATGAGACACAAGGCTTGAGGAAGGTGAGGAGTTTAATGTTGAAGGAATGTGGAGAGTAGAAAGGCAAGAGAAGCATTTCATCCCAAACATAAAAGTAGGAGAAGAAAGGTAAACTCTCTCCCTTCTTTGCATTTTTTTTTTCTATGTTTTGTTTTTTCTTTTGCTTGAGAAGAAGAAGACAATAGCAATGGGCGTTGTCTTTTTCTTTTGTTTTTTTGTTTATGTTTAAAGCGAAGTAACAACAACAAACAAAAAATGTGATGGCAATGAACTTGTTGTTGTCGCCCATTTTTATTTTATTTTTGTTCGAAGCGAAAATGGGCAACAACAACAAGCTTGCTATCATCGCATTTTATTTTTTTTGTTATTGTAAACAAGGCAACAACAACAAGTTTGTTGTTGTCGCCCATTTTTTTCTTCTTTCTGCTTGAAGTGAAAATGGGTGATGACAATAAGCTTGTTGCTGTCACATTTTTTTTCTTTTGTTGTTGTTACTGTGAATAAGGTGACAACAACAAATTTGTTATCATTGCCCCCCCTTTTTTTTTGCTTGAAGCAAAAATGGGTGATGACAACAAGCTTGATGTTATCACATTTTTTTTTCTTATGTTGTTGCTACGAACACAGTGATAACAACAAGCTTGCTGTTGTCACCCATTTTTTTCTTTTTTTCTACTTGAAACAAAGAAGGTGATAGTAACAAGCTTATTATCGTTGCCTTTTTTTTCTATTGATTTTGTTGCAAAGAAGGAGATGACAACAAACTGTCATTTTTAAAATTTTTTTTCAAAAAAAATTATCTTGCTTTATTTTTTTCTTCTTTGGTCCTTTTATTATAAAAAATTGTTAATTGTTCATCAGAATTGACAACCAACAATGATTTGGTGGTTTTTAAAAAATGTTTAAGATTATAATGGCTAAAGGAAAGAGACTAAAAAAAGTTGGTGGTGATTTGGAAGCTTAGAAACAAAATGTTGTTTCATCATAATTGATAATTGAAGAATAAAATGTTGTTCCATCAGAACCAAGAACTGATGAATCAAACAATCCATGTGGCTTAGAGTTGGTAATGGTGGTTGTTTGCAATTCAAATGATGAGATTCCTCCCAATATAGATTGAGAATTTCGATCGAAAAGTTGTGGGTCAGATTGTTTTTAAATTTACATACATTAGATCAAATGCAAAAAAAAAATTTGTACAAAAAAACTTAAATTTAATTATACCCACACCTTTCATCATTTGATTGTAATTTTTTTTTTTGATTTTTTTATTGCAATATTTGAAAGACATTAAAGTTTGTAATAATTGCATTTGATTGTGTGATCTTATGTTTTGCAATATCTGCGTTTTATTGTGTGATCTTTTTATGTTTAAGGTTTTAGGGTTAGGGTTTTTTATAATTACAAAATAAAGACTTATTTATTTTTATAGTTTTTTGGTTTAGGTTTGGAGCTTGAAACTGACTAAGCATTTCAACCATCAACACCCCCTTTTCCACCTAATATGGCTGGAAAGGACGAAGAATGGATGAAGGTTGGGTCAAAATGAAAGTGTAAAGTTAGCATTGTCACATATTCTACTAAATGGTTGTAACCAAGAATTTGAAGGAGGTGCATGGCTTAGTGACAAAAAAAGCCAAACTTGGGAAGCTTTCAATTTTTGAAAATGGTTTTCAACATCAAGACCATGTTAAAATGAACATTCACATCTTGGGAAATGCCATGGTTGTGCGAAGGTGGAATGATCAAAAGGTTACTAATTGCGTTCGTGCCGAAGTCCAACGAGAATGGGATAAGTTAGTAATTGTTGTAGAACAATGTCCACCATTACCAAAATTAACTTTGGTCAAATTAGTACATGTGTTTAGCCTTAATGCTTAGGGCGTGGGAAACATGCCTCGAGGTGTAGCATCATGGATGGATAAGAATGAAAATTTCCAAGAAATGATCTTATTCCCCCATTCTGCATATGCACAATGATGGAAGATGGCATGTGATGTCAAAAATTAGGATCAAAAATCTATTAAAGCGAGTTGGACACAAGAGTTGACAATTGTATTGGATTTTCATGAATCTAAAATGATTCATGGAGGGTAAAAAAATAAATTAATGTTTGTTGTTTTTTTATAATTTTGTTTCATCCAAAATGTGTTAGGTTAGGGTTCAATTTGGTGGTTTTTAGGTGTTTATAGGTTCAGGGCATAACAAAGGAAAAATTTGTTGCAAATGTAGTTTAAGTTGAAATGCAATGCCGCCATTTGTACAATGTTTGTCTTGTAATAAAGGCTACAAATGCAACAATTGCTTACCGAGTTAAACATGACATTATAGATAACAATATGGTTTATGGTTTCCATTTTATATAGTTAGTTGGGTTTTTTCAACCCCTTCATTTTTTAGACTACCTATTTTTTGAATTTTGGTCCTTTAATATACCATAGTAAACCCTTTTTTTCATTGGGTTTTATAACATTTTTTGATCCACCCATTTTTTTACATATTTTATCAATATAATATTTTCTTTTAATCACACTTGTTTGATGGGTATATGTTTAATCATACAAGCCTTTTTTTTTATCATCTTCTTAGTGCTTTAGATGTAAGAATCAAAACTTAAATAGTTCCATATGCATATTTTATAATTAATTTGTTTAAGGTTTACAAAAATCAAAATGTATATTGTGCAATATTTACATCTAATGTATTAAAATTCACATCATTTAAATATTTTAAAAACAATACCCACATTTTAATTAACTTATTAACATTGTCATGAAATCAAACACGAAATACCTACATCCTTTGTATTATAATTTTCATAAGGCCATTTCAAATATGTAATACCCAAATATAGGTCTCATAAATAGTTATTAATTTTTTTACATCCATTGCAATACTCACATATAGGTTTTATAAATAATAGTTGATTTTTTAAACATCTTTTATAATATTTGCATATAAGTCCGTAAATAATTGTTGATTTTAACATTGTTTGTAATACCCACATATAGGTTTCCATTACAATATTTACGAGACTCATATGAGATAATAATTTAATTTAAATATAACCAAATAATGTCATAATTCAAGAATTACTATAAATATATATTAAATAATGTAAATGATTGATTATCATATTTAGATAACCATTTTTAAAAATATCAATTAACTGATTATTTGGTTGAACCTTAATTATTCAGATAATTAAATTTTAGATCTAAAAATCAATTTAATACTTTGATATTTAATTAGATTTTTTTATATTGATAAGTTGTTCAAATCATAATTTTGATAATTAATTGTCATAAAATTAATTTAGGTATATAAAAAGACATATTTTGGGTACGCAAACCATTTATTTTGAAGTGATTTTACATGTGGGTATTGCATTTAAGGTTGATTATTCACCTAAGGTTATCTAAATCACCTATGGATTAATTCAAAATGAACTTGCAGGTAAGTGTTGCATATAAGCCTTAGTCTTCATTTAAAGGCCACACAAACTACATATTGGTTATTTCGAAATGACTTTACATGTGAGTATTGCATTTAAGGTGCGGTTTGCACCTTAGGTCACATAAATCACCTATAGATTAAATCAAAAAATAATTGAATATGGGTATTGCATTTAAGGTTAAGTATTCATATAATTTTGTAATACCCACACACGTACTTATTTTCACCAATTAGAAATTTAGCCCTAATTTTTTTAATAATTAAATAAAATTTGTAACAAAACACAAAAGAGGGTATGATTATAACCATTTGGCAATATTTCCAAGTTGAATTTTTTCACTTTCTTTAAAAAAATATAAAATGACATTGCATTGTTTTACATATGCTTAAACCTTAAAGATTTCACCTAAAATGCACCTTGTATTTATTTTAATTATTATATATTTGTAGAAAATTGTTAATTAATTTATATGTCCCAAAATCTAAACCTAAACCATAATTTTAACATTAAATGATAAATTTTATATTAAACCTTAACACCCTGTATCATCAATGTGACCAATTTTGCATAATGATCATTTTTATATATGTTAAATCATACTATAAGATGAATAAATAATTTTGAAAACATGAATTTCATGGTGTATTGGCAAAGAATCAAATATTTTAAAAATATTTTTATGTTTCATGGTTAATGAATTATCATAATATGATATTGGTATTACATTTAAACAAAAGTGGGTTAGAAAATATTGAACTTTAACAACTATGGAACATATGGAAACAAAAGATATTCATAATTATGCTATAGATTTAAACAAATGATAAGATCAAAAACCATATAATGAACAAAATATGAAATATAAACCTTAAGCTTTGATATATATGAACCAAATTCCTAAACATTAAATCATAAGGCATAACCCTAAAAATCCAAATGATATTTTAAAATAAGCCTTATTACAACCCTAACTATACAAACTTAACAAAAAAAGTCCTAGTGATATATGCCCTAAACCCAAAAAACTATACAAAGTATACAACTTATATAATGCAAAAAAAAATATTTTAAAACCAAATTTTAAATCTTTTAAACTACAAACATTTATTGACCAAATAAAAACCTTAATCTTAAAAAAAAATCAAATAAATTTTGTAAAAAACCAAAACAAAATATATGTTTCTTACCTTTGTGTGAACTTTCCAAACTAATTTTTGCCATTATATTACTTCACATATGTTTAAACCCTAAAAAATTTCCCCCAAATTTAGCTTAGTATAGGTTAATTATTATAGATTTATGAAAAACTTGCTAACTAATTTATACATCCCAACCTTAAACCCAAACCATAATTGAATAGTACATACTTCTAATAATTACATGAAAAAGATGTATTGTAATGTCCATTCCATAAATAAATTAGATAAATAAAATTTAGTAAAATATGCATTAATTAAATCAAAATGGTTACAATTATGACATTGTTTTCACTATAAATTGTTTATAATACCTACATATGGGGACCTATGTTCATCATCCATGAACTAGGGTGAACCTTAATAAATTGATAGGTAGGATTAGGGGGGTGGGGGTGGGAAAAGTGAATAGGTGATTAGTTAGGTATTTGGTTATGTAAAAAACATAGGTTGGTAGGTAGGAAGGTGGGTGCATAGGTAGGTAAGTAGGTATACATGTAGTTAATTGGGTTAGTAGGCAAATTAATAAGTAGAAAGGAAGTTCAAGGAGTAAGGTAAATAGGTTATTAAAGTAAGTAGGCATGTAGGTAAGCAAGTTAGTAGGTAGGAAGAAAGTTACACTAGTAAGGTAATTAGGTAGATAGGCAAGTTTGTATGTAAGAAACAAGCTACCTCATTAGGTGGTTAAGTTTGTAAAGTACTTATATCAATAGGGTGGTTATATATATAAGGTTGTTAAATAGTAAGGTAGTTAGGTTAGTAGGGTAGGTAGTTAGTACAATGGTTAGGTTATTAGGGTAATTAAATCAATAGGGTATGTAATTATTAAGGTAGCTATGTTAGTAAGGTAGGTAGTTAATATAGTAGCTAAGTCAGTAGGATAATTGGTTATTAAGGTAATTATGTTAGTAAGGGATAATCAGTAAGGTACCAAAGTACCTTACTTATGAAGGTAGGAAGGTGAATAAGGTAGTTATGTGTGAGGTCAGGTCCAAGGAAAAAATGATAAAAAACAAACCAAAAATAATAATGCAGTGGTCAATAACAAAAATTATGATGAACCCCATTTTTCGCCGAATGAAAAAACTCATTTTTGTGTCTCTATCAAATGTGTAAGTTTGATATATTTTTTTTTGTTTTATTTATAGTGTTTAGATCCCTCACTCTCTTTAGCAACAATGATAAATCATCCCTCGAATAAGGATAATGAAAAGATTATTGTGCAAAAAGAATTGATGATAGGTTTTCCAAATATTGGCTTTGATACTTTTATGTTTTATTAGTTTATCACACATGTCTACGATGATATGGATGTGGCTTTTTGGAATGAAGTTGAGGATGTTGTGTAGAAGCATGAATGAAAGCCCAATGTTCTACCCATTATTCCACCCACTGTCATCACACACATCAGTGGTCATTAACTTTTAGATCTAACAAATTGTAACATCACACTTTCAATCTTTGATCCAACTATTGTAGCAAGTATACTTTGCAATACGCAAGGTCGGGGAAGGATTAACTATACGTATAGTGTAGTTAGTGAATTCTTGTGTGGATTTAATGCAACCTTGGCATTTCACACATCTCCAGCAAATATACATTATAATATGCAAGTTGTCCAAGGGAAAAATTGACAATATTTGTAATGTAGTTAATGAATTCTTGTATGGATTTAATGTAGTCTTGGCATTTCATGCATTTTAAAGACTTGAATTGACTTGACAAATTCTAATAAAACAACTATGATTTTGAAGGATTGTTTGAAACTTGAAGACAAATTTGTCTCATGTTTTAAACCCATATACTTTTGATTTTTGAATTTTTTATTTCATGCATTTTGAAGTTCTTTCTATGAACTTTGAAATATTTAATGTACTTTCTAGTTTATTTGTGCATATATGTATTGTTTCCTTTCAAAAAAAAATTTCAAGCACATTTTGAATTACTTTGTTTATATGATTTTGTTGATGTAATCATGTTTTGTTTCTACTTTGATATGAACTTTCATTTCAATCAAATATATCTTGTTTATGTTTTGTTTTTACCATTTTGTATTAGTTTCTAAAATTTTCATATGTTTTGTTTTTTGTATTTCTATTTTTTTTGTAATGTTTCTTTTTATAAATCTGGTTATGAAAATTCTACCTTTATATTTCAAAAGTTAAATTTACTTTTATTCCAAAATTAAAAAAAATACTTCAATAAAAAATATATAACCTAGATGATAGAAAAATTTACTTAAAATTTAAAGATAGGGGAAGTCTATTTTGGAAAATCCCACTACAAAATGGAAAATCTTGATTGAAAACGAAATTCTCTCCCAAATTTTTATTTGGAAATTTCATTCTATAAAGGTCATTAGTTTAACACTAAGAAATTTCCTCAAGGTTTTTACAAAGGCATGAAATGAATACCCACATTCATGGAACAAAATATTAAATATAGGAAAAAATTAAGGAGGAACGCAAGGGGAAAGAAATGTTGACAACCGATGAAACAAGGAATTGGCATTGAAGAGGTCCTTTTTCAAACTAACAAGAAACCATTGCATTAAAAAAACAACACCAATGTGGGAAGGAAGTTGTTAAGGGCCTCTAAACCAAAGTGAACATCGTTAAAGAAAGGTCATTTGGAGTGTTCCCTTCAAGTTTTCAACTCAAATTGTTTGATGCATGACACAATCATATATATATATATATAAAAGGCTAGATTCATATGGATGCTTTAGAGCAAAGTTGTGTTTGTTAATGTTTGGAAGGCCAAAATTGACAACACAATTAACTACAATTGTTTGCTTTGTGGTGATGTGAAAGAATTAGTCATGCACAAGTTCTAGAAATGTGGAAATGTTCAAAAGGCATGAGAGATCATTGACAAAATCCTTAACAATCTATTGTATGGGGATTAGACATCAAGGCAATTGCCCAATACAATGACAGCACAAAATATTTAGTGTTAAAAGTGCCAAAAGGGTTTCATAGTGTTGTTAAGCTATTGTTGCAAGGTATAATCAACCTTTTGTGTATTTTGGAAAGAAAAGAACAATGTTATGTTTAATAATGTTTAATAAGAGAAATTGCAAGATCGCAAAGTTAGAAAGTTCAAAACTTTAAGTTGAATAGCCTATTGAACTGGAGTAGCACTACCTAGGATTGATGCTTGAATTCAATTAGGAATGCTCCTCATAACAATGAGTCACATTTTGAGACCTTTAACAAGGTTTCGTGTATAAACTTGTTCATTTGCTTCATGTTTACTTGGTTTGTCGGATTGTGCTATGATGAGCCTTTTAAAGGATTTACTAGTTGAGGTGTTGTGTTTCCTCTTTGCAATGAATTTCTCATTCATGTCATTAAAAAATAATAATTTAAATCATAATTAGGCCCTCAATTTTTTCCATTTGGGAGAGGTAGGGAGTGAGTGTTGATTTGGTTTTTTTTTTAAAAATGTTTTGGGAGAGGGGAATTAGTGCATTGGTAACCAATTCATCAAGGATAGAACCAATGGTTTATATATGTTAACACTCGGGGAACCAGGAGTTTTGGAAGTGAACAACAATCGACTAAAGTGGAGTTGAAGGACAAATATTTATGTGCTTCCAAATATACTAAAAAAAATCTTGAAGGTTTTTACTACAATGTTGAATTTTGTTTGGGCACATCATGTTTTTGGGTGCCGTTTCTTTTTTTGGCAAATTTTTGCCAATTTGCCAAAAAATTGTTTCAATTTATTTTTGGTGACAATATATTTGTTCCCTTTAAAAAATTTGCCAAAAAACTATTATTATTAATTTTCCCACCACAATTGCCTGCAAAAGGAAATGGTGCCTAAGATTTTTCTAATTTCATATGTAAAATATTGCCAGATGTGGTTGAAAATTCTTATGGATGATTGCCATTTGAGCAACATCACAAAATTTATTAAGAAAACCCTTGCAAGCTCAGTGTATTAGGGTTTTTTTTTTTTTTTTTTTTTTTTTCTTTTTTTTTTTTTTTTTTTTTTTAATTTTTAAATTTTACTTTGTGTAATTTTTTTATTTTTTGCCTAAAAAAAAAAAAAAAAAAAAAAAAAAAAATATTCTTTTTTTTTTTTATTTTTTTTTTTTTGTTTTTATTTTAATTTTTTTTTTAAATTTTTTTTATAAATTCTTTGTATTTTTTATTTATTAAGTTTTTTTTTTTTTTTTTTTTTTTTTCCCTTTCAATTTTGTGATGTAACCAAAGTGGCAATCATCCATAGGGCAATTTAGCTAGATTTGGCCATAAGAAAAATATGAAAGTAAAGAAAAAGATCTAGCATCCTTTCTATATTTTTGGCTACTTGCTCGAACATAGGATATAATCTTGTGAATTTAATATTTTCCAAGCATTTATTTTTCGAAATTTGGCGACTAAACCTTCCTCCCCCCCCCCTCTTGCCCCAAAAGAAAAAAGCTAAAATTTTGCCAATTTGAAAAACAAATCGCCATTTGGCAAAATTTCGCCTAAAGAAAAGAAAAAAACTCGCTTGCTAGGTTAGGCAGGCTACCCGACCCTTGTTAGACGATTTTCCAAAGCTTCTGCCACGTGTTCGAATTCCATTAGTTCCTTTACTACGTGGAGGTACTATTTCTGCCAGGTGGCGACTGTGGATTGGCGGCGAGCGCAACGGAAGCGGTCTCGTTTGATCGCGGCGAACGGGGCTGTTTTTGGCAGACGGGAAAATAGGTCTAGATGCGCGCGAGAGAGAAAGAGAGAGAGAGAGAGAGAGAGAACGCAAAACGGTTTTTGCAATGAGAGAAAGAGAGAGAGAGGAGAGAGACAGGAAAGTTCCATTTTGTTGACGCCGCTTTTAGCACAAAGCTTCAGCTGGAAAAGTGATCGGACAAGGAACGAAAAAGAAAGGCGGGGGTTTAGTAGTGGGGGGGGCGGTGGAGGGAGGCACGGAGGGAGTGAGGAAGGGGAAGGGGGGTTTGGATGACTGCTAATATGGCGATGGTAGAGGAGCCCTTGTATCCCATTGCAATTCTTATCGACGAGCTGAAGAATGATGATATTCAGCTGCGGCTGAACTCCATCCGCCGTCTTCCCACCATCGCACGGGCGCTCGGTGAGGAGCGGACGCGTAAAGAGCTTATACCCTTCCTCAGCGAGAACAATGATGATGACGATGAAGTGCTTTTGGCTATGGCGGATGAGCTGGGCGGCTTTATCCCCTACGTTGGAGGAGTGGAGCACGCCCATGTGCTGTTGCCGCCCTTGGAAACGCTTTGCACTGTGGAGGAGACGGTCGTCCGGGAGAAGGCCGTGGAATCGCTGTGTAGCATTGGAGCCCAGATGAAGGAGCGCGATGTGGTAGATTGGTTCATTCCCCTTGTCAAGGTCAGTATCAGGGTTTCTGTGCATTTCCCTTTCTTTCTTCTCTGTTTCTCTCTTTTAGGGTTTCGGCATTCCACACACTTTTCAAGGACATAGGTATGCATCCTGGAACCAAGCAATGCAAGCTGGAAACCTCAAACTACAACCTATTCCATGCCTTTAGGGTTCCTTATTATATGTCCGCCTTGGTTTGCATCATGGTTTGTTGGTGTTGGGAGAGTCTGACTAGATGATCAGTTCCAGAACCTCAATACTGTGCAAAACTTATTGTCCATGATATAGCAAATCAGGAAGTACATTTGAATCTTTTTATTATCAGGGTTCATTCATCTGAATGAGCATTTTGTATGTGTGGGGGGGATGTAGAGGCTTGGTGCTGGAGAATGGTTCACAGCGCGGGTTTCGGCCTGTGGACTGTTTCACATTGCTTATCCAAGTGCGCCTGAACTACTCCGGGCAGAGTTGCGGTCAGTTTACAATCAGCTATGTCATGATGACATGCCCATGGTGCGGCGTTCCGCTGCAAGTAACCTTGGAAAGTTTGCAGCAACTGTGGAACCATTGTATTTGAAATCGGATATCATGACCTTCTTCAAGGATCTCACCCAAGATGGTATGTCAGTACCGAATGCTCAATAGTAAATAACAAAGTGAGCTGTTTGTTATAATGGTTTTTAGTTTTTTACATTTGGGGGCTAGGTCTGGGCAGGGAATAGGAGTGTGCAAAAGAGTAGAATCTCTCTCTTGTGGAGACATTGTCCATATTGATCAGTTGGTGTCTGTCAAAGTCTCTCACATATGCGCATCAGTTCTTGGTCTGATATTTCTTCTGAAAGTCTCAACTTTCCTTAATTGTTTTTAGAAGTTTATGTTCAGAGGAATCTTCTGTGTAAGTGAATTGTCTTTGAATGAGAGGTTTGAGCACCAGGGATACTACTGTGCTCTCTGATCCAAGAGTTATAGATACTGACTGATGGTGATTGTGATAATCATGTGGCATTTGTCTGATGGTGTGCTGGCCTACTGATGATGCCATGTTCAGCATTGTGAACACTGCAATTCAGTGTGTACCATTATTGTCTGAGATTTGAGTCCCATGCAGTAAATTCATAACATGAATATCCAAGTGTGGTTGCAGATCAAGACTCAGTGAGGCTTCTGGCAGTGGAGGGATGTGCTGCGCTCGGCAAGCTTCTGGAACCTGCTGATTGTGTAGCACAAGTGCTTCCTGTCATTGTCGGCTTCTCCCAGGTAGGTCATTTCTCACATGCCAGCATCAGGACTGGCTACTGGAGGGCCAGAGTATGATTTTCTTTGCTAGGAACTAGTTGGTAACTTCTTGGAATCCTCTGTTTGCTGAAAAGTTTTGTCACCACCACCACATGTACTTCCCAACCACTCTTGCTTCATCTAAGTGTTTGAGAACTATTTCTCTACTCAAAACAGAGCATGATGCTATTGTTCTTTCAGGACAAGTCGTGGCGGGTCCGTTACATGGTGGCCAACCAATTGTATGAGCTCTGTGAGGCCGTGGGACCAGAACCAACTAGGTGAAAATCGGTGGCCTTCATCTGCCTACCTCCTCCTGTGGTATGGGTAAATATAAGCTGGCATGTAGTTGCATCTCCTCTGAGTGTACTAGAAACTGGAGGAAGTCCTTCCTTCAGCTGACAAAAATTGATCACAAAGGTTTTATCTCTACTGCCAGGACTGAGAGCCAGGCAATATGTATATGTGCCTGCCTAGTAATATAGACAAGATGGACACTCATTCTTGTGTCTACTGGGAATAGAACGGAGCTTGTACCTGCATATGGACGGCTGCTACGGGACAATGAGGCGGAAGTTCGTATTGCAGCTGCAGGCAAAGTGACCAAGTTTTGCAGCATTGTCAGTCCACAGGTTGCCTCACAATACATTCTGCCTTGTGTCAAGGTGAGTGTTCTCTCAAATTACTCATCACAGTGGATGCTGTTGTTAGTGTTGATGGTTCAGATCTTTTCTGCAAGCAAAGAATGTGGATACACGGCCTTTTTAACGAGGTGTCAACCCTTTGCAGGAATTGTCAACTGATTCATCACAACATGTCCGTGCTGCACTTGCATCAGTTATCATGGGCATGGCTCCTGTGCTTGGAAAGGTGTTGTTCCTTACGTTCTATATGTTCTCAGGATCACATTTGTGTCATTCAGAAGTGTACACTGCCCGTGCACCAGATGTTTTGTCAAATTACAGTTGTAATTCATGTAGTGCTTGGGAATGTTGGTGTTTTTGTGTTTTTGGATGTTGTCTTGGCCAATTGTTGAGAAGTCTGTTGGGAGAAGTCAAAATATGACCATGTGACTAAATTTGTTTGCATTTTGAGGGTTTTTGGACTCCTAACTTCTGGCTGGACTGAGGATAAGATTTGCTGTTAGATTGCTGAGCCTTTCTGTTTGCACATATTTGAGTGGTGCTACTGTTCTTACAGGCATGTAAAGGATGTTAGTAGAGCCAATTGTAAATTCTGATGGACATTCTGGATATTGTTTGCAGGAAGCAACTATTGACCAGCTTCTACCAATATTTCTTGCACTGTTGAAGGATGAATTTCCAGATGTCCGACTCAATATCATCAGCAAGCTTGATCAAGTCAACCAGGTCTAGTTTCACCTTGAATTCAATCTTGTCCCTCCCTTCTTCAAATTGAATATGATGCCTGAACCTGTCCAGTGTTCCCCAGGGACTATTGCGAGGAAATATTCAAGGGAGAATTCTTGCTGTTATGCCATGAGGTTGCAGCAGATTCTCTTTCCTGATGTATCTCTTGTTCAGAAAAGTTGACAGGTTAATGGATGTCAGGTACTCTTGCAATTATATGCCGGATTTTTTTTGTCGGGTGTGCAGGTGATAGGCATTGATCTGCTGTCACAGTCATTGTTGCCTGCAATTGTTGAGTTAGCAGAAGATCGGCACTGGCGTGTCCGCTTGGCAATCATTGAGTACATTCCTCTCTTGGCTAGCCAACTAGGTGTCGACTTTTTTGATGACAAACTGGGTGCCCTTTGCATGCAGTGGCTTGGTGATCAGGTCTGGGTCATCACTCTGAGTTTGGATAGTAACAGTTGATGTGGTCCTGCAATTTATTTTCTCCCAATCTCAATTGTTAACATTAAAAATTTCAATCTTTCTGTACTTCTGTCAGACAGAAAGAAATAGCTAGATCCTGGAGAGGAAGAGGAATGAGCATGATGGGAACTTGGGCATTTGCATTTCACAAGTGGTCACACAATTTTTGGGCCCTTCTGATGCCTTGAGAAATAGCATCAGTAGATTGGTTATGGGATGGATGGCAACCCTCTGTTTACATTTTTAATCTTCTTGCTTTGTTTTTGTGCAGGTTTATTCCATCAGGGAAGCAGCTGCCAATAATCTGAAACGGCTTGCTGAAGAATTTGGCCCAGAATGGGCTTTGCAACACATTGTTCCCCAGGTGAGTGGGTTGGTCAGTATGTATCTGCAATATGTCTGTCTTTCTGTTCATTCACATCCCACTTCTGGTTCTTGCTCAAGAGGCAGTACATCTCTGAATTTATGTAGAAACTCTTTGGACTTAGCCTGGCTGTGGAGGAAGGAACTGTAGTTGGGCACATGATGTCAGGTCTCAGTGCCTCAGAGACTGGATACATTCATTGTGACAGGTGTAGGAAGACAGTGTTGCTGATTGCTTGACTTGTAGTGCAGGTGCTGGAGATGATAACAAATCCACACTATCTGTACCGCATGACTGTTCTGGTTGCCATTTCCCTGCTTGCTCCTGTTGTTGGCTCAGAAGCCACTTGTCAAACCATGCTACCTGTTGTTATCAATGCTGCAAAGGACAGGTAGGTTGTTTGTGCGGCATCCTTTCCATTTGTGATATCAATCAACAAATGGGTGTAATGGCAATGTCTCTTTGTTTGCTTTAATTATGTTGGAAGATCTGACTTAACACACAGTTGTCCTTGATCTAATTGGAAGTGTCTTCTATTGTGCTCCTCTCTGTACAGGGTCCCAAATATCAAGTTTAATGTTGCCAAAATGCTTCAATCCATGATCCCCATTGTTGATTCTACGGTAAGCTGTGTACACCTGCAAAGTTCCATTGCAAGCTTGAGAAAAACATAGCATTGTTGTAAATCAAGAATGCTGGTGATACAGCACAGTTCACATCTCTTTCTAGTAAGTTCACAACTGTTCTGTATCTGAAAGTAACATTGGATTGGAAAACTTGGTCTATGGGTGGTGAGAGATGTGATGTTTATGTGAATGAGTGGAGTCTGAGGTTTTGTTCTTCCAGGTGGTGGAGCAAACAATTCGACCTTGCTTGGTGGAGCTCCATGAAGACCCAGATGTGGATGTACGGTTTTTTGCTGGGCAGGCCTTACAAGCATGTGATCAGGTTATGTGTGCCTAATTCAATAGTACATTAAATGACTATATTGGCTTCAAACAGCTTCAGCATCCTTATTTCATGCAGAGGTGTGTAAACTTGAGGTCGAGAGAAAAGGTCTTCCAGGAGTCTCTGATTTTTCCCTGTAATGTCGTTTGTTTGAAGAAGCATTTCTTTGTGTGGTTGAAATCTGTTGCTTCTTCCCATGAGCTCATGCCAGTTAGTGACTGGATCATACGTAAAACTAGGCAAAGCTTTGTGGACCATTGTGGGTGAGTGGACCCTATTTGAAATTAGGGAAGACTATACCCTTGAATCAATGAAGAGTTCAAAGATTTCTGGGTGTGTTTTTATCAGTTTTATGTATTGTCTGGTTGAGAAATGTTTATGGTGGAACCCTGTTAGTCTGTTGAAAGCTTGATTGTATCACATATATTTTCTGGCATGTGGACTTGTTTCCATGCTCGTACAGTTGCAATGCCTTCATTGTAGATTTTATGCATGCTCTGATTATAACAAATTGTCAGGGTTCACAAAATTTAGGGTTGCATTTAGGGTTGAGAGTAGATGATACACTTGTAGATCAGCGGCATCACAGGTCAAAAGAGCTTTCCCAAATATGCAAACAGAATTGAGGCTAACCATGAGTTTTTTTTTTTTTTTTTTTTGGGGTTGTATGCTTCAGATTGGAAAGATATAAACATGTTTATAAAACAGTAATTGCATACACTTGTCTAATATCATGACAAAATGCTGAAACTAAATTTCACAAACTATTGTGACAGAATTGGAACCTGTATTGCATTTTTCATCCAGGAATCTAATTTCACCCATGTGCCTTTCATCATTCATCTTGTCGACTTCAAACTTGGTATAGTGAATTTCATGTCATGAAATTCATATTCATCCATGTGATAATTTTTGTATGAATATAAATTCATTCATCTGGTATCATTCATTTGTGTCATCAATTTGATCTCTATGTGTCTGAATGGTGATAGAAATTAATTTCATTTTTTGAAATTCAATTTTATAATTTATTTCAGCCATAGTGCCAATCATATTCTTCGAAGGTGCTTGGGCTTGGATTCTTACAATTGTAAAAACAGCTCCAAGCAGTGTTCAATATGTGACTCTGCAACAATACTTTCTCACATCAAAGTTTTTATTATTTACTTGTTTCTAACCCCACCCATAAAACTAAAATTGGGACTGCAATCAGGTGGGAGATTACATGGAGAGTACTCATAGCCAGCCCACATAGAGGAATCATTATGATTGGCCAATGAGAAACATGGCACAGCAGTCAAATCATATTTAAAACACTCTTCTCTGGCAGGTGTTAGTTAGGCTTTGCTCTACCTTTCACCAGCCTCAGCAAACAGTGCCAAAATGCTGGGCCAAAAAACCAAAAAAAACCCATTGAAACCTTGTTTATACTGAACAGTTTTCCATCAACAAATGACAATGTACAAAAAGAGAACTAATCTTTTTGCAATAATAATACCTGACAACAATGATGGATGGATTGATTTCATTTGCAGTAAAAAGTTTGCAGGTTTCATGAAGCAACAAAATCCCAATCAAAAATTGGTCTACTTCAGGGAAAAGAAGCATTCAACATTCTTTGGCAGAACAGTTCTGAAAGCCCCACCCTTTCACAAAGACAGAAAGATTGGGTGTTTTGCTGCTGGAACTGAAACTATAAAGAAAGCTCTTCATGTTTGTTGCAGGGTTCTTTTCCATCTTTCATTAGGTCTGTAGTTTTTATTATTATTTTAAGCTACAAAATAAATTCCCCCAAGAAACACTATACCCATAATGCTGAGGATTAACCCAGCCAATTCAAGTCCTATCCTCTAGAGGGTTGACCCACACAAAAAGGCCTAGAAATGGGTTTGTTGGTTTGTTCTTAGGGTTTAGGGTTTATTTTGGGGGTAAAATTTTGCCAAATTTTGACCTGAAAAATATGATTTTGACCTATAAGAAAATTAAAAGAATATATTCATTTTTAAAGGCCCAAATTCTCTATATTTCCAAATAAAATAAAATCCCAAATTAACAAATTTCCATGATAAGTTCAAAGGATATAGAAGGATCTTGTTTTTGTTTTACTTTCATATTTGGTATGTAACCAAAATTAGCTAAATTATTTTCTAGATGATCACAAGTTTGTTTGCATCACAAAAATCCTTTTAAAAAACATTGTTAATCGCAAGTTTAACAATTTCCGGTCTTAGTCTTCAGAGGTCAATTGAGTTACATAAAGTGTGAAATTGTGTATGTGGACACCATGTGCTTGACAATTTGCAAAACAAATGATTCCTACAATGAAGAACTAAATTCAAAATAGTGTTTGAAATCTGTTGATTAAAATTTTGTTCAAACCTACTTTTACATTAGAAGTTTGATATATTATGATTATAAATATGTAAAAGTTGAAAACATATATGTACATTTCAGGGTTCCATTAACCTTCAGGTGAAAAAAATCAAATACCTCAATTTTTTTCACTTACTTTTCAAAGTTTGAACAACTTTAAAAGTTTTTTTTTAATTACTTATACTTTTGAATTTTTAACTTAAATGCGTATTAAACATATGATTCTTCAATATCATTTTAATAAAGTTTTAAAAACCTATTTATGTCAATTGTCGAAATAATTCATATTTATAAATTCAATATATCAAAACTTAGTTTATTGTTACCTTTGATTTATGTTACAAGTAGACTCCAAGTAAATTACAAGGACCAATCTTTGTTTATTTTACCACGTTGACACTCAAATTTTGTTTTTTTTATATTAATGTGGTTATGCAAATTTTGCCAATTTAGTGACAACTTGTACTTTTCTTTAATATTTGAAAAGATCTTGCACCTAATTTGGGACATCAAACAATACTCCCCTAGAATTGATTCTACCCAAGGAAATTTGATAGACATTATGATAGTTTGAATTGTTAGAACCATGGGGCTTGAAAAGAAGACAACCTCTCTAAGGTTAATTGACGCCAAGATAGAGAACACATGTGATTCCAACTAGTTGGATATGTGACCCATTGGGTCTAAAGCTGGTGGGATGCAGACTCCATAACAAATAATTGAACACTAGAAGGGACAAAACACAATTAGGATCAAGAAAATGGTCAAGAAAAAAATGTTGACAATTGATGAGGATGTACTTTAGCATCCACCTCTCCACATCTAGCAAGTTTAGCAATAACAAATAAGAGGTCAAACAAAGTGTAACAAACAACAATAGCTTTCGCCATTCGATATTCAAAGTTGGAAATAGGTCAATAGCAGTTGATATTAAGTCTAGAGGAGTGGCAACAATTGATATTGGATTTAAAGGAATGATAGTAGTAGGAGGAGCTGACCAATAGATCCTTGGTGATGGAGAATGATAGCATCTGTGCCATTGCTGAGGAGAAATTGAGTAGCACCAACAACATTATGTCAAAGACAATCAAAATGTTGAAAAACAACAGAGATGTGCATTTGTAAAAGAGCATGAAGGTGGGCCAACATTGGCAAGATGCAAAAGCTTGTACTCGTTGAAACAAAGGAAAAACTTTATCGAAATCGATACCTTATAAACTTGTTTTTCCTTTTGGCCATTGAGGTTTTTAGGTGTTTACATCAACAAGTTGACATTTTTTTCCATTGTTGTGCTAACATGGCTTGGGTAGCAAAGGATTTCAAAGGCCTTCCTCTTTTGGTTTTGTGTGTGTTTTACAAGTAGAAGGTGTTAGTGGTGTTACAGAGGGTGAATGCTACATCTATTTTAAAGCAGCCCATTATTGTTAGTGAGGGTTTTTCTAGGCTAGGTGTTTTTTCTAGTGTACCTCCCTTCTCCTTTTCTAACATGCTTCTTGTTTTTTACATGCTTTTTGTGGCAAGCGGGGGGGGGGGGGTTGGGAACTTAACCTTTTCCCCCCCCCCCTCCTCGCCCCCCCTTTTGCCGCCCCCTTTTTTCTACCCCCACTTTGGTCTCTTCCTTTTTTTC
>Ga0116229_10003549_pt1 | contig 25690 bp, 24 predicted proteins | sample S1TSphgellanicum_3_FD_87313 | JGI IMG/M metagenome (GOLD analysis project Ga0116229, IMG submission 87313) | Host-associated microbial communities from peat moss isolated from Minnesota, USA - S1T2_Fc - Sphagnum magellanicum MG | ecosystem: Host-associated > Plants > Peat moss > Unclassified... | reverse complement strand
CGAGGCGCGCTGGCTAGTCACAAGCGTCGGTGTGGGGGGGGGGTTGTTGTTTCGTTGGGAAGGAGGGGGTGGGGGGGGGGGGGGGGGGCATGGGTGCATTATGCACCGGGTTTACACTAGTATAACTAAAACAACATTAGTTACATAAGTGAAGTCACATCCAACATATAGTCGCAAATGATGACATCATTTTTTATGTCATCATAATCCATGGATGAGACATATAGTCAACAAATACGTTTTCATTCATTGATTATATGTATGCAACTTGCAACTATTTGTTAAAAATTGTAACTAAAATGGTTAACAACCCTTTATTGTGATGTGGCACAAGTAGGGCATTTAGAAATTTAGAAATTAAAAAATCATAATTTTTATGAAATTTATAATCTCAATTGTCCATATTTGATGGCTTTTAAATTGAGCAACTGGCATTTGCCATGTCGTAAGATAATTGAATTTTGAAAAACATTAAATTGATAAAATAAATTAATTCCACATCATCCATTTTGGATGGTCTTAGATTGTGACATGTGGCATAATAAAACTTGCCACATGGCATATTAATTAAAATTTTACCAATATATATTAATTTAGATATTTAAGCAAGTAGGGAAGTAGATAAGTAGGTAGTTAGATAGGTTTTCTTATTTTATTTTAGATTTAGCCTTTGGGGTTAAACCTTTTTAATAAATTCATTTCAAATGTGTGCTTTCAATCTTTCAAATGCATCTCTTTATATAGTTTACAAAATTAAAATGGAGGACAAAAGATATGGGATAATTTTTTTGTCACAACTTAATCGCATATTAACTTGCAAGTAAAAAGTTTATCCCATATCTCTTGTTCTTTTTTTTGATATTGTAAATTATATATGCTAATCCTCCCACTTCACATAACCTTTCCCCATAACAATTTTTTGAAATATCAATTGTTATTTGAATCTCAAAATTGATATTTCCAATCTAATAATTATTATTCGAATTCAAAAATCCCTATCTGAGATCTTTCTTTTTTTGTATTCAAAAATTGATACTTCAATCTCAAAACTGACATTTGAATTTTGAAAAATGATATTTAAATCCAAAAACATTTATTTGGATTTCAAAATTGATATTTGATTTCTGAAAATCTTTATCTGAATTTGAAATTTGATATTTTATTCCCAAAAAAATTATTTGAATATGAAATTTGGTATTTTAATTCTGAAAATTGAAAAGTGATATTTCAATTCCAAAAATTGTTATTTGAATTTGAAAATTCATATTTAAATTCTGAAAATTATAACTTGAATTTTAAAATTGTGATTTTGAATATTGATTTTTTTAAATTTTAATCTAAAAACTAATATTTGAATAGAAATTTGGATTCAAATTTTTTGAAAATCATTATTTAAATCTGAAATTTGATATATCAATTCTGAGAATTTTCAATTGAATTCTAAAAACAATTATTTGAATTTGAAATTTGATATTTCCAATCTGAAAATTTTAATTTGATTTTTTAAAAATTGAAACATGGAGTAATTTTCAGATTTGAACAACAATTTTCAGAATTCAAAATATCAATTTCTAAATTTAAATAATAAAATTTCAAAATTCGAATATCAATTTTCAGATTCAATTAACAATTTTTGAATTGAAATAAAAAATTTCATAATTGAAATATCAATTTTCAGAATGCAAATAACAATTTGTGGATTCAAATAACAAATTTTTAATTCAAATATTAATTTTCAGAATTTAAATAAATAAATTTAGATTTAAAAAATAGATCAGATAATAATTTACATAATATAAAGTCAATTATTAAATTAAGATGATCATTTTCAGAATTGAAATATGAACTTTCATATTCAAAGAAAAATATTCAAAATAAAATTAAAAATTTCAAAATTGATATGTGAATTGATTTGATGTTCAAGTAACTTGTTGAAACCCCAATTGAAGTTTCAAAAAAATTGGGTGTAATGGGTATGAATGGAATATTCCATTGTATCTCACATTGTGGTCATTGTATTTTTTTTGTCATGGAACAAGGGTATTAGCACAAAAACCATGTTGATAAAGCTTTTTATATGTTCACAATATATAATGTATTCCTAATAAACTCTTTAAATATACCCTTAATGCAACCTGAATATATTGTAGATATGTACCCCAAATTTAGTTATAATACGCTTTAGTGTATGTCAAAAGGCTATGTATATGACATATGGTTGCAACTAATTTTGATCCCAAAATGCAACTGATGGAACATATGAACCTATTCTTGGATGAAAGCAATCCCAAAAGTTGTCCAAATGAAAAGGTGAATATGTCAATAGTTGCATGGTAGTCACAACATAGTCACATTTCACCATATAAAGTGTGAATGTTGATAATTAGTTGCAAAAAAAATCAAATATAGTCACAACTAACACGTAGTTGCATGTAGTCGTAAAAGTAATGGTTACATATTACAAGATTTCTTCTAGTGCATGTGAATTAATTTGAAAAATATTTGATGAATAAAAAGTTTTCAAAAGCATTCATTAAACATTGTAACACATGTTTTTTAACACTAAAATGATTTATAAATATACTTCAAAACTTTTGAAAATTACATACATTTCAAAATCTTTTACATAAACCTTGGCATAATAATATAAAGAATTTTTTAAAGAATTTTGAATTTTTTTGGAAGATTTATTAAAAAATATTCAAAAAATATTCCCCCAAAAGCAATCTCAAAAGCACGTAGGTGCAACTCATGTTATTTCGTTTGCACCCCAAGGTTTTCAAAATTAAAAAAGAAGAATAAAAGTGATGGGAGGAACTCACATTATAAATACTCACATTATAACATTGGTACAAATTCATGCTCACAATGTTAGTTCAAAAAAATCTGAGATAACCCAAGGAATAACCATGCATGAATTTCAACCTTAGTGTTAGTACAAAATGATTGTAAATGAACAATCACTAAAAATCATCATTTGAACTAAATATTTCCATGTTATAAACTTTGTTTTTTTTTTGTTCCATCATGTGAACTAACTCCTTCCTTGTTACAAACTTTGTTTTTTTCTTCAATTAGGTCTTCGTGACAATGTAGAGTTGGCAACTTTTCCAAATGAGCAAATCTCTTGATGAAAGATTTTTGTCATGGCATTGTGCTTGCTTCCTAGTCTTGCCTTGAAGGCACAATCTTAATCATGTGATATTTAATTAGATCCATCACTATTGTTTGAACGATATGACCAAATTTTTTTGGCAGTTTTTCTTTTGTAGTTATGGATCAAATTAAACCATCAATGTTATTTCCTTTTGTTTTTCTAAATGTCTGATTGTTTGTTGTGAACCCAAGCTTAAAGTATTCCAAAAAAATTCGTGGATTCCTCATTGTTGACCCTCTCGACTTACTCTAATTTGTTTGCCATGGCTTCCAATCCCGCTTGACCATGGGAAAACTTCTCCTTTTGCATCACTTCCTTATTCACCTCTAACATCATCCTTTTTTGTGCAATTGTTATTGTTTAGACATTGTCAAACTTTGGCAAGTTTGCACATCTTTTGTCCAACACCTTCTTCACATCTGGTTGTAAACAAATCCTTCATGCAATTACATCAATCCTTTGTGTGGAAGTTATGTTCATTTTAATGTACATTGACAAGGTTATGAACCTAGATTGTTAGTAAATCATTTCTTGGGTCTTCTTGTACTCCTCAACATGTGCTTTTCTAATAAAATAATGGAGTGGTATGGAAAAATTATCCTCCTTAGATAAAGACATAAAGGTACCACCCTTGATCCTATACACAAGCTTGCACAAATAAACTTCTATGCATGTGTGCATCTTCCAGCATAAATTGTATTTTTGACCTTTGATGTTCACACATATTGGATATTCATTTCCCAATGCTCCTTAGTTTTGTGAACTCCAAGCAACTGCCATTCAACATCAATAACATGATTTGTTTCAATTGTGAAAAAAATTATTCCATGAAAAATGCATTCACATAAGCATGCCCCTCGATGAAAAACCTAGGTGGGTACATATGACTTTGATTTTGTGTCGAACTCCATTCGACCATCCATGAAATTACACACCTTATTCTTGCAGGCCTTGCTCAAAGTGGTAAAATAGGTTCTCATTTCCACAATTCGGGGATCCACATATAGTAATTTTCCTTCTTGCACAAGGGTGAGTACTTGTGTTTAAATGATCTCGGTTTGTCATCGACGACTTCACCATCAATGTTGAGTAAACAAGAGACTATGCTTCATCCAATTGCTCTTCATTTGATAATTGCACAAACTTGTGGAAATCGATTCCAACTATCATGCTCGGAATAAACAATTTTGATGAAATATGCAAGTTGAATTGGTGGTGTGTGTGGGCTGGTATTGTATTGTGTTGAGTCAATAATGAATTCTTCAACACCTTTTCATAGATTGTCAACTTCCAGCCAGTCTCTAATAGTGTGACGCATGCAATCTTCCTCTACAGAAACCATGTGACCCTTACGTTTCCCCAATTGGCCTTTCACAATAGCTTGTTGGTCTTTCATCACAATGCGTTGCCCTTTGCCCACAATTGGATATTGTTTCAAAGGGCGCTCCTCAGTAGAGCACATTTTAAGTCGATGATAGTTAAGGCTAGGCCTACATTGAAAGACCTCTTCGCAGTATATGTTGATGTGGAAATTGAGGTAGCATTTAACTTTATTTACATAGTGCATTTTAATGGGTTAGTGATTTTTTTGACATCTCTCCAACAATCAACATGGTACATGAGTTGAACCATCAACTTTTAACATGTTGAAACCATTACACATGTGTTGTATTTTATATTTACTATAGTTTATTAAAACACATGTAATTCAAATTAAGATTTCACATTTAGATTAAAATGAATTAATGATTTTTTTCACATCTCTTCAATTATCAACATGTGTACATGAGTTAAACCATTCACTTTTAATATGTAAAAATCATTACTCATGATCACAAGTTGCATCTTGCACTTATCAAAATATATTGAAACACATGCAACTAAATGTTTTGCAATTATACTTGAATGATTTAATGAGTTTTTTCACATTTCTTGAACTATCATTTTTTTCATATATTAAATTTTCATACATTTTTGTAAATTAGAATGTATGTTTTTCCTTAGCTTTTAAGGCATCATGGACAAGTTTATTATTATGAATGTTCATGATGCAACACTAAAAACCCCTAGAAATAATCCTTGAAAATTTCCCCATTTTTTTCTCTTGGTGTATGAAAAAAATTATACATGTTGAAAAAGGTGAATTTTTTTTAATTTTTAAAAATTATTATAAACATAAAATTAATATGATTATTAACCATTTTTACTTATTATTTATATTTTAAACATGATTTATTAATTTATTGTGGCTTGTTTTGTTACAGGTTTATCTTTAAATATTTAGATATGAATTTTAAATTTTTATTTTAAAATTTTAAATAAATGAATGAGTTTTTTAAAAATTCAAATTTGTGGTGTCTTGCAAAATCATCCACAAGAAAATTTAACCGTGTGTTGGCTATAGTCCATGTATAAGGAGGTATAGATAGGTTAAAATATTTCTATATTTTTTCTACAAATCCTAGAACTTGTAGAATTATACCATTAGTAAAAATTAATTAAAAAAAAACTAACTAAAAATCATTTGTTGATGTTGATGGCCCCTTATATGTTTGCAAAATTGTGAAAATTCACCACAAATTTTTATTTATTTGCATCATTAATATTTATTTTAAGGTTTTCAAAAAATTTGGATAAGGTTTATAGTGATTTCAAAGATTAAGCTTAAAAAGTTTCAAATAAATTTAACATTGGAATTTTGTTTAAGGTTGGAATTAATAAATTTGATTAAATTTTTTTATTCATTAGGAGTAACCTTTTTTCTTTCAAATTTATGATTTCAAATTTTTGGAAATTTTTTTGTTGTTTACATATTTTTTTGAATTTGCAAAATTTTTTCCATTTTTTTCCCAACAAGAATTACCAAGTTAAAAAAAATTGAAACCAAAAAAAATATGTTGGTTGGGGAAGGGGTTTTAATCCAACTATTTAATACCTTCACCAAATTATGTTATTTTTACTTCTCCAAAGGAAACAAAGGTAAAATATATTCTTACATCATAGAAATATATATATATTTGTGATTTTTTTTCAAGTTGTATAATTAATCATTTGTATTAGAGTATGATTCATGTTATTAAACAAATATGGTATTAAGAATTAAATGGCTATGTTGACTACTTAATTAAAATTTCTTTTTGTTGTCGTTTTTACCAATTTAAAATGGCAACAACATCAACAAAAGACTTTTTTGGAAAAAAAAATTCAAATTTTGCAAAATTAAAAAAAAATATATCATTAATGTTTTACAATAAATAATAGCAAATATTGGGTAGTTTGTTTAACACTTAATCTATCGTAAATCATAGATTTGAGGTTCTTGCTATGATGTTATGTAAGAGAGCTAAAAATGGCCTTGTAACTTAGTGTTATAAAACATCAATGCATTGGTGATTGTGACCTTGCATTCTACCCCTGTTCAACATGCACAAAAAACATTCAAGAAAATGTACAAATTGTTATAACTTTGAGGTCTACATTCATATAATTTGCAAATTTGAATAATAGTAAAAAGACCCCACAAGGACCCATTTAGTTCAATTATTCATGCATACTTTAGATCATTGCTAGTTTTAGGATACTAATGCAAAATTGAAGTTCAAATGAATTCCATTACAAATATTGTTTTTGTAACATGGATGTTTTTCGGATAATAATTAATAGTTTTGATGATTATCAAGAAGATGAATGAATGGGAGAAGATCATAAGATCCCCTTCAAATTTTTAAACTAAGCAAATGCTTTTTAATTTACATCTTTCAACAAAAATCTTGTTTCTTCCATTGTGAATTTGCTATTAATTTGTTGTTTCAAATCTAGATCTTTTATTTCAATTGTTCATATGTTGCTTCAATTATCAAATTGTTGTTCCAATCAATTTATTGCTTCAACAAGTGTCTTGCAATCTTCATTTGGTTTTTATGCATATACATGGGTGGGTGCAAGATAAGATGGACCACTTTTTGTGTCACGTCCAAGTTTTTGTAAAGTGTCATGCATTGACATCCCATTAAATCATCATTATGGCAACTTTTCCATTAAATCAGGATTTTCAATTTGAATAAGAATACATATACATTAAAAACTATAACATATATTCCCCAAATAATAAAAAATTAGGTTGGTCTGTTTGTGGTTTTATATAAATAAATTTTTTATCATGAAATTTTTTTGGGTTATCTTGTAGGGACTCAATATGTGATATATTAAAGAAAAATTACCATACATGCAAAAAAATAAAAATAAAATCTTAACCCCCCAAAAAATATTTTTAAATGTTTTTAAATGGACCTTATTTTCAAAAGTCCATATCACATTAATTTTTTTGATGGATTTTAATGTTTTTCTCTTAACATGCATGTTAAAGAGTTATCTAGTTGGGTTTTATTCATATTTATTTATTATATCACTAACCACCTTTAATCTCCCACTTAAACAATGATATCACAATAGATTGCAATTTTAACATTATCGAATGGACTTTTAATGGATTATTTATTCAACAAAATTGGTTCGCCTTGCAACCACCCACCCATGTAAATAATAATATTAATGCATTATGGACATTGTATACAAATAACAAGAGATGTATTGGAAATTGAAAAAATCTCATACCTCTTTTCAAATGTTTACAACATTTCCAACTCATAATGATACAAAATATATATATCAAAAAATAATTTAAAAGATGTTTGCACAATGCAATGGACCCCAAAATTGTCATAATGTTGCAATTTTGACTATAAGTTAAAATTCAATGATTTTGGGACATATTTCTAAAAAGGTTTAATGGTCAAAATGTGTAGTTAAAGGTGGTTCACATTTTCAATTATCATTATATTATGAATGATTGCAAATAGAAATGATGCAATAGTTCTTTGGAATACAATTGTAACATGTGGTCATTTATCACAAAATTATCATTTTAACAAAACGACCAAGTAATACTTCCTTTAGTTGGAATATGTCAATGAATTTTTGCACATCAATGTATATATGTACAAATAAATAATATTCCATCAATTTTTTGCAATTTGATTTCAAATCATGAAATATAAATATAAAATTTACAAACCCTTGATGGTACATTATTTTATAATAACAATGATAATTATGATTTTTAAGTTATAAAATATTATTCCATTGAAGATGTAGGCGCCTTAAGTTTTGTTTTATTTATCCACAAAATTGAAATATTTTTTCAATTAGTAAAAAAATGGTATATTACAGTGTTGGATTGGTATGTAAGTTGGACCTAGGTATCAATACTAATATGATCATCGATATTACAAACTAGTATTAGTTCAATACCAATATAGCCCCCATTTCGTTTTTGCAAAACATGGTTGGAGAGTCAATTAGCTTGGTACAAATTCTCAATACCATTTCACATATCAATGTGCATACTAGTTAGTAAAGTAGTTCGATTGGTATCAACTTAAGGTTTCAATGCACATACTAATGTGCATAATGCATTATGTTTTAAACGGTAGTTTGGTTGACCTATCAAATTGGATTTTAATTTTAATTTTTGCACTTCCTTTCATACTTTAGAGTTGTGATGGTGAAGAGATGGATACTTTCAATTAAAGTGCACACACACAAAGGATTGGTGGTTCTAGCAACATTACTCACAACTTCATTGCAACATTTTTGAACGTGCCAAAGTTTAGTAAATCATCTTGAATCATAAACTTTTCTATTTGGATTCATTTTTCATTCCCCACCCTTCCTTTTTCTTTCACTTTTGTTTGTTTTTTATTTTGTGTTTAAATAGAAGTTTGGATGTCACAAATGAAAACCCAAGAACAACCTACCAAAATGTTAATTTGTGTTTCAACCAGCTTGTTCCTTTGGTGGTTGGTTTTAGTACTCTAGATTACACTTATAATGTTCATCGTGGTTGTCATACTTTGTTTATGAGTTTTTGGGATGCAAGGGGTGCTTGTGAAATTCTACATATCTTAGCTATTGTGATTCATACATTTGTTTTTTTTGGTTGGGTTTTCTTTTCCATGGATTTTGTTACTCATAAACTTTCTGATTCCAAAGCCCATCATGGAGAGGCTAATGGAACTTAGTGCAATTTAATATTATCATCAACACACGAATGCATCATATTGTTGTAGTTGACAGGGAAATGAGAGTTGAGGGTTTTAAATTGAAAAAGAATGTGTGTTGTTTGTTGAGTTGCAAAAAAACCAGCAATTATGACACCCCCATAATTGAATTTATCATATTTAGGTGTTTTTTGTGCTTAATGATCCAATTACAAAAGTCCAAAACCATCTCACTTAGAGCATGTGGTGCATCTTGTGCTGCCCCATGGCTTTAGTTTTTAGTAACAATACAATGTAATCAAGGAAAAATATTTTTTCTTACAATCCTACACATGGCATTACAAGTATGAAGAAACATGTTGATAATGAGCATGGGGCTATTATGAATTGATACAAATAACAAAAAATACTTGTTGATGGAGGTTGGCAAAAAGGGAAAAAGAGGAGAACAATGCCTCCCAATTCCATCACTAATTTTTTTATGGCCTGAACAAACCAAATAATCTAAGTCAACAAAAGTTTATTGAAGATTTGGTTTTGTTGACTGCGAAAGGTTACATGCCATTATCTATAATTGAAAACCCTTAGTTGTGATGTTTTGTCATGCAATAGTGTCATCGGGTTAGGTTTCCTTCACGTAAGTAGTTTGTTTGAAAACATATTCCAACTATGTTGTCTAAGCTGATGGAAATGCATGTGTTCCCAACCATTGCAGAATATGCTACAACCACTGTTATGTTCAATCTTTGGATGTCCAAAATTGGAATTGATACATTTGCTCTTGTCATCAATTTCATTGATAATGATCGGGTACCTTGCCATGTTATAATAGGCATGTTTGAAACTCCAAACACCTTTACAATAGCCTTAGCAGTGTAAGTGAAGTCTCTTTTTGTTACATACGAAATCACAAACAAGGTGATTATTTATGTTAAGGACGAAGGCACAAACCTAAACAATTTTGCTTATGCATTAACAAATGTTGTATCTTGTGAATTGCTACAGTTGCCTTCACCATTTAGTGGTACCTTTTTTGGCCATGTGATGTCTAAGGCCAACATGCCATTACTAATAAAAAAATTGGTGTTGGGATGAAGGAAATGAGTGTGGGAAAAAGAAAAACTCAAAGTGAATTGTAAAAGACCATTACTTGGACAAAGAAGTTGGGCAAGGGTAAGCAGGAATGGGAACTTGCATGTAAGGAAGTTGGCTTGAAACCTTGGAAATTGAAGATCTTGGTGAAAATTCAATTTGTTTATAATTTTTTTCCAAGAAACCTTGGGATATGTTGCTGCCATAAACCGTTGCTATAGTTGATAGACCATTAGGTTGTAAAGTAAAGTGCTGTTAGGTTCAACATGGACATAGCCAAAACAATGATAGACATTTTGGTGGAATAATGCATGTTGAATCAAACTAAAGGGTATTGGTTACTTTTAGATGTTTTGTTTACTGCATTTTCAATTTGTGTAAAATGCATAGGAGTATTGAGCTCATGTGTCATTAAACCCTGATGTGTGGAAAATTTGAGGTAGAGTTGGAGATTTTGTATGGCAAAATGGCACTTGAGGTGATTAATGTGTTGGAGCCTTTTTTGGCTTTTGTTGTGACCTTCAATGTTGTTGCAACACATAATATCTGTGTTCTTCAACTTGACCCAAGGTTTAAGGGGTTGTAGTGCATCATGGAGTATGTAGGTAAGGATAAAGTTGCCACAATTGTGGAAAAGTATGACCAACAAGTTTTGATGTTTCTCTTAGTGGTGGTCTCCAAGCATTTAAACCCTAAGAATGTAAAAACCTTCCTCCTTCAACAACCATTGTTGATGATTCCTTATGGGGGGGTGTTATAGCTTCTATAGAAAAAGTTAGTTTGCCTCTAGTGAAAGCAAAATTGTTTTTGTATTGCCATTTGCCTGTGAGTGAAAGCGATGTACAATTGCTTTTGCAATGGTGGAAAGATCATGCAAAACAATTTCCTATGGTGTTTCATTCCTTGTTCGTTAGTTTTTGGGTATTGTAAGTTCTTAAATTGAAACTAAACGGATTTTCGACATTGTTAGAATATTGACCAATTTGCGCCAGTGTTGGTTGGGTGTGCAAAATCTTAACAAGTTGGTTATGCTTTTGAAGAATTGGGCAAGTGATGCGAGGACCAACTACCTTTCTCCTACTACCATGAGGATGGCATAATTTTTGAAAGTTAAAGACAAGATGTTGGATAACTTTGAAGAAGAGCTTGAAGATGTTGGGTATTTTGATAGCCTAGAATTGTGTGCCATGAGTATTACGTTGTAGCCACCAAACATCAAACATGGTGTAATGGGTAGTAATGTTGCATTCATATTATAAGTTTGGTTGAATTTTTGGGCTTTTAGTGACTAAGCATCTAGCTTCCACCAACACTGTCTATTGAATTTTGAAATTTGACTTTAATAGTTTGCTAAACCCTCTTTTGGATTTTGGACTTGTTATGTCATGCCTCATATGTATCCATTTAAAAATTCAATTTAATGTGCATTTGTGAACACATTCCTTGTTCTTGGTTAATTAATTTTTTTGTGTTATTGGTGATTGGTGAGAGAGCTTCCACAAACACTCTATGTTGAATTTTGAGATCTAACAACCTATTGAACCCTTTCCCTGAACTCTTATATCATGTTTTATATGTATCCAAATGTGCATTTGTGTGAAGACATTTTTTTTCTTGTTCATGTTTTGGTTGTACACAAATTGAGGTGTATGACACTCCTTATATTAATACCTAGGTTGAAACCATATACTAGCTAGTATCATATTTTCCATATTGATATTGATACCTTTGCAATGTGGAAATGGATTTTTGAAATATAGATATCAGTTGGGTATTTTGATTTGAAAAATGCCCTAATACCAATACTAGGTTGATATATGATTTTTGGAAAGACCTATATATCAAGGACTAGGCTGGTATGTCAAAATGGTGATATCAATCCAACATTGGTATATTGTTGTCAAATAGGTGACAAGTTTTATGATGTGATTATTATACATGTACTCAATAAATAAATAAAATTGATATTCATGATTGTTTTCAATTATGTTATTTTTTAAGGCCCAAGTAAACTAAATGTAATTTTAAACAAATTTCAAAGTAAATGAATTTCAAACTACAATATTTTTAGTAGTTTATGTACAATCTTGATTATATTGAATCCACTATAACATGAAGACACCTTAAAAATTCAGCCTTTGGAATCCATCATTGCTGATATGGGTCTAAAATTAACCTTTATTCATGCACAAATGCATTGTAGGCTAATATAAAAAGGTAGTTTCCTTTGTAAGATGTCTCCAAGTTTCTCTCAATTTTCATTGCTATGAAACATTTGGAACAATGTGATTGTAAGATCTTTATTAGGGATTTCTCTCACCTTTCATTATAAAAATGTGCATCAAGGTTTCAATTTGAAAATATCTTTTGTTGCATATTAACAAGTTATGCAATTGATAGCAACAAGTGAAGATGTTTGTGATGAACATGACATGTACCTAAACTTTCCAATTTGTTTTCATTATATCTTTTCCATTATACCAAATGCACTTTCAATGACAAACCTTTCAACCTTATGTTTCCTATTATGTAATAATTCCAACAAAGTGTATTGTCATTCTTTTATGTGATATGTCATGATCTAAGACATCAAAATGTAACTTATGTTTTTAAGTAGAAATGGATGAATTGAAATGATACATCTTTTGTGATACAATTGACTACGTGGTAATAATAATATTTAAGAAAAGGCCCTAAAAAGGTTTGACAATTGAAATGTGCATTTTTCTTAGATGTCGCCTTATATAAAAGGTAAGCCACACAAGCTCTTGAATTCTACCATCACCATTTGCATTTTGTTTGCTTTAGGCCAAGAAATGGGACCCATGAACACTTTAGTAATTACATAAACAACCTTACATGTAGAAAAAAAAAGATTACTAATCTTTTCAAAAAACAAATTTGATTGAAAACATATAAAATAATCGTTCCTTACACCAACCAATAAATGACATGCACAACTTTAATCTACACAAACATGGTTTATGACATTGCTTTGCCATTAAAAATGTTAATTAATGAGCAATTTGAAAGAACATCCCTTTGGTTATCTTGAAGTTCCTAGTGCCCAATGTTTGTTATCATATTTGACGTAGGATGTGTTTTGACAAAATGCTATAGATTTTCAAAGTACTATAAAAAAAAATCAGAGATATTTAAGGGCTTTAGCTCTCTGAGGCCATGAAGAAGCTCGGAAATCAAAATATATATTTTGATTTTATTTATGGGAGGACCTCTATTTTAGGAAGGGACAAAGTAAGCAATAAAAAGAAAATTGAAAATTGAAGTTATGGATTCTGGTTTCACCCAATGTCTTAGGGTAAGAAACAAATTGTTCATCATTTTTGATGATCAATAATCATGGATAACTTAAAACAACTATAATATAATTAATAGTGATCATTTTTTTAGGAGATTGTATGTCAAAATTTAAAAACACAGTGATGAATTTAAAAACCATCGACTTTTGGAAGAGCTTTATTTTTAAAAACTAGGCCTTGATGTAAGAACATTGTTAATGGGTTTAGATTCATCCATTGTGAGTTTGGCAAAGATTAAAAATAAATAAATAAATAAATAAATAATATAACAAAAAAAGAGAAAATGATGTAAGAATGTTGTGTGAGTTGTGGGATGAAATTGTAAAGTCAAGGTGTAAAATAAAATGTCACAAGATATGACAAAATCATCTATGTAATTTGTTAGGAAATTTATAAGAATGTCATTTGCAATAGGTCAAGCCATGATACAAAGAGTTGCAAGATAGAACAAGGCATTGTGAAAAAGAAAAACAATTGCCAATAATGAAGTTCGAAGAAGATGAAACAAATTATAGAATATGTAAATAACAATATCATGACATAGAGACAATGATTTGCAAGGGTTGTAAGATGTTATGAGAATAAAGTGATCGATCAATAACAATGGAGGTCATAAGAATGCAATGACAAAACTAATTCAACACATAAGTCAACAATTTTTACTATCAAATTTAAATGATAGAAGAAGTTCAAGACAAATGCTAAGACACCAACAAGTTATTACACATAATAAACTATCAACGCAAATGCAAATGACAAAATTTCAAAATCAAAGTTGACAACACCAATCAAGTTTTTGCAAATGGTTAAACATCAACATAAAAGAAACCAAGGTGGACAAACTAACTATAGACTAACAAACAACTTTGAGCGAATGAACTTGGTTGGGATACACATGAACTTTCAAGGAACAAACTATGTTGAAAGAGATGGTGAAATAAGTATTGACATGAATGTGTGACAAAGTTAAAATAAGGATGCTTGTTTTGCAAGCTAATAATGTGTGACATGGGGATCTATAGAGGCACATTAGTGGCATTTGTTTTAGGTCCATGATGATTTGCCACCGTGCAATTTCTAATGTACTATTTGATAACTTGACATTAATGATAGTTACATTTTAACATTACATGTTAACTCTTGGTGTGATTAGTAGGGTTTTGTTTTTCAATTTTGTGATGTAGTTGAAATGATGATCATCCATGAGATGATTTAGTTAGATTTGATTATGTACATACTAGATATGAAATTAGGAAAACAATCAAAATCCTTTTAAATTCTTGGCTACTTACCAGAACTTCTCATAAGAATATGGCAATTTAGATTTTTTTTTCTTTGAAATTTAACAAATTTGGGTCATTTTTTTTCCATGAAAAATCCTTTGTATATATGCCAACATCATATTTTTCAGGTCAAACAAACATTGGTGATATTAGTGGGCTAAAATTGATGAAAACCATAACACTCAAACAAATTTTGTTTAAAGCAAAAAAAATCCTTAACAAAATTCAATACCCAAAAGAAAGGAAAAAAAAAAAGACAAAAACTCCACAAACCCAACCAAAGAAACGAGAGAGTAGAGAGAGAGAGAGAGTTGAGAAAGAGGAGCGAATCCACAGACACAAAGAACGGAGCACACGAATCTAAAGTACAAGTAAGAAGAAGACGAAGAAGAAGAAGAAGAAGAAGGGTGGAAGGGAGCTCAGATGCAAAGGGTCTCTTCCTCCTTCGACCAATGCAAAGACGAAAAGTTGAAACTTTTGATTTGTTGTGGAGCTTGGAATTTGACTCGATGTGCAGCATCATCATCATATCATATTTCATTATATGACGATGATGGTGATGATGATGATTATGCACGCAACACAGCACAGTTGTTGGTTGATCGATTGTTGGCGTGTATGCATGCATGCATGCATACTTCCCTTGTATAGCAAGCTGCAAGTGTGACTGACTGACTGCAATTTTTTTTCCTTTTCTTTTTGCTGTGTTTGTTTGTTTTTCGTGCATCCTAAGATTTCGGCATAGAGAGGATGATGATGATGATGGAGTAAAGAGTAGTAGTAGTAGTAGCAGTAGGAGGAAGAGGAGTCGTAGCAGTAATAGTTCCTTAGAGATCTAATCTCAGGACGGCGCAAGAAGATACGCGGTTGCGTAATCTTGTTACAACTGCTGCAGTTGCGTAATTTTCGCATTCTTTCTTTTGACCTAATAAATTTACACCTATCCGAGAGGAGGGAATTTTTTAGCTACGAATGAATGTATGTAGTTGGCTAGGGTGGCCCTTCTTAGATTATAATATAACCACTTCGTCCTCCCCTAAATCAGCGCGGATTCCAGAGGAGATTCAGGATTAGGGCTGTTGATTAACTCTCCTCATCGCTTGCTAACTCATCGAGCGCCCCTTACGGAAGAATCGTCGTCGCCCCGGCGGTGCTCCTCTCAGGGCGAAGGATTGAAGCGAAAGTTTGGGATACACATGTGTTTTTGTTTTTGTATCTGCTTTATCGGAGTCTTACGCATCAAACAAAACCCTCTTGGGGTTTCAGGGGAGAGGAATTAGGGTTTGGGTTTGTGCAGGAATTTTAGGGGTATCTTATTTTGTCTGAGAATTGGATTAGATTTTGGGTTGGTAATCCAAGAGAGGGGTGTGATTAGTGTCTCCACACCAGATTAGTGTCTCAGGTTTCAGGAACTGTGAGGATTCTTTTCTTCAAGAGCTTGTTGCTTGGATTCGAGCTGGTTTTGGATGGGGTTGTGAGATGGGGAGGGCATTCAAAGTAGTGGTTCTTGGAGGTGGGACTGCAGCTGGCTATGCTGCTTCTGAGTTTGTGAAGCTTGGCATTCTCCATGGTGATTTGTGCATCATTTCTGAGGAGTTGGTATGCTCAACTTTGTCCCTCTTTGTCTCCAATTGCCCTTGAAAATGAATGTGCACACTTTTTTCTTCTTCTCCTCTCTTTCTTTTCTGCTGGATCTTTGTTGATTCTTCCTTTCTTTGTATGGGAAAGACATCTTGGATTCTCTCTCAGAATCTATGATGCTGATTCTCCAGAGTTCAGAGTGTCTTCTGTGTTCCCAGTCACCTTATCAACTTTGTTTCTGTGCAATTCTTGTGGTCATATCATTTCAGTCTCTGAGCTTTTGAGAAACAGATAAAATCTATTTGTTTGTACAGTCATTGCTCTTTTCATGACAAACTTTTTGATTGATGTTGAGTCACCTTTTTTTTCTGTTTGATGTTTTTGTTGGGCCTTTTAGGTTGCACCATATGAGCGCCCGGCACTAAGTAAGGGATACCTGCTTATTGAAGGTATGTTTCAGCTCTTTTGGAGCAATGCTCTCTTTCTGCAGCTGTAGGGGACAGAGAATTGCAGATATTGGCAGGTTGGATATCTGATCTGAGAGTTGAGATCAAGATGATGAGGGTGGTGGTTTCCTTTGGGATGTGAGGGCATCAAGCAGGCGCAGCACGGTTGCCTGCATTCCATACATGTGTTGGGACAGGTGAAGAACGGCACATGACAAAGTGGTACAAAGATAATGGTAGGGCCTTCTCCCAAAATCCCTCAGCGTGTTTTGCCAGCCAGTTGTGTTACCAGCCAATGTGGAAAATTAATATAGCAGAGACTTTCTCAGAAGGAATTGGAATGCTGGGCAGGAATTGAGTTGGTCTTGGGCACTCGGGTGAAGGCAGCTGATGTGCGGGCAAGGACATTGCTCACAGCTGCAGGTGAAACCATCTCCTACAAAATCCTGGTCATCGCTACTGGTGCTCGGGTATATGCTCTCATCCCATTACTTGGACCCACAGGTGCTGCATTAGGGTTTAGATTGATGGAGAATGGATGTGTTCAATTTGGAATAAAAAGAACACATGTATTTGTCTTACTGTGGCAATCATGAGCTTTTCCTTGAACTGGATCTTGTTCTTTGTTCCTCTAATTCTGGGATCCTAGTGTCTCTTTAATCTTTCCAGGAGCATGGTCTGCCTTTCTTTCCCCTACAGTTTTGTTTGATTTTGAACATATTTGTGTGTTACAGGATCTGATCACAGAATGCATCGGGTGGTCATGAAATGGCAGGTGTTGAAGCTGGAAGAGTTTGGGGTAACTGGGGCAGATGCACATAACATCTGCTATCTACGTGATGTACAGGATTCAGCTCACTTGGTTGACCAAATGTCAGCTTGCCGGAAAGTAGAAGGGAAGGCAGTTGTGATAGGAGGTGGTTACATTGGGATGGAATGTGCTGCTGCTCTTCATGGAAATCGCATTCCTGTCACTATGGTCTTCCCAGAACACCATTGCAGTATGTGGCTGCATCCTTCCACTTCCGTGACATAAAGTAGCCTGATCTGCCTTCTCTTTTGGTCTGCAGAAGTCTACAGATGTTTTCCATGATAGTGGGTGTGACTGATGCAACATCTGTCTTGACACTCATAATGTATGCTTTTTGGGTGGCAGTGGCTCGATTATTTACACCAGAAATAGCAGCATTTTATGAGACTTACTATGAGAAGAAAGGTGTGAATTTCATCAAGGGGAATGTCATGGCCTCCTTTGAACAGGATGAATTTGGCAAGGTATGTGTAATTGATCTTGGATGATTACAGGTCCAAAAGTCCACTTATTCTGTTTGCCCACATCTCCTTGTTGCCTTTTCTGAGATGAGAGTTTTGTTGCCATGCCAAACCTGGCAGATGCTGGTGTTTCCTCTTTATCTTTGAGGTCATTGAACTCTCACTTACACATCAAATTCTGAACACAATTAAGTGGACTGGAAACTTTGCTCTTAGAAAATCGTACCCAAACCTAATAATTGCAACAAAAGTCAATACAGAGAATTGCCTGGGGTGCTGATGATGTCAGTGTTTTTTGGCCTAACATTGTTCTCCATGACATTCATCTGTGACTACAACAATGCTTTCTGTATACAACTTCGGATTGATCTTCTTCAGCACAGTAATTTTCCTAGATGTTGAGCTGTTAGTTGTCACGTTCTCAGCTTTTGTTTATTCTGAACCTTTTCTTTGCAAGGAGACAGCATCATCTGAACTTCTATTCAAATGCCCATTTCTTCTACTGTGCCACCCACCATATTGATTCATAAGGTGTGCACAGGATGATTTATATTGGTCCCTTTTCAATAACGTTGCAAAAGAGGTTCTGAGAGATATTTTGGTGATTGATACAAAATGACAGGTGACAACAGTGGTGCTCAAGGATGGAAGGAAAATAGCTGTGGATCTAGTGGTGGTGGGCATAGGAATCCACCCAAATGTTGATTTATTTGAGGGACAGCTTGCAATGGAGAAAGGAGGGATCCGTGTTGATGGTAAAATGAGAAGTGTAAGTAACCACTCGGTGTATGCAGTTGGAGATGTTGCAGCATTCCCTCTAAAGATGTATGGTGATGTGCGGCGCCTCGAACATGTTGACCATGCTCGGAAATCTGCAGCCCATGCAGTGCAAGCCATCATGTCATCCAACAAGGTGGGTGATTATGACTACCTACCCTACTTCTACTCCCGCATCTTCACCCTTTCGTGGCAGTTTTATGGTGAAAATGTTGGGGAGTGCATCTTGTTTGGTGATCATTCTGCAAGCAAGTTTGGTGCCTTTTGGGTGCACAAAGGGCAACTTGTTGGTGCTTTTCTCGAAGGTGGGTCTAAGGCTGAGTATGCCGCCTTAGCAAGGGCAGCGAGGCAAAGGCCAACAGTGGATGATACTAGGCTTTTAGCGATGGAAGGCATGGGGTTTGCAATGGCATTGACAGAGCCAGTTCCTCCTCGAGTGTCACTCATGAGCTCCATTGCCACAGCAGATGGCCATCTTTTTCTTACAAGGCCCCCATCTTGGGCAATCCAAGTTGGTGCAGGTGTAGTGGTTGGAGTGGCATTTGTCAGTCTTGCCTTTTGGTATGGTAGGCGCAAAAAGCGCTGGTAAAGAAAAAATCACTGAAAATAGTTTGAGCTAGTACGAGTCTTCCCCCTTCATGTATTTATCATTTATTTCCCAAATTAGAAACAAAACATGGCAACTGAACCAGGATTTGTTGCTCTAGGACTTGCATGGTTGCTGCATATTTTAAGGACTTGTAGCTTTCTTTTTGCACAGTTCCTAATTCCCCATATGTCCAGGGTTTGTTTCGATCTTTCTTTTGTAGTTAAAAAGGTTTTGAGGATGTTGATGTGGGCCAGTTGTCGATTAAGAGATTGTTTTAACTTATGGACTCTCGGATTGAGACAAAATGTGTGAGTGCTGGTTGCAGCTGCTCAGAGCTTCTTTGATTTTGGCAGCTGCTGCTTTTTTGTTGATGAAACTGGTGAAATTGTCATAGCAATTCTTGTGATGTGAGCATTCCTTCCTCAATTTTGCTTGTTTTTCTGTACTTGAACATAAATTCTGAATTCTCTTCTGCCTGCTAAATGTGTTATGTTGTGTGAGTTAAACCCAGTAGTGCAAGAAGCACAAAAAGTTACATGGGAAGAAATGAGAGCGAGGAACAAACAAATAGTTTGTTGCTCCTGTTCCAGCAATTTGCAGTGTTCTTTCTCACATAGGCTTTCCTCTAGACTCCTTTTTTTATCTTGGTTGCAAATCTGCAGAGTTGAGCGAAGTCTCTGAAGTATGGATGGTTCTCAAAAAGAGTGCTCTTTTCTCAAAATGGAACTCTGGCAAAATAGCAAGCAAGCACCATCTCAAAACCAAACAAATGATGATGCAATGGTATGAAGCTTCTTAATCTGCAGAAAGCACCATATGAGATGCTCCGCGAAGCAAAAAAGAAAGGATCTGTGCAGAGTTTCTTCTGCCACAAAGTATGTCTCTAGAAACCAGAGCTAAAGCATGAAACAGAATGGTATCCAATTGTTGGGTGCAAATGAGATTCCCTGTTGCAAAGGAAGAAAGAATCTGTGCAGGGATTCTGGGACAGCAGAATCAAATAGAACTGGGGTATCCCTAGATCAAAGGATGTGCAGGTTCCAGGTAGCAAGAGCTCTAAACCCTTGAACCAATCTTTTTCTTTTCAAGGGGTATCCCCAGGTCAAACAGGGTATCCCTGGATGTGCAGGTTCTAGTTAGCAATAGCTCTGAACCCTCAAGCCAATCTTTTTCTTTTGAAGGAAAACTGATTGATCAATCGATCTCATGTGCTCCTCCCTCTTGTTCTTCCTCCTGTACTGTCTGTCATCTCTCACATCTCTGGTAGGAAGTAAAGTGAAGGGAGAGGAAGAGTTGGTTCAGCACTTGCAAACCTCTGATCTGAAACAAGAACACTGTTTCATCATTTCTTGCAGAATCCAATTGTTGCATAAGAGACAATCCAAAATCTCGTCATTAAAAAAAAAAAAAATTGCTGAAGGGATATATGTACCTGTACAGGAAGGGACATGCCAAGAGCTTCAATGGCAGTCAGAGGCCATTGTGTTGGCTGTATACATACCACCACAGGCTCCAGCAGCAGGGCAGGAATTCCTCACTATATCCATGTGCTCCTGTTCACAGATGGATTTCCGTACGTATTCCTTATAGCTCTGGAGCCCAGATCAAATGCAAAAATATGAGATTACAGAGTAATCTCCACAAAAACAACACTTCGCAAGGTGAACTATATATGTCAGTTGCAGACATAACATAACAATTAGGTACTTGGAGAAATCAAGGGATTGAATTGCATGGGTATGGCATTAGTTGAAGTGCCATTTCCACAGTACAAACTTCCTAATCTAGAATACATAGCTGGTGCAGAATCTGCTACCCACATAGCATTGATCAGCCTCATCAACAACAGTGAAGCACCCTCTTTCTACCAAAATTACAGGCAATCAAGTGAATGCTCAGACTAAGCTAGATCCTACCAGCACCTTCTGTAGAATTCCCAGGTCTGGCACATTAGCACAGATGAGCAGTTGGAGTGCAGACAAGAATTTCTTTCTTTCTGGATTTGACAAAGTGCAATGTGCATTGACATATGCATGCATCAAATTTGTGTTCAATCCTGCGCAATGATAGCATGCATAAAATGTGTCTTTGGATTTTGCATTGGTTAATCAGGCAGGAGATTATCAATGTCTTTGTGGGTTTGTTTTTGAAGAAAATTAAAAGTGACCTTGATGTGGTGCTTACTTGTTTAGAATGCAATTGTCTCCTTATGCAGTTATCTTCAAAGGGATTGAAAGTATGCAATGATGTTTTTGTCAGAAATTCCATCATCTGGTGGACTGGCTGTGTAGCTAGGACCATTCATGCTGTATTTCATCCATGTCTGAAGAAATTGGGTGGAGAGTCTGAAGCAATGGTGTGGTGGGTGTCGCTTGCCAAAATCACTGGGAAGGCCAGCCTCTACTTTCAAGGTACAGATGGCTCAGAAAACCTGTTTCTTTCCTCAAAAATTGCTGGACAATGGGTGGACTCTGGAGTGTTAATCTACCAAAAATGATCTTATCTTGGGTGGCACAGTTAAAAACTTTTCAAGCAAGTCAATGTTTGGGTCTGTCTATGATCTGTCTAAAAGCATCCACTCTAGCTCTTGAGCCGCTAAGATTTGATTTTGGGCTGCTGTGTTTGGTGTTTACAGGTTTTACACACACCTAAGGAATGACAGTAACCACTATATTGAAGCCCAGGTTTTAGGGTTTAGGGTTTGCTTTGTTTTCAATACTTGTTTGTGTTCACCACTGTTCTATAACACAATTGATCCTGGGCCAGATTGGTTTAGGGTCTAAGTTTTGGAATAGTCAGCTATAGCTTTGTTCAATTGGGTTTCTCTCCTGACCATTGGGCTTCTGTCGGGTGGGACTGTTTTGATGAGGGTTTTGCAGTAAATCAAAGATCAGGAAATTGACATCTGAAGGTTGTGTGTAACAGATGAGTGAAGCAAGGTTGCAGATAAGCTTCAATTTCACTACTTCTGAGATTGCATCAGTTGCAGCACTGAATTCCATAAACAAAGAACTTGAGAACCTGTGTAATCAAAGAAGGCAACAATTTTGGCATTGAGTAAAGATCTTCCTTCAGCAATGTTTGTTTCTTTTCTGTGGAAATTGCATGATAATAGTAGTATCTACATGCTTGTAAATGTTTCTCTGTAGAGATCTCCCTTTGTTTTGTACCCATTGACTATGGAATCATGAATGCCACTGCTTCTTATACAGCATATAAATCCTCTAAGAAATCAATTAAGTAGTGTTTGTTCTACAACGCTATTAGCTTTGGTATGAGAAGTTTGAGTGTAAATGCTTTAGAATTTTATGTCAACTTGCAAGGTGGGAAAAAATTGTAGGGTTAAAGGCCTTTGGGTGGGTGCGGGTTGGGGGGGGGAGGGCTTCCCAAAAGAAGGATGCCCCGTGGGGGACCTTCTGAAAATAATGGGGGGTCCATCTTACATGGGTCTTCACATGTTGGGAAGCTTGTACACTTGTGGGGCTGTTACACTTTGTGGGGCCTTACCCCCAAGTGTAATGAGCCCCAAGTTTCTTTAATGACTGATGAGGGACATGAGAGGGGTGGTGGCACCGTATGCAGCAGCAGCACCACCTTACAGTTGGTGGATTACTATGATTCCTTCACTAGGGTTTCTCTTTTCAAACTTTCCCAATTTTGTTGCTACTAGTTGTAAAAAGTTTTATGGAGTTTTAGTTTTATTTAATTTTATGTTATTTAATTAAAAAAAAATTTAATTCAAAAGGGAAAAGAATGTTGCCAAAATCCTTCTCTTGGTTTGATTGGATGATTGATGGAGATGATGGGATTGTCAGAGATTCTGAATGTGCACCTTCTTAACACACACCCTTGAGAGAGAGAGAGAGACACACACACACACACACACACACGCGCAGAGGGTTAACTATTTGTTGTTTATAACTCCAAGTTTGTTTGTTGCTTGTCGGTTGTGGATGTGCACACGGTTTAACTATTTGTTGTTTCTAACACAGAGTTTGTTGGTTGTTGGTTGTGCTTGTGCTTGTGCTTGTGCACATATTACTTACTACTGCCAACCATTGGTACGGCCATTGATGTGATTTTAATTGGTGCGGTTTTGCAGTCTCTGCAAAGACAAGACCAGACCAGACCAGACCAGACCAGACCAGATCACGAGTGGGTTTGACAGTCAGCTTTGGCATTCTGCAAAGTGCACTCTCCCTTCTTCTGTCATGTTGTTGTTGTTGTTGGTGGTGGTGGTTGTTGTTGTTGTTGTTGTTGTTGCTGGAAGTTTTAGAAAATTCATTCATTTGTTGGACCATTTGATGGCCAGTTCAAGTATTCACCATATGATCCAAGGAGGTTCATAAAATTTTAAGACCTACATACAACAAACACAAAGGAAGCATAGTCCCACCCACCCACAACAAGCAAAAAAACCAGCCATCCTCACCCCCCTCTCCCCCCCCAAAGGTCTTTTCGCTTGGACTCAATCCTTACTAGTGTAGCTTGTGCCGTTGGCCCAAGTGTGAACACATTCTTTATTTTTTCACATTTGAGAATTGAAAATTTCTAAATCCATCAATGTGAATACATTGAAAGCTCAACTGATTTTTTCCTTCCAAACCCAATGTTTTGCAATTTGTTTGAACTTCCAGCAACAAAACCCACTCAAAAATTCAATAATCTTCCACACCGTAGCTCTGAAAATTATGAAATAAAACTCTATTAAATCTGACTCACCAAGGGGCTTTCCAACAAAAAACATGAAGAAGAAAGAATGCTCTCAAATTCCAATATATACATTTTTTTCATTTTCAATTTTATTATTTAGTTTTTGATTGAGAAAAAAATGATTCAATAATCAATAGCTTCCACATCGTAGCTTCCTCCAAACACTCTCAAACCAAGTCAATGCACCCCTCCTACTCATAATCCAAAGCTTTTTGGAAGATACCAAAAAAGAGCATGAGCATGGCATGAAATGAGCCGTGGTTTTGGGAGATCTCAGCATGACAAAGCAAAGCAAAACAAAACAAAACCAAACCAAACAAAACAAACTACCTTGCTTCATGGATAGATTCCTCCGCGTGCTTTGAAATGTAGGTCGGGAGTCTTACCTCCTAGACTTTGGAGTCAAGGTGCCTTTTCTTGACTTTACTACGAAGCTTGACAAAATGAGGAGATGAAAGGAAGAATGTCCAAGGGATCTCCTCCCCCCCACACTTTGGAGTCTATTGGCTTGGCCCAAGGGTACCCAAGTTTGTTGCAACCGTGTAGTTTTTGTTATTAACTTTGTTCCTTCCAAATTCCAATCAATGTTTTCTTTTTGGGGGTGAATAATTTTTTGTATTTTTTTTGACCTGAAAAATATGCTTTCAACCCATACAAAGGATTTTTCCATGGAAAAAAAAGACCCTAAATTTCGCTAGATTTTGGAATAAAATAAAAATAAAAATAAAAATAAATGCATTTCTATGTTTCTACAACAATGCCCAACAAGTAGCCAAAAAATAAAAAAAGGTTCTTAAAAAAATTTCTACTTTCATATCTATAGCCAAATTTATCTTCTTGTGGCTGATCACCAGTTTGGGTACATCACAAAATTGAAAAAAATCAAAAAAATCAAAAACAAAACAAACAAAAACCCAACCAAAAGAAAAAAAATTATGCTTCAAAAAAAAGTTTTTCAATTATACTTTTTCTTTTTTTCTCTCTCTCTCTCTCTCTCTCTTACAATTTAGTTTTTTTTTTTCTATTTTCCTTAAGAAAAAGGAAGTTCCCAATGAAAAATTGTATTGGGGGCAAAGGGGGTGGAGCCCTCCTCATGTGCACTAAAGGTACAAATGTACCAGTTCTACTACCCATTATTGTGATTTGGGGGGGGAGGGGGGTGTCAGTCCAGCACACCACATTTCCTTTCAACAAAACACTCTACTAACTTATCTTTGAAAAACTAGGCTTTAGCACTTATGGATAGGAACAAACACTCAACCCCCCCCCCCCTTTTTTTTTTTTTTTTTTTTTTTTTTTCATTTTTTTTTACTTTTTTTTTTTTTTCCATCTCACTTTTTCTTTTTTTCTTTTTTTTTTTTTGTTTTTTTTTCAAAATTTTTTTATTTTTTTTTTTTTTTT
>Ga0116229_10003548_pt1 | contig 25694 bp, 21 predicted proteins | sample S1TSphgellanicum_3_FD_87313 | JGI IMG/M metagenome (GOLD analysis project Ga0116229, IMG submission 87313) | Host-associated microbial communities from peat moss isolated from Minnesota, USA - S1T2_Fc - Sphagnum magellanicum MG | ecosystem: Host-associated > Plants > Peat moss > Unclassified... | reverse complement strand
GAAAGTTTCCGACTTATAAAACTTTTGTGCATACATCTGGACCACCAAATCCAAGTGTGTGGTCAAGCAATTACAGAGCTTGGACTTCGTGAAGTTAACTAAGGATAAGGTTTTCTCATCTTCCACACTACCTACAACCATGACAATGGCAATCTCCACAAGCTTCAAAAACTTTAACAATTTTTGAACCAAAACAACATTTGAAGCCAATTATGCCCACATCTAATTTGTTGATGGGTTGCAATCAAATGGTGGATGTAGAACACCATGACTATTGTTTTTCATGGTTATAGAAAAAATGTTTACTAATCAAGTAATGCACCATTTAACAAACCAGTAATTAAATACCACTAAGGCCTTTTGATTTGGGATGGTAAAATTTTACTTTCAAAATTGTTAAATGTTTAGCAAAGGTGGCCTCTACATTAGATGTTTCCCAATACTGGGGATAAATAATCCCAACTACATTCATGAAGTCATGGGCATGAAAACATCTTGCAAGTTCTTTTATCAACTCAAGTACTACACCTATACATTGGTTTTTTATAGATTACACATCAATCTCCTAGTCACCCCTAGTCACCCCTAATCACCATGGACATTACGTTAGTAGTGGGACATCTTTTATGCAACATAAACAAAATTTGGCCATTGAATTGAAATGTAGCATATTCAACAATAGTATGTGGCTCCAAGTACCAAACCATGTGCAAAACATCACACATTGTGCACCAAGTCATTAAATATGCAAATTGGGGTGATCATACTTTTTCAATGGGTCTATGTACATAGCATATAGATCATTAATACATAAAATCATCTCTATCACCAAATCATAAACAAAAATATTTCTACCTTGGGCCATTTTTAACACACTTTGCACTACTTCCGACATGGGTAGCACACAAATCAAGCCCAAGATAATGTCACAAGGTTCAAGCATACAAAAGTAGGCCAAAAAAGTATATGTTGCAAGTAGAAAACACAAAATTGTCAACTTTGAAGCATATAAAGTAAAACCTAATCTTTAAAAACATACAAAAAAACTACATGAGTGTATGTAGGATGGTAATGGATATGTTTTTTAAAGCTTAAGATTTTATGTTTTTTTTTTTGTCAACCTACTTTCCAAATTTATGTTGTTGTCCCATATTGCACAAAGTAACGTAAAAATATATTAATTAATTATCATTTGACCAAAAAATTCATATGTCCTACTTTTAGATTGTTAAAGGACTGTTTTGACATAGTATATGCAAGTATTAGTGTTTGGGTTCAAATAGAAAATCATGTTTTAAATGCATAATTTGTTAATTTGGAAAACTATTTTTTAGAAGCTTCACATTATCATAATTGAAATATGAAAGTTTCAAAAAAAAAGTATCAATATGCATGATAATTCAAACATCAATATCACAACATTTGAATGGTTTGATTTTGAAAAAGTATCAAACATTAACTTGCAATAAATAAATAAAATGATGAAAGTAATAGAATACATGAAATATGACCATATATGGTTTATTTAGTATAGCAAGTACATTCTAAAATTTGTAGCATTGCTAAAAGCCTTAAAATTTGAAAATGCAAACTTTACTTTTCACCTATTTTTATTTTTTTAACAAGGATCACCAATTGGCCTACTTTAACATGATTATGCCCCATAGTCACATAACAATTCATAGTTGTTCTTGGTAGATGCATATATTCCCAACCATGTTATCAACCATCTTGATGATAAGACTATTATACTCAACTAAAATGCACTTGGAGGGTGCAAGCATATTGATCTATCATGTTTTAACATTGCGAAAGATCTTTAATCCTTTTGTTTGTAATATTTCTACCAATTTCCCATGTTCCAATTGATTTTTAGTTGAGTGAAAGAAGTAGGCATACATGTTTTGTAGCAAGCCCTAAATTTTTGCAACCACTATCAATGAAGAAAATGATTGCACAACCAAATTACACTTGTGTGCCATGGAATGGACTCATATGACAAAATTTGGTGCATGCTTATCAATAAGTTACATTGACCCTCATCTTCAAACCTTGATATGCAATTTTGGTTATTTTTAGTTTTGACTTCATCACAATTTATAGATATAAATCTTACATTTTGAATGGCATGTTTGTTGTAACCAAAACCACACTATGCATAATGTCTATCATCCCTAACCACTTGAATCAATCCAATGCATCCTTGGAATCTTCTTGACCTTAAGAAATTGGAACAACCTTTACATGCATTCATAATATGTTTGAGGTTTGGATTATTGCAAAAATTAAAAAATAGTAACAAATTGAAATTATTTCTTCTTTCTCTTAACCTTGTCTACATTCAACACTTATTCATAAACAAAATCAAGGCATGTACTTCCTTCCATAGATCTGTTCATTTTTTGCATGTTGGTTATTAAAATTGATGTAATATTCACATACCTTTGGTCCAAGTTTTGCACGCATACACTTTCTTCTCCACTATGCTTATGCAACCCATCCAACTTAGGCACTAATAGTTTTTCCCTCCGTTCAACTTCAATGAAAATCTTGCACCTCACACATTGGTGTAGTTTACCATCTTACCCTAAGACAAGTTCAACCCATTGAAATTTGATAGCTCAAGTGTCTTGTAAATTGTGAATGACTTGTCATTCAAATTTCCTTTTTTGGCTACATGTGGGATAGGGATAGAAGATCTAGGCTCATCAGTTTCAATGTTGGTTTCAATGACAGGAACAGAAGGTCCTAGGTTACTTGTACTCAAACTTGGAATTGTCCTAGAAAGAACTAACACTTGAGTATCCACTTGTAGGCTTTCAATTCCTAATTCTAGTGTTTGAGTTGAACTTAAAATAACTGCACCACCACTTTTAGAAAAAAAAGACAAAACTTGAAATTTGTTGGGTTTTTTATAGGTGCCATGGTTCTAGCACAAACCTACAACCAATAAACATTGGTAACCATAAAAAAATAATCTAACAATATTGGAGTTATGGGAAAAAGATCAAAATCATGATCCTACATCTAAACTTGTTATTATCAAATCATGAACAACATTTGTGGTACTCTTACCAAATGTCTTGTAATATAAAGATTCTTGTTCCTTGTCTCTTTAGGAAGAAAATAGAGGTTCTACAAAATAAAATACTTTTGTAATGCCCTACATTTTCATAATAGACATCCAAGCACCCCTGCTTGAAACATTTCAAAAAAAACTTCATCAAACAAGAAGGAAAACAAAGTGAAACAAGAAGGTACATAGTTTTGTTGTAAAAAAATATAACCCACTTTGATATGTAAAACCTCCTTCTTGTTTCATTATATTTTCTTTTTTGTTCTTGTTGTTATTGAACAAATAGCTTGACTATTTTTGAAAATCTTTGCAAACCTCAACATGAGCCATTTTAATTACATAGTAATGAACCCCAATATCAATTGAACATAAATTATGAAAAAACATGTGATCACAAAATCTAATACATATGTTTGACTTGTTCTTTAAAAAATTAGAGACCTACCACACCTAGGCATCTAGAAGTATACATAACAAAAAACTATATTGAGCTACACCATGGAATGATCCATCATCAAGCTTTCATCTTGAATTAGACCATGAAGCAAACAAGGTGCAAAAGAAAAAAACAACATATTGAAAACTTCATTGTATCAATCATGACAACTACATTTCTAAGGAATTGAAGCATACATAAAACAATATGTTAGCCATATGTCAAAAAATAAACATATCAACCACAACCAAAGAGATAATCTCTTGAGATCATGAAAAAAAACTTGTTAATCAAGGAAAATATATAACCAAAGAAGAATCCCAACATAGAAATACTTCAGGTCTAAGTCTAAACCCAATAACCTCAATAGAATGCATGTTTCAATTCTTGAAAAAAAATGTTCCCATGAAACCTCTAGGCCATGTGTTTTTTTCATGCCAATACTCAAACCAAAATCAAAGCAAGAAACAAGAATTAATTAGCACATTATGATGGATCTCAAATACCTTAGCATAAAACAAGTGTTTTTCTATTCACAAATTCATGTGCACATGCATGATTCAATTGTGTCTACTCCTTTTCCTTTAATGACTTTATAACTACATGTCATCAAACATTGTCACCAACATCTCAAAATACAACATGTTAAGTTGGATTTGAGCCCTCATTCCACCCTTTCAAGTTTCATCTTATAATTATTTACCATTGAACAAAAACACCAAATTTCAAAATATAAAGCCATTAGTTCTTCCAGATCTTAGGTTTCAATTTTGAAGTCGCAAGTTCATTAATTTCATAAAAAAAAATACTAACAAATATGTCAAAATGTGAGTATGCATTTTATTCTTTTGTTTGATGGCTCAAGCGGAACCCACCAAATGACAAATCTTATTGGGGTAAAAACATAGTAAATGGAACAACTTAAGTGAATGGATACTCCTTAAAATTGTAAATTTTTTATGTTTGAAAGATCACAAAGGAAGCATAATAGTTTGGATTATCATTTTTTTTGAGTATTTCCCATTAATTGTAAAGTTTACATGCTCAAAAGCTTTACACAAATCAAAAATGTTTTTATATGTTCAAAACACTCAAACTTTGAAAGTGGACAATCTTTGTTTTTTTCAAATGTCATTTTTTTTACTAAATGTGCACCATGCCTTCTAAAAATTGAAGAGGATTTTAACAATGATGATTAGAAAGGCACAAAGACTTGAACTAATGAAAAAAAATTTATAACCCATTTGAGCACATTTGTTTCAAAAGTGTTTTTGACCTTAAAAATTATGGATTTTGAAAATGTGGCTTTAACAAAAATTGTTCATATTGTTTATATGGTAGAGGGCATGAATGCATAAATAATGATATAAAATCAATTTGTAATCAAAATTTATTTATATCCAACATGCAATGTTAATTTCAATATTCAAAATACAAAATTTAAAATTATAAACCAACACAAAAATGACATGTGTCATGTGTAGTCCTTGGAAAAAGACTTATACCTTGGCACCCTTGGCCCCTTTTACCATGTTTTCACTCAATGTGTAATGCATTGGAAATGAAAGACACAAACCTATTAAATGTTGTGTTGCTGAAATGAACAATGTGCACAATGCAACCTTAAACATTAACTTGATCAAATTTCTACTTGAATCATTGCTTCACCTGTCATGGTGAATGTAGGTTTGTGTTAGTTCAAAAATAAATTAAGTTTCTTCAAAATCAAGCACTTGCTACCAATAAAAAACCAAGACATATTTCTATCAACACACTAAAAAGACTATTTCATGCACAAATAAGAACAAAACAAATTAAAGAATAATGCATCCTTGCTTTCTACAACACATACAATTCTAACCTTGCTTTTGCTCTTTAAATTTGAAATGCATGACTTGTAACGTATCCAACCTAAACAATTAAAATTTAATGGAGTTTTGCAACAATCAAGACATCAAACTCAAGCACCCCTTAAACATTCAATGGAATTGCCATATGATCCTACCATATCTTCAAGACTCAAATGGCACTTGTTAGCAACCTCCCATTTAAAATTTGTTGTAATAAAAAGTTTGACAACATTTTGCCAATTAAGTTTGAGCTCCTTGCAATGGACCCTACACCTCTAGTGAAACATTAGTGACAAAAAAAAGTTTGGAGAATGTATGAGCTTGCAATATGAAAAGGGAAGAAGATTAAACCCTTGCAAATGAAGATTATTATGAATAGGTGATGATGACACATCTCCTCATGATAAAAGGGGGTTTGCATGTTGCAATACGTATACCACCATCACAAGGGGTGGCAATGGATTTCACCTACATTGTGTAATTCCCGCGAACCTTAAATCAAATCCAAGAGTTTTTGACAATTTGTACCAAAAACAAATCCTTACTTTTCATGGGATTTGTTTAGCACTCTTGGATTTTGCATTTTGGTGAAATTCCAAAAAAAAAAAAAAAAAACACTGGTGACGATCCACAAAATGGGGTATGTGTAGGAGAAAATTGGAGAGCAACAAAATTAGGAAAAAACACCAATCAAACAAGGCAAAAAAAAAACAAGGCAAATGATGTAGATGAAACGAATGGTGATGAAAATGTAAAAGAAAAGAATATTGATGAACAAGACAAAATAGGTACCTCCCAAGTTTTTTGTAAAAATAATTTTGCAACGAGCCAATTTAATTGGCCCATCACACAAAAAAATGAAACTATGGAGGCTCCCCAAAATAGAAGATTCCATTTTGAAGTATAGAGTTCCTCTCCTTTGGCCCACCTATATAAGTGAAAGGAGGACAACATTTGGCAAAGCCTACAGGATAAAAGTGAGGTACTATGGAGAACATGTTGGGAACACATTGGGAACTTGAGGAACATAATGAGAACCTGATGAGAACCCATTGGGAACTTAAAGAGATCATAGTGGGAACACATTGGGAACCAGGGAAAAATGAAAAAAATCCTTCCCCCCAAATTTAAAGGGAAAAAAGGCAAGGCACCTTGAGGGCATGGCTGGGCCTTCCCATTGGCAATGAGAATTAGTGCAAAGGAAATAAAAAAAGAATTTGTGCAAGGAAATAAAAAAACTTAAGTTTTTCTAAATTTTTTGACATAATTATTGGGAATATCAAATTTTCTGAAAAATTCACAAATAACTTAATTAATGTCAAACTGACCTAGGTACTACAAACCACCTAACTACTTCATTAGTGGAAATAACAAGTTTGTAGCGACCTAGATGGCATTTCATAGGACTAAGTTGAGTTCATTGAACTATTGGTGTTAACAAAATCTCTTTTTTTTTTCTTGCTTGGTGACATAGCATGCATTAAACACCACCACAATTTATCCCATATGGTTTGCCCAAAGATCAAATTCATAATTCATAAAATTGTAGTTCTATTTTGGGCATGTCTAGTGTCCCAATATTTTTAAGTGATGAGCCAATCAAAGCAACTCCTTGCAACCCAAAAAAACCTTTGGTTGGCCCCACCAAAACTTTCTCTCAAGAGCTCGCGAATGCCTTACATGCCTTAACAAAAGAATGTGATTTTTTTGTGCTACAATGAAAATTATTAAAGATTAGTGGGGATTAACTTAGTGGCAAGCAAGTACTAATATTTACTAATTTGTGCTAGCATTTCTACTCTCTCTTTCTTCTATAGTTTTTTTTTTGGTTGCTTTTATTATTGTTGTGGCAGATGGTAGGGGGTATTTCTTTGCCAAAATTGAATTTCTTAATTTGTGATGATATAGCCCTTTTCATTTGTGCCACAACCCACGCTTTTAACGTGCCAAAATGTTTTGACCTCTTTGAGATGGATTGACCATTTTGTGCAAGGAAATGAGATTTGAGGTTGTGTCTTAATTATAGTCAAGTTTTAGCAAATTTGAAATGGTCCTCATTGGATGTGGTTGTAGGAAAGATTTATTTTCATCATGATCCATGTGGAGGCATTTCCAAATCCCTTTGTCAAGTTTATTTTTGTTTAGTTTGTGTTGTTTTAGTCTTTTTAAAATTTAAATTAATGTGCTCAAAGGTGGTGAGATTTCATATTCATAAGCAGATTTACAGCCATTGATGATTAAAAGGGTTCTTCATGGCTTTTGTGACATTTGGTGCATCCAAGAAAGATGAGGGTATAACCCAAAGTTTTTGCACCTTTTGTCAAAAGTCAAGACATGACACCTTCTTTTCCATTCTTTCCCTTTATTTTTTGAGGCACCTCACCAACTTTATTTTTCAACAAAGCATCAAAAATTGGGAAAAAACCAAAGTGTGACTCAATATGTTCATGCCATTTTATAAATGGTGGTGGACACTTTCTCATTGTTAGGAGGAAAGAGTGTGATTCCCCATTTTGCTCCCCAGGTTTAACACTCTTAACACCTCACAAACTCATTTCAACCATTCAGCTTAACTAAAAACTTTTTCATTTCAACCAAATAATTGTAAGTGTTAAAAAAATTTCAATACACTTTTGTTGTTGGATGAAAAATTAAAAATCAAATTCGCAATTATGGGCCTAAAAACTGGGCAAATCTTGGCTTGCAACTCTGACCTCTATCCAACCAAAGGAGGAAAAAAGAGAATAAAAATAAAAAAAGGGAGTGAGAAAGGGAGCTAATGTGGTCCAATTTAACCCAAATTACCTAATTGAAAAAAATAGTATGGACCCAATTTGGGTTGAGGGGTTAAAAGTGGTTATACTTGTAAACCTCGGCTATCTGAGATTTTCAAAAACTTTCAAGCCATGAGGAGGAAGTAAGATTAAGGCCACATTTTGCATTGAAAGAAGTATGAAAATGGTTGTACACTAAGACAAGCAGTTTCTCACATGGCACTATGGAGGCCATGCCTTATGAGAAGTTGCAGCAAGAACCTCGTTTATAATCCCACATAATTTTTAACTAGACAGGGATTACTCTGATCTTCAAATATGGATTTGATGATGTGGGAATAGTTTCCTGTGTGACTTCAAATCTCATGCACTAATTCTTTACAGGGCAAAGGGAATATATAACCTACAACTTTCCCTTGCAAAAAGGAGCATTGAAAAATGTTTTTCTTATTCTTATTCTGAGTAACACTCAAATTCATGTTCCGGATTTCAATACCAGTAATGGGCACTTCTTGGGTGCCAGAGATGATCACAGGATATCTCACCTTGCTGCCGAAAATGCCATTGAAAGAGATATTGGAAACCTGTGGAAATGCTCGAGGATCAAATCCAGCGTTTGGATGCTCACCAGAGTCTGTTTGTATGGCAATGGCAACTCTCACATCATTCAGTGTCAGGTTGCTGTACGAGATGTTCCTGACATAGCCACCTCTACCAGTTGATGCTTTGATGCGCACTGCTCTTCGGGATCCCCAAATGTGTAATCCATCCACCACCACATCTTCCACTCCTCCAGAGATTTCACTCCCTATTGATACCCCTCCACTGCTCATGGACAAGAATTGGATTCAGGCAATTGGTGTAAGGATAATCCCCAAGAAATAAGGTGTTGATCAAGCTCAATTTGGACAAGACTTGCAAAAGAATACCTCCATCATCTGTCTGGAAACCAGGAGTGGAAGATTCATCCAAGGGAAGCTGGGAAGCTGGAAAATACCTGATTAGAGAACGGGCAAATAGATTCCGGATTGTGATGTTGACACACGGTCGAGCATACTGGGTCCCATATACATCCCATCCACTCTTGATTGCCACAGCATTGTCTCCAACACTTATGTAGCAATTTTCCACTAGTACATTCCTGCAAGAATCTGGAATGATCACCACAAGCCCAATAGATTGATTGAAGCTTCAATCCTGTAGTTTCACAAAATGTATCCAGTTCTCCTTGTGCCAGATGTTGGCTTCAAATTTTATTTTTTCCTGATGATTCTACCAGAGATCTGTGAAATATGGGATCTGTTGGTTGAAGCTCATCAGTGATGAGGGTAGTTCAAGAGAAAGAGAGAGGAATGGATACCAGGGTCAATGCCATCAGTGTTGGGAGCATTCAGTGGGGCTAAGATTGTGACACCATGGATGGTGACATTGGTGCAATCATAAGGGTGCACTGTCCAAAATGGTGAGTTACGCAGTGTCACATTCGAAATCTCAATGTTGGATGACCACAAGAGCTCTATCAAATGGCCTCTTGTATACTTCAGCTTCTGCAGCTTATGCTGGTGCCACCACCATGCTCCCTGCCCATCTATGCTCCCATTTTCACCTGCAATCCACCCCATGACCTTCATTCATGAAATTCAACAAGCCTCGTAATTGCAGGAACCCACATGACTTTCACAATGAGCAATTCTAGTACCTACATGATCACAGTAGGGCACTTCATGCTGGTACTGTATGTAATTCAAGTGATCTGAGGCTTTTTTGGTGGCATGCAGCGGTTATTGGGGAAGAAAATAATAAAATAATAATAATCTGAAAATTGGGAGACAAGGAAGAAATGAAGGCCCAGGTACCTACCGGTGATGATGAAATCATTCAGGTATTGACCATGGATGAGGCTGCTGTAGCGAGGACCAGGAAGCTCATGACCATGCCCATATGATGGCAGCACCGGGATCAGAGGCCACAAACTCTCAGTCTGCATGGACCAAGCAAAAGTCATACAAATAACCATCATGGAAGCTGGCGTAATTGCAGCTTCAACAGCACTGATTGTACACACAAAACCCCCCACCCACCATTCTTGCGATTGCAGCACATGTGATTGCACAATTGTAGCGATGGAGGTTTGAAATTCAAAGACAGACTTAGGGAAGGGATTTTGAAGCGCATGCGATTGCACAATTGTAGATAGCGATGGAGGTTTGGAAATTCAAAGACAGACTGCCTTCAATGCTAAGAACCTGGATGCCGACGATGGATGCATCCTGGCACAGAAACAAGGTCATGTGGCTGGTGACATTGAAGGGAGCTGTTAACCAAATACCAGGACCCACAATGATCTGACCTCCCCCGTCGCCCTCCACCGCCCTCACGGCAGCCACTGCCGCCTCAAACGCTCCTGTATTCACAGTTTTGTTATCACCCACTGCACCAAACTCCGTGAGATTGAACACGTGCCGTCGTCGTCGTTGAGTGCTGCTGCCAGTTCTCGAATGAAGAGATTGTGAGAGATTGTCATTCTCGAATGAAGAAGAAGCTGCTATGTAAGAGTTATCATTGAGCACGTACTCGGCATGATTACTAGAGATGACGAGACGCGAGCCGCCCGCATCATAGTTCTTCTTAATTCTTTGCCAGTAAGACAGGAACAAGAAAGCAAGAAGCCAGAAAGTGCAAAAGGCTTTGCGATACGAAAATCGGATTCTGAACACCTTCATCGTTTCAGCAGCGATGTGGACCAGCCAGCTCTACCATCCCCTCTCTTCTGACATGCCAGAAGAATTGTGCAGCACTGCAGCAGCAGCAGGCGCCGTGCACATCGTCGTCCCGTGTTGCGAGAGACGACGAATGCTCGCTTAGTCTTTTCCATGGCGCATTTCGGCATCTCCTGTAGCTCGAGCACCTAGTGCCTTTTTTCCTTTTTTCTGCTTTCATGTATGTCTTGATCAATGTGTCCAGAGTACGTGGGCCCAAAACACTCCATCCCTTCGCGCCGGATCTGGGGGCGGCCCCCCGCAATTCCGTGATCGACTTTGCAGCGCCCAATCTTCACCCTACAGACCACGATCCAGGCAAGCTGTGTTAGAACCTCGTAGATGCCCCGCCGCGAACAACGACACAGCACTTTGCAGAAACAAAAAAGAGTTGTACAATACCATTGTCGTGACTCGTACCACGCTTGCTCGCTCTTTTATCCACACGATCATAGTGGAATCTTGTTGCAGATGTATGTGTGTCTCTGTGTCTCTGTGTCTCTCTCATATCACACCAGGCGTCCACAAACTAGTTTTCAATCAATTTCAACCAAAGACGGTATTATTGCAGCATGACACTCTTGTTCTTGAGATGATCGTGCTGAAGTGCACATATGAGAAGCTCATGATGTGCACCCCGTTGTGTGCAGGCCGGTTCTGGCATGAAACTCGCTCGTTCTTACTCGAGTGGACAATCAGAATATTTCCTTATCAATTTGCTTGATAGAAGAAGAAGCAGAAGCGGCAGCGCCAGTAGCAGTGTGCTACAAAAGCAAGACGCACGCGTATGGAACGGAGCTGTTCATCATCGTCATCATCACGCGGACTCAATCAAGGCTTGGATGCAGGCACATGAGGCCAGTCCAGGTTCAACCATCAGGTTCCTGCTTTTGCTCATCTTGACTCTCCTGAGTCCTGCTTTCTTTCCCCGGATTGACATTTAATGTGGCCAAACTTGTTGCATCTTCTCCAGCAAGATGCTTGCTGTTCTAAATAAAATCATCCGCCAACTTGTTGCGCCTTTCTGCAGCAAGATGCTTGCACAGCTCTGGGTGCAAATGGGTCCACGGACGAGAATTACTTGAACGCACGAAGCATGAAAATTGAATGCGTGTGATGGCATGAGGAGCATATTGTCAAATTCCAAAACACAGGAAAGCACCCAAGCTTGCAAGCTGCATGCATACCTTGAACACCAAGTGTTGAGCATTCATTGCATATGAAGAGGTTGCATCTGCACATTGTGATTTATGCCTATGACTTGCAAGGTCTCCAGAAAACCTCAATTCAATTTCACCATGCTTGATTTGCATTTGCAAATTCTAGAGAAACTAATTAGTTTGAATTGAATGACTGACAACATGAAGATGTCTTGTAAAGAAGTCACTGTGATTTTCTGCTGAGCATCCTGACGAACATAAACTTCAAATGTGTACTTTCGAAAGCTCCTGTGAGTAGAACTGGTAAAGTTGTGATATTGGTGATATTGGTGAAGAGAGAGAGAGTGCAGCAGATGATGCCTTGCTGAATTCTGATCATGGCCAGCTATGATGGGAACCAAACCGCACGTGCAATCTTGCACTCTTAAGAAGGCACTTTCCAAATCAGCCATAGTAATTTTCCACGCTGCATTATATTTACAAATAGACTCTTAAGGCAGATAAGAAATGTGAAGCCAGAATGAGGACTCAGAACACAAAAAACAAGGCCTGCTGTGTTGACAAAGAAGCTGAGCTGCAAAAACATCAAGTGAGGAACCAAAACATGTGACTAGTCAGTCTTTGAGACCTTGAGCACACACGTGTGCTAACCAAGAAAACAGTTTGAATATCTTGAACTACTGCAATAAAATGCAGCACAACCTCTATCATCGATCGTAGCCTGTCACCCCATTCTCTCTATTTTGAGGAGAAGTGGGATTTTTTGAGTGTGGATCCCAACTGTCACTGGAGCCACATCTAAACTACTGCTTTTGCAAGAGCAATTACATTGAACTCTACCGATTGTGGGTTCCGTGCCACAAAACCCTGAATTGCCTTCACGGAATCCTGCAAAGGACACAGCAATAAGGGCACCTGTTTCACGACAACCCAGCAGACAAACAAACTACAAGGTACGAAAGAAACAGAAGACACACAAACTATCTGTGAACAACTGCAAGGTACAGAGAAATTGACGTTACCTTAAGCAGAGAATCCTGTGATGTTGATCCATGATAAACAGGCTGCTGCTTTCGTCCATCCATTTCATACAGCCCCCCTATAATCAATTTGCAGTCACAACCTCTCAATTGCTCAGACCCGCATTATCCATTTCTTGGCAATTTCATCTAGCCAGAGCTTTCAAAAGCAAGTCACAGATTACTCAACCACAGAATAGTGGTGCTCATAACACATAATTTGCATCAGGAAGAAATGCATTTCCATGCTTGGAACAATCTCCATGCTCCAGGTGAGGAAAGGATGGCAGCATAGCAAGTTGCAAATAGAGATGCTATACATATAGGGCAAGAGAAAGATCCTGTGATATCCCACAAACCTTCCCCTGTTGCATATGACCAGATGACCATGGAAGTGAGAACGCACCATCAACACATACAAAGCTGACAAAATGCAGGTCAACGGAAGCTGTTGAATCTGGAGGCTGCCACAAATAAAAACCCCACCAATAATGCACCAGCCAAAAGTTAGCTGCATAAAACCCTTACAAGCAAGGTTTATCCTTTTGTCCACATCTGAAGCAGAGATATGGCAAAGTAAAAATTTCCTTAATGACAGTGGCAATCTGAACAACTGGATTTGATTGACCATTTACAAACAAGATTGCTACCTTTTCCCTTCATGATGAGATGAGTTGACATATGGAAACAATGAACAGGAAAGAGGAGTGGTTACCGCTGTATCACCAGCACTGGCAGCCAATGAATGAGCACCCTCGAGTTCAATGTCATTCTCAAGAAAGGTAGCCCTCTGCCCCCACACCCAAGCTATCTCACAACCCACTTGCAAATTCTCTTATCAAGCACTGCAACAGAAGGACAAAACTCTGCATGCACAACTGAAACAATCACAACTGATAGAGTACCTCAAGAGGTGACATGCTGGCAGTTGACTTGAAGAATCGTTGCAGGTAGGATCCCTCAGCTGCAATCAGGCACCAGACCACATTAGCTTTTTACACTGCAAAAGTCACTGTCATTTTAGCAGAAACAAGATGACTAAGAGCACTTGCACTTACATGATACCCCCAACCCCAAGAGATCATACTTCAGAGAAATAAAGCATGCACTCAATGTCACACATGAAGGGAGGATACCTGGAACAGTGCATACCAAGCTCAAGTTGTGACAAATTGTTGCCTATAGCGTGAAGCAGCCCAATGGTCCCGCAAGCATTTCCAACAGTTTGTTTCAGAAAATATACCTTCTCACTCACCTGCAAAGTTTCCCACTCCTGCTCATAAAACTATTTGCATAATACACATTTGGCAATGACTGGATGTCAAAGACACTTATGTCACCAATCATGTTCTCAACCAGAGAGTCAACAAGAAGAGGTTCGAAAACAAATTTCAGTGACAGTTTCAGGCAATTTGGAACATACAGTTTGTCCATTCTCTGCAATCCTTTGTTGTTCCACCAAGTTTGCTGCTTCAGACTGCCAAGCACAATCATACCCTCCAATTAGCAGTACAAGGAATCAATAAGGAGAACATTTACACACTACTCTCCTCTTTGTAATGCAGCAATTCAGGACCAGAAGAGGGCATTTATCCAAAATTGAACCGAGCTGACTGTAAGCCCTAAGTAATTTGTGCTAATGTGCTCAATTCCCAGCAAGCAAGAAGCAAAGTACTAATAACTGTCACAGAAAGACTCGTGCAAAGGCAAGAGGGTAAAAACGTACCTCAGGGGATATGGGAAAAAGGAGGAGGACTGCAAGGACGGGAGTTGGAACCATTGCCAGGAGATCGTCATCAAACCCATACACATCATAAAAGCCTGCATCTCCTGGGAATCCCAACCCTTGTACGAACTGCAACCGACTCCCACCCTTGAATCTTCAGAATTGCTGCGTCTGTCAATTGGAAAGCTCTCATAAAACACATCTTTCACACACACGGAAAACCCTAATACGGGAACTAACATGCAACAGCCCTAACTCATCATATACCGCAGACACTTCCGTCACTCAAACGATCTCGTAAAATCGTCGCAATAACCTTCCCCCTCCCCCACCTACAAATCACCACCAACAAAATCCCAGAAACTGCAACTGTGGTAAACAAAAATTGGCACCGTGGAAGTTCCTCAAACGGACCAATAGCACCATCTCTACTCGCTATCCAGAAACCTCTCAACACAAACCCCAGGGCACCACAGAGCAATGAATACAATGCCCCCCACGTGGTACCTGGTTCATAACCTCCGGATTCGCCTCCAAAGGCAGCCATCGCTTCTTCCCGGTCTGTCCCATCTGGCTGTTCCCCTCCAACCACTCCCTTCCCTTCCCTTTTTCTCAGCAAGGAAAGCAAGAAGCGGGTCCGCTACTGCGACGATGAGAGAAAGCACTTCCGGTGACACAAAACTCTCGACAAAAGAAACGAGCACAACAATAGCAAGGCCGTTGGAACTTGGGAGCAAAGGGTAGGACGACGACGATGGCGACAAAGACACGACGGCGGTGCCACGAACGGCTTGGTAAGTACGTGCCCAGTGTTGGGCAGTTCTTTCAGGCAGCGCCGGTTCTTTGCCCGTTTTCAGACCGGATATATAGAGGTGTATCATAGGCGGTTCCCATTTCGCGAAACCCCCGGCTCTAAACCAGCCTCGACCCGCTCGTTGCTCGCTTGCATCCAGGCTTTCCATACCATCCCACCGACCCCAATGACCATCCACTATTGCAATTTATTGCTCACATTTTGTTGCAAAGACACAAAAGATGTTTGTGTTCTCAAACATCAATGTTTGTAAAAACCCCTTTTGGAACCTTCTTACGTGCTCCTTGATGATGAGGTGCACTACCTCCATTGGGATGAATCAACAAAGGGGAATTCATAATTATTTTTTCATTGATCATCAACACCATCATCACTTTGAAGGATTAAGGTGGCTACATTTTCAACTTCACTACTTGCTAGTAGGTTTTCCCTTCACATTTTTGAACCTCTATCAAGTATTGTTTAAATGACATTCGTTTCCTATAGTTTGTTATTTGTGATTGAAATGTAGTTCAATGCGAATGAAGTTTTAATTTTTTGGCGGTTTATTATAATGGTGTGATTTTTGAGTTTCATTTTTTTGTTTTGAAATTCCAAAACACACAATATAGGTGATTATTTTGTGTGCTTTGAAGTTGGATTTCTATAGTTTGCAGGTGAATTTCCTTGATCATGAAAAACCAATCTAATGTTTTAATGTTACACCAAGATTAGTTTGTGTTCTAGTTATGAAAAAATTGTTGTAAAAAAAGCTATAGGACAACGAGTTCATAATTAAGGAAAGAGTTGCTATGGAATTTATTTTGGTATGTTGAAAAAGTTCCATAAGCAAAAGTGTGATTTTCATTAAAAATTCTTTTGGGAGTGGAGTTGAACCCAAAACGAAGCATGAATACCTGGAGTTCGAAAAAATGGTGCATGAGGGAAGGTCTCTATTGTTTAGCAATTCAAACCCCTTGCTTACGTGCATTTCTACAGCGATGCAAAGGCCTAACAACCAACTAAGCTCAGACATGTAGCCCACTCGATGCCAACATTACATCCCAACCCCTAGTTGTTATTGTTGTCAACTTTGTTTGTACTCAAGGGTGTTGTCATCATTTTCACTGTTTTTGTGCAATAATGACAACAATGGCAACATCAAGAATTATCATTACCACCATCATTCATCAAACTCAAAGGTCAATTGGGCTTGGGTTTCATTACCAACAAGGTTTGGGGGGGGGGTGGGCGCTTCCTCTTCTTGTCCTCATCTTTGGTTGCACACACCAAATAAAAAGGGTAATAATTATTGTAATAAGCACAATTGTAGCAAGTAAAAGGAATGGGGGACAATGGGTGGAATTCAAAACACCATTGTTAATTTTTTTCAAATTCTTTTGAACCTAGCTAGGTTTGGGCCACAAGTTGATCTTGTGTGGCTCAAATCTAGGTTTGAAATAAGGGGGTCAAGTGGTCCAATTTGAGCTTCCTTTTTTTTTTTTTAAAATGATTTTCATCCATGAAAAAATAAAATCATCCATAATTTAAATGATTTGTGAGTTTCACTCGTTGAAAAAGCGAAGTTAATGGGTAAACAAGACTTGGTGATCAGATGAAGTTTGGAGCAAACAAGTTCAAGGTCTTATAATCATATAAGGCATGACGTAAAATCAAATTTTGAAGTCAGGATTGATTTGGAATTTCAAATGTGGAAATTGGTAAAGTTATTGTCACCATGACCACCCGAAAGGATTCCAAAAAAATAAATCAATGGCCACCTAAAATGGGAAGAGGTTAAAAGGGATTTTTTTGGCCTTCCCCATCCTTTTCAATAAAACAAGGCCAATGGGTTTCACATGTTGGACTCATAGAGGTCTTTACATGAAAGAGGAGTGCATAAATAAGGGTAAAGCATCTACATCCAAATCCATATTTTCAAGTATCAAAGAATGTGAGCATTGTGCCATTAAAGGTCATGACATTGACCATTGTTATTCATTGCAACCAAAATTTCATCCTAGCAAATCTATTAACAACAAGGATGATAAAGGCAAAGGAGGACATGAAGGAGGCAATGGTTTTCAATCTAAAGATAAAGCTTCAAGTAAGGTTAACTAAAGTGGTGGCATGGCCATTCATTACACCAATATGTGTCCAATTTTATTCTATAGTATTTCAATAAATTTTGAGTGAACTTGAGCAAATTTGTCATGGCAAAAATGATTAGCCCTTTAATGAATGAAGAATAGTTAGTATAAAAAAGTGAATTTAGTAATCAATTCTCTAATAGTTAATTCAATAGGTTAATATCCTAATTCATAACTAAGTTAAACATTTAAGAACCCAAAATTAATATAAGGTAAGAACTTAAATTAGGATAGAAACCTAAGTTATACTACCTAGGAACTTAGGCCACCTAAACCTATCAACTTAAGATGTAAATGTGAAGGTTTGAACCCTTCACCTCCATGCTTATGGAACAAATCTTTAACCATTGAACAACTATTTAAATAAATGAAATGATTTGTGATCACATATTATTATCCATGTTCATTTCTTAACCTATGTGTAAACTACTATAGGTTAAATTTTTATGTTAGTCTTGGGTATTCCTAGGTTAGTGTAAGTTATTTTAAGCTATTCTCACTACAAGAAATCATGTCCATACCAATCCATGTATTTGCAATAGGTGTTCAAATTAACCATTTTTGCTATTACCAATGCATCATTCTCTATGGCACCATGTAATAATGACTTGAAGTTGCATATGTGAGTACAAAATGGTTTTTAGTTACATATGTAATTATGATGTGTGACTAATGTTAATTTGGACAAAAATGAAAAGTGTAGCCATATCATCCAACAATTAATGGCATCCAACAATATATGAAAATTTAGTTGTTTTGCAATTAGTAATGCAATTCATAGGTGATTAGACACCATGTAAAATCTTATTCAATTTGAATTGTGACTACAAATTATAGTTGCAAATGAACATGTGTATAAGTGTGAAAAAAATACGTTATGGCTAATGAAATTACTAGATTTGGTAGTTTGAATTTTTTTTCTTGGTTACCTTAAGTGAAAAAAATAATTAAATCTATAATAAAGTTTAATAAGTTTGTGCAAATTTCAAAGGAAAATGTAGAAAGGAACCACCATTTTCAATATTTAACATAATAGGGATGTGTGGAGGTGCAATATATATTTTTCAACACAAATGGCATTATTGGATTGAATGGTCTAAATCTGAGTTCAAAGTTATCTATAGTGAAACACCATTTCAATGTAGTAGTTATTTATAAATAAGGTTTTTAAACATTACAATTTGTGCACTTTATTTCTTTGTTAATTTTGTGTTGTGGCCAAAAATAAAATAACCTAGGTTATCATAACTTAAATAGTAAAACATATCTTAAAACGGAATAGTCTAAAATAACCAAGGGTGAATAGCTTAAAATAATTGAAATTAACGTAGGTTAAAATAACATAAAATCACCTAAAATAGTTTAAGGTGGAATAACCAGAAATAGCATAAAAGAACCTAAAGCAAAATAGTGTAAAATAATAAGAAATAACTAAAAATAACTTAAGGTGGAAATTTTTTAAATAGACAAGGATAACCCAAAATAACTTAAGGTGAAATTGCCTAGAATAGTTGAAAATAGCTTGAAGTAGAATAATTTTAAATAACTTGGGGTGGAATATCATAAATTTTTTTAAAAATTTAAGGTAAAATGACTGAAAATAACTTAGTATACTTAGTGTGGAATAGCCTAAAACAACTAAGAATAATTTAAAATAATTTAAAGTGTAATAATTTAAAATAGTTGACAATAATTGAAGGTAGAATAGCTTCAGGTGGAATAACTTGAAATAGTCAAAAATATCCTAAAGTAAAATAACTTAGAATACCCTAAGGTGGAATAATATGAAATAATCAAGAATAACCTACCTTGGAAAAGCCTAAAGTGGTTAATAATAATTTGGGATAAAATAACTTAGGGTGAAATAACAAAAAATAAGAAAAAATAACCTAGGGCAAAATAATTTTAAATAGCTTAGGTTGGAATAGCTTAGATTAGTCAATAATATTTTTAAATAAATTTGGGTGGAATTACTTAAAATAATTTAATATAACCTACAGATAACCTATAAAAACCTAAAATAACCTAAGGTGGTATAGCTTATAATAGCCTAAAATAGAAAGGTAAAATTTAATAATTAGTTATGCTAGGTAACTAATTTATAAATGGGCTAAGTGGTATGTAGTAAATAAGTAGGTTAATAATAAATATTTTATTGTGTGAATATGTGATAGTGTTTTTGTGCACAAAACAAAAGATGTGATAATGTTACATAGTGTTGTAGTGTTTCCTTTTCATTAAAGTTTGTCCCATATCCTTTGTTTACAAATTGAATTTTGTAAAATACATAATTAAGTGACAGAAAAAACCACTTAATGTTATGCACTATAAACATTCAAAGTGCATGTGCCATGTGGGAAGAACTGCTTGTGATGATGAACAAAAGAAATTTAAAATTCTACCTACCTATTTAATCTTATAACTTATGTCCACATACCTATTTTACGCCTACTTACCTACTTACTTAAGCCTATAACCTACACCCATTTAGCTATCTTAAACCTACCTACCTACCTACCTATGTAAGCTTATAACCTACACCCATTTACCTATTTTAAGCCTACCTACCTACCTACATAAGCCTATAACCTACACCCACTTACTTATCAAAAACTTATCTACCTATTTACGTAGCTTATGTTAGGTTGTTCATTTTAACCTAATTTAACTTTAAATTGTTTGACAAATTGTTGTCACATGAATACATCCTTATCAACTATGAAACACCTCATGCAATTACATTTTAAAATTGTAAACTTAATCCTAAATGACCATCTCACATCATTTTTTTGTAATTCATATTTTTACATGACTTGTTCAAGGCAACTAATCAACATGTACTAATCACATGTGGCATGTACAACTAAAAATTAGTTGTAAGATTAGTCATTAACACAAAAATTCCTTGTAATGTCCTAGAATAGTTTAGGCTACCATAGGTTATTCCTAGGTTATCATAAACTAGGATTTTAGGTTAGTCCTAAGTCATTTTAGGTTATTCCACCTTAAACCATTTTGAAGTACTTTAAGCTATTCTACCCAAAACTATTTTTGAATTTTTCAACTATTTAAAGTTAATTTAATTTAAATTATTCTAAATTGTTTCACCTTAAGTCATCTGAAGTTATTGTACCTTAGGTTTTTCTTGGTTATTATAAGTTATTCCACCTTATGTTATTTTTGACAAATCAACCTTATGTTATTTTAGGATATTTTAACCTAGGTTAATTTTGAGTATTCTAAGCTATTGTAGGCTATTTTCAACTATTTTAGGTTTTTCCACCCTATGTTATTTCATGTTGAAAATAGTTGAAAAAATAGGCTATAAAATAATTATTGTACCTTAAGTTACAATAGTATAAAACAACACGAAAAACAACTAAATCATTTTTTGGGGCCTTTTTTGTTAATTGTTTTTCACAATTATAAATCATTATTTTTTCATGTTTATTACTTGAATTCTCTAATATATGGCTTGAAGTTTATTTGGGAATTTTTTTAAAATTATATTCTGAATTAAAATGGCCCCTTAAAAAATTGATAGCCTCAACTTTGGAAATTCATAACTAAATCATATTTAATCAATTAATTATCAAATAAAAAACCTAAAAATAAAATGACTTTCAAATTACATTAGGAAAAAAATCATAAATCATGTTCCAAATTTGTGTTCCTAACCAAAAAGTTCAAGGAAAAAAATAAGTGTCACGTTCTTGAAACTTTTTCAAAATGCAATGATTAGGAACATCAAAGTACACAATATTCTTGATATTATTGAGATTTCAAAATAGATGGAACCTAATAAATGTATTCAAAAATTTTTTTATGAAAATGTTCATTTATGTGTTTCCTATGATTTTTCAAAGTTCAATGGGTCTAGGAAAATCAAGGTGTGACATTCCAAGTGGTACCACCCAAGGATAGGACTACTTTTAATTAATAGTGAATTATGTGAACTTTTAGTGAAACATGATGATTACATGATGACTTTTTAAATTCTAGTTGCATAACTTTAAGCAAGGGGAAATGACTAGGATGAAATGAACTTAATTCATTTTTAAGGCCCAGTAATGATTTAGGCTAATAAACTACACCCCACCTTTGGATTAGTGGAATGGTTTTGATAATCTAAAATTTAACTTGAACTAAGTCCTAAGTTTTAAAACTAGGTTAGAATCATTATAGGGGTTAAATTAGGATTTTAAAATGACCCCTTGAATTTAAGTATGGTTTAAAGTATAACTGAATTCAAGTCTAATTCCTAAATGGGCCCAAGAATTGGAATGGAACTAAATTTTTTTTAAAAAAATCATTTAATTTTAGTTCCATGGTTGAGGGTAGAAAAATTAAATAATTGCACAACAATGGACCAAACTTGTATTTTAATTGGAATTTTTGCTTGAAACTTTTAAATATTTCATTACACAAAACCATGGTCCTTTTGTTACTAACATTGTGATTGAAATGACTATAAAATCATGGCTATTTATTTAATCTAATCAATTTTTTCCAATTTCACTAACATGAAAAGTATCTATGTCCATTGTGATCGAAAAAAATAGTAATTTAATCACATTAAACAAGGGCTAAATGGGTGGCCCATGCAACATTTATGTGGAGTTTTTGATTTAACTGAAATGATTAATGTGATTGAAAATCATGTAGTTGCTTGATGTTTAGTCACTTGTTTGAATGTTAACTAATTGGATGTCTAATCAAATTTTTTATATTTACATATAAACAAGGAGCACACAAACAATTTAGTGGACAATTCAAATTTTCCAAAGAAATCTGGTGATTTAGTACTAAATTTAGCTAGTTATAAACAAATTTTAAGGTTAGTACAAAATGAAGTAACAAAGGAAGCTCCTATTAAAAAAACTATAAAGACCCACCCAAGAGTAAATGTTTGAATAATGCCATGTTTATATTGATTAACCTTCATCATTATATATCATTCATGTTTTTTTTGTGTAAACACATTTCAATGTTGAGCCAAGTTGTATTTTGTTGTTTGGAAATGCATTAGACTTGACTTAAAATTTCCATGTAACCTAAAATTTACATTAAACTTGTTGCCATATGTTTTGTAATATCAGATGAATGATTATATAATCTTTTGTTTTATTGGAAACAAAGATTATGCAATTGGAAATTTCATCAAATTTGCGGTTGGACATGTTGTCCTTCATTATCATTTCCTCCCATAAAATTGTCTTTTTGTTGGCATTACATCAAGTTTCATAAAAAGGTGCCCATTTGGGTAGATGCAAGTTAGAGTGGCTCAAAAACAATGGGGGTCTTAATCCCAAAAGTTCATATTTTAACACTAGAATGGAATAAACAATTAAAAACTAATTTTGAATGGGCCCTATGTGGTGATTAATCAATTAATAAAGTCCATATGAAAAGCTACCCATCTAGACAATTCTTTCACATACATGTTAGGGGGAAAAAAATTCCAACAAAATTTGACCAAGATAAGGACTTTTGAAAATAAAGTCCAAATTTGATCATTCAAAAGTCCATAGTTATTTGTTGGTTAAAACTTTTGTTGTAATTTTTTTCAATCCATTTTTTTCCCATCATGTATCATATATTGAGTTCCTATAAAAAATATTGAGATGAAATCATAACAAAAAATGCATTTGAACGTTAATGCAAAACCCATAATATAATCCATATGCTCCTTTTAAAAATCCATTGCTATATGATTGGTGTATGTTTATTGAATCTCATCCCTCAATAAATATTCCTATTCAAGTTGGTAATTTGAATCCATAAATATTTTTGTCGAATTGATGATTTTACAATGTGTTTGTGGCATTTAATAAAATAAACTTTGCATAAAGTCCAAAAAAGGACAAAAAGTGAGCCACTGTAACTTGTAACTACCCATTTGCTATGTTCAAATGTCACTACTACAATTCATGGTTTTCTTTACTAGGTTTTCTAGTAAAATAATACCCAAAATGACCAACATAAAAAAACCATCTTGTCAATTTGGACTTGTTAGCATGATTAGGTAGTCAATTTGGACATTGTCATTTTGACTAACAAAATGATAGCTTATTTGACTAGTAGATAGTGAATCATTTGACTAAGTCAAATTTATACCTAAATTAAAATAATTTTCTAATTACTATTTGAAAAATTAATAGGTCAAAAAAAGGCACTTAGGTTAGGTAGGTGTTAAATTAGCTTAACTTAACCTACCTAATCTAACCTCATTGAGTTATTTTAATCTAACCTACTTAAACTTAACCTTCTAAGCATGCACAAAAGTTGTAAATATAAATAATTGAACCCCAAACCTCCAAAATGCTAAACCAAGTCCTTACCAATGAATTACACCATCAAAGGTGTTCAAATTTTGTCATGTTTTTATTTCACATCATTAAACATAATGGTTAAACCTAAGTGATAATGAATGGCTAAAAAGCTAAACATAATAATTAAGTCAAGTAGTTAAACCTAATGGCTAAACTTAGTGGTTTAGTAATAACTAAACATAATGGCTAAATTTAACAATTAAATTTACTACCTAAACATTGTAGCTAAATTTAGTTGATAAACCTAATGGTTAAATTTTGGTTAAATTTAATGATTAAACATAATGACTAAACTTTGGTTTTAAATAATGGTTAAACATAATGGATAAACTTAGGTTAAACATAGTGAATAAATATAATGGCTATACTTAAACTTGAACTTTTAAAAAAACCATGATTTGTATTAGTGTGTAGATCATGATCTTCCATTTCATATTGCTGATGATGTATTTGGGTACGTTGTAATGTGGCCTTGAAAACAAACTAGGTTATATGTGTAAATAGATGTGAAAATTCTACTTTAGTATTTGGATGTTCCTTGTATCAAACCATATACTACTTCAAAGTTCAAATTCTCTTAAACTACTTGCAGTTTAAATTACAATATATTCAGTTGCAATTTTCTATTTGTGTTTGTGCATTTTCAAAATTCATGCATGTTTGTTGTTTGTGGGATGTGGAAGTACTTTCAAAAGAATATATATTAGATGTTTATGTAGGCATAAAATGTAAGTATGCATTTATAATTAAATGTGTGCAATAATCATGTAAAGTTTAAATTGCATGTGAGGTGAAAATGTTGTTAATTGATATCAATAGATGAATAGGTGATACACACCTAACATGCCATCTAAGCATACACATATACTTTTGTTCACCTCAATCAAATCAAATAACCCATGTGGCACCTAATTATAAGGCCATTTGTTAGTCATGGAAAAATAGATAGCCATGTGGTGCATAAATATAGGATTATGTCACGACATACATGCCAATTGGCAGCCATGTTAGCTAGATATTTAGTCAAGTCAATTAAAAAAACCACATAATTGTGCACTTAGTTAAATTAGACACAATCACATTTTGGCATAAAGAATTAATATGATTTGACTATTAAAGACAAATTTGTCTCTTGTCCATTATGAGTGAAATTTTCAAACATAAAAACTAGTAGATAAACTATGCTATGTAGTAGTGCTTCCACATGAAGTCCTCCATGAATATTCTTGTGGAGCCCCATTTTGCCTGAATTAACAAGTCCATGAAACACCTCATAAAAATAAAATAGAATTGAAACTAACTAACTTTTGGTTCCTTTGATATTATATTCATCTTTTTCCATATTTTCTTCCAAGTGCACCAAAAGGAATATAACTATTTTACAATGATTTTTTTTTAGAAAATTTCTACCTCCCCTTCAATAAATATTTCTTATCTTTATTTTCATTGGAATTATTTTTATTTGAAAGTTGTAAATGTTTAGGTGGTTAGATTGGAAGGTGTTTTTGGGTAACATTTGGGGGGGGGGGGGGGGGGGGGGGAAAGGGGGGGGGGGAAATTGGGGGGGGGATGAGGGGGGGACAGAACAGAACAAAAAAGGTGTAAAAAAAAAAATTGTT
>Ga0116229_10003546_pt1 | contig 25701 bp, 16 predicted proteins | sample S1TSphgellanicum_3_FD_87313 | JGI IMG/M metagenome (GOLD analysis project Ga0116229, IMG submission 87313) | Host-associated microbial communities from peat moss isolated from Minnesota, USA - S1T2_Fc - Sphagnum magellanicum MG | ecosystem: Host-associated > Plants > Peat moss > Unclassified... | reverse complement strand
GGAACTTGATCCAACATAGGCCACTTCCAGCGTCGTGCTGCCTGGCAACTCGCGCTGGATCGCGGCGTTCCAGTTATTGGTCGTTGGATAGCGGGGCTTGGGTTCGTAGAGTTCGATCGCCAGCGATGTTGGGTCGAAGTTGCTGAGGTAGTCGGACGGAAAACCGTTATCGATATTGATGACATTCGGCCCCTGCACCGCGACACCGAACGGAGGATTCAGCGGATAACCAAGGACTCCGGCAGGAAACGGATTGGCAAAGAATATGCCGCCAGCGGCTCGAACTACCGTTTTCGAATCGATCTTGTAGGAAAGCCCGAAGCGGGGGCCGAAGTTCAGTTGATGGGGTTCCATCAGGGTCGTGCTGTTGACGTACTCAACGGGAAGACCCGCCGGCAACGATGGCTGTTTCCCTTGTCGCGACTTTGGCAGAACAAACGCACCGGTGGCGAGATCGACTCCGGCGACCCGGTCTTGCGCCTCATGGAGCGCGCTGCCAAATTCCCAGCGCAATCCGGCATTGATCGTGAGACTGGGGGTTGCCTTCCAATCGTCTTGAGCAAATAAACTGCCGGTAAGGCGCGAATTATCTGACGATATGCCGGTGCTGAGTCCGTTGAAGTCGGAGTAGCCGTAGAGGAACTGCGCGAAGCCGGAGCCGTTGGACGCGGCGGTGCCTTGCTGTTGCACGCTCGATGGCAGTTGATTCGGTTCTGCGCTGGTGAGCGATCCGTTGAAGTTGTAGGTGCCCACAGGCTGCTGCGAGATGTACTGGATCCAGCCATAACTGTTATAGGCGCCGCCGAACTTGAAGGAATGGTTCCCGCGGACAAGGCTCAACGCGTCGGTGATCTGGTTGTCGCGAACCTCCGAGATATTTGGCGACCACTGACTTGCGCCGTAGCTTGCTCCGACATCGGAGAAGTTCAGGTTGGGCAAGCCACCGAGCAAACCGGGCTGGTACGGAATTCCTCCGAGGCCTACCGAACTAGCATTGAAGTTCGTGCCCGCCAACTCGGAGTTGTTATTGTTATGCGACCAGACGTAACGAAGCTCATTGATCATGTTCGCCGAAAAAACATGGGTGTCGCCGAGGATCACGCCTTGCTGGCGGGAAATGTTGGTCGTGCCCGGACTCAAATTGCCAGGCAGGTTGGGCGCGCCCGTCGACGGTTGATTGTTGATCGTGTAATGACCGGAGATGCGGTCGTGCTGTCCCCATTGATAGTCGATCTTGCCATCGGCGCGGCGGTAGTTGTAAACATCCACCGGGCTCCATACATAGGTATTGCCGCAGGTCGAGCACGGTGTGGGGAACAATGGAATGATGCCGCTTGCCGCCGCCGATATCTCAGCTGGATTCACGATGTTCGGTTGACCATTGAAAGCAATAGGATCGCGGACGGTGGCCGAGGAGCCATTCACGCAAGTTACAGCATGGCTGGTTGTGGGGTCGAAGAGTTGCCCAGTGTCGTAGGTCGCGCCGGTGCAGGCATCCTGAAAGGTGGTCCCGGTGAGATAGCTGCTAAAGTCTCCGGTCTTCCATGCCGCGGGCGGAACAGGCGTCGAAGAGGTATTACCGCTGGTCTGACGGAACTCCTCGTAGGAGGCGAAGAAAAACAATTTGTCGCGCAGGATGGGACCGCCCATGGTCCCGCCGAACTGGTTTTGCTTGAATGGCGCCGTCGCTTCTCCCGGCTGCGCAAAGTATCTCTCCGCATTCAGCGTCTGGTTGCGGAAGTATTCGTAAGCGGCACCGTGGAACTGGTTGGTGCCGCTCTTGGTGACGACGTTGACGACTCCGCCAGCGGACTGGCCGAACTCGGCGGAGTAATTGCCAGTCTGTACCTTGAACTCTTCGACAGTGTCTGGCGAAGGATTGAGGCTGGACGGACGACCACCGGCAAGCACGCCGGAATAGTTATTGTTATCGACCCCATCGATCCCGTAATACTGATTCTCCGAGGTATGTCCACCGATCGCGGCGCGGCCCGCGTAGTCGACGGCGACTCCGGGCGTCAAGGTGACGAGCTGGTAGATATCACGCCCATTCAGGGGCAGGTCTTTGACCTGCTGGGTATCGATCACCTGGCCGACAGAAGAGTCTTCTGTCTGCAACGCGACGCCCGTCGATTGCACCGTGACCTCTTGCGTCTGCGACCCGACCTGAAGAACGACATCGGCGTTCAGTCTCTGCTGGACCTGGAGTTCGAGTGGCCCTTCGGTCTCGGTGCGAAAACCTGGCGAGGCAAACGTGATTTGATAGCTGGCCGCCGGGAGGGGAGTGAAAATATACTCTCCCGTCTTGGAAGTCACGGTAGTACGGGTAAGTCCGGTGCCGACGTTGACAAGCGACACGCTTGTTCCGGCCACGACCGCGCGGTTGGTGTCGAAGACAGTTCCAGAGATGGAACCGGCGTCTTGCTGAGCCACGGCGATGACCGGCAACAGCATGTATGAGAAGAGAAGAGCGCAGAGACCGGGACGACAGCCACTCATACCTGTTTTCATTTGAAGCTCCTCGAACTCCGAGAATGCAGTTCCCAGCGGGCTTTGAACGAAGGATAAAGTTAGTTATCATACCTATCACATGTGTATGCCTGGGTCAATTATTTTTGTTGCCGGCTCATCCTTGGCCCCGAATTTGCAGATGGGCGGGGCTTTCCCTGGAGATCATTTCCTGGCGGGGACATCGGTCGGCACGATCCGGATCGAGCCAATCCTGTAGCGGAGTTTCCCGTCCTCACCCTCGATCGCCAGGCGGATTCGAGGCAACTGATTCTGATCGGTCAGCGCAATACGAATCTCGTACTCCGCGGGCGGCAGATCGCGGGGAATGGGCAGGATCGAGGTGACCGGGTAGCTCTCGCCTTTGACCCAAGAGTTTTCATCGAAGGACGGGTCTTCCGCGCTGTACGCGACCTTGCCAGTCGCATCGACGAGGTAGACTCGCAACGGATAACGAACGTAGCAGCGGCCGTTATTGCGGTTCACCCATGTGGAGCGAAGCAGGAGTAGATTGCCTGCCGGCAGTTGCGCTGGCCACTCTGCTTTGGTCGGCAGCAAACGATACCCCAAGCCGTTGGCGCTGAGTCCGGCATCGAGCGTCGCCCGGTCATCCCGCATCTGCTGCTTATAACTTTCCGCGTCCGTGTAGAAATGGCCCCAATTGGCGTGCCACTCGGTGAAGACCTGTTCGTTCTCCGCAAATGTGCCGTGAGAGCGATCTTCGCGAATCGAATGATACGACCAGTTTCCCTCGGCGAAGATTGGAGTTTGCCGCCAGTACTTCTCCATCGCCAATCTGTCCACCAGTCCGAGGCCGTCAATGAAGCCATGCCTTGCCATGCCAAAACCCTTTGCCACGGCAACGTCGAGGGCCTGGCGATAGAGGAATTCATCGAGCGTCCGCACCTCTGTCCGGTCGCTGTCGTAGACAAAGGCGATGATTTTTTCTTTTTGAAAGGTCTCCGCATACATGTCGATGATCTTGGTCAACGTAGCTCGCTTGACCTCGCGACTCGGCCACGGATAATGCGACCACAGTGTGTGCCACTCTCCCCAGTTGCCGAAACCCATCACGCCCCAGGTGTTCACCGCGCTCTCGGGGCCATCGTATTTCGCGGCCAGCGCTTGCAGGAACCGCTTCGCTTTCGGCAGATAGATCTGCCCGTAGGTCGGATCGGCGTAGTCCGGCTCCAGCTTGCGGGAGTTTCCTTCGCCCTTGTACTCGTGGAATTTGGCGCCGTCTTTCCATAGCCACTCCGGACATACTTCGTTGCCGGGGGAGCCGTCCCATCCGGAATCGTCGGTGATCCAGACGCGCAGGTAGACCTGCTTGCCGCGCGCCGACCAATAGCTGAGGATTCGATCCAGTTCTCTCCAGTCGTACTTCCCTTCCTCTGGTTCGAGGTCAGACCACATCCAGTCGACCAGTATCCAGTTGAAGAGCGGCGCATCGTCGCCAAAGGCGCTGGTATTGTCTTCAAAGCTCATCCGCTTGCCGGTGAAATATCTGGGGCCTGCCCACAGCCCCCAACCCTGGTCGGGATTCACGAGTGGAGCGTCGATCTCGATTGGCGTCACTATTTTGATGGGCCGCGAGCTGGGTTGACCCCACACGGAAGGCGAGCCAAGAAACAGAACCCCGAAAAGCAGAAAGGTCCAGAGCGATTTTGAATCCAAGAATTGAATCCCCCGCGAAGTAAGCGCAACAAACAACCTTTGCCGCACATCATACCAGTACTACTCTTTACCATGGAGTCTGAATGGTTTCTAATCCTCTTTTCATGCTGCAAGCAGCCAGGAGTCTGGCCACACACGAAGAACGAATACGGAGTATGGAGCGATTTATAGGCTCGGCTTTCTCTATGAGCGCTGCTCGACCGTTAGTCATACTACTGGTATGATATCTTTCAGAATCTTAGCGTATGCCCGAGTTTCGCGCTCGACCTACGGAACAGGAGCGCGATTTCTCTACCACGGTTCACGGGACGGTTCATGAAGACTTCTCTGCTTTCCAAATTCGATCTCGATGTGAATACACAATCCATGTGGCGTTACCGGGAACGACTTCCCATCTCTGCGGGAACGACCCCAGTCAGCCTGGGCGAGGGTTTGACACCGCTGACGCGAGCACGGTCCGCGCCATCGGGAATGTCTCTCTACTTCAAGAATGAGACGATCAATCCGACCGGCTCGCACAAAGATCGCACGCTCTCGGTCAGCATTACCAAAGCGGTGGAGCTTGGGCATTCCACGGTGATGCTGTACTCCGACGGCAGCACGGCGTTATCGTCGGCGGCGTATTCGGCGCGGGCCGGGCTGCGCAGCATCACACTGGTCCCGCGAGGCACGCCGGACTACCGGCTGCTGCCGCTCGCCTTCTACAACTCAGCCATCTTCGAATATCAGGGTTACGCCAGCGATGCGCTGGACTGGACGCGCGAGGCTTGCGCGACATTGAATATCTATGAGACCTCGACCTATCGCGACGTGAATCCCTATGGGGCGGAGGGGCCCAAGACCGTCAGCTACGAGATCGTGGACCAGCTTGGCAAAGCGCCGGCCTGGGTGATCGTGCCGGTCGGGGGAGGAGGCAGTCTGTGCGCGATCTGGCAGGGGTTTCAGGACCTGCTGAAGAGCGGTGAGATCGACAGCTGTCCTCGACTGGCCGCCGTTTTCCCGACGGGCTACACGCTGCTGGAACGAGCCTTCCATGAAAACGTGGCGGATGAGGGCGACCTGCGGGCGCTGGTGACGAAGAGCATGCCCGATACAATTCAGGCAAAAATTTCGATGGCCTACCCGCCCGACGGTTTGGAGACCAATCGCGCGATTCGGGAATCGGATGGTCTCTTCTTCTATGCGAGCGACGCGGAGGTCATTCATGGGCAGATGCAGCTAGGACGCGAGGGTATCTTCGCCGAGCCTTCGGCGGCGGGCGTCATGCTGGTGGTGGAGGAACTCGCGAAGCTGGGCCTTGGCGAAGACGATGCGGTGGTCGCGGTGATCACAGGCTCCGGCTTCCGCGAGATCGGGTCGGTTGCTGGTTCCGTCAAGCCGGAGAAGATGCCGGTTGAACCCGCGACCGGAATTGAAGAGATTAGGCGGTGGTTGCATGAATAGCCAAACTCTCCAATTGTTCGATCTGACCGGAAGAGTTGCGATCGTGACCGGGGCGGCGCGTGGATTGGGCGCGGCCATCGCGCGCGGACTAGCGGGTGCCGGCGCGCAGGTGATTGTCAGCGACATTCTCGACCCTGTGGAGAAGTTAGGCGAGGGGCTGCATTTCGTCCGGGCAGATATTACGAAGCTCGCCGATATCAAGGTCTTGATCGAAAGCGCTGTCACTCAGCTCGGCCGTCTCGACATCATGGTGTCGAACGCCGCGATTCCCGGCGGTGCCCGCGCGGAAGACGAGTCCGAAGACGGTTGGGACGCGGTGATGAACGTGAATGCTCGCGGCACTTTTCTTTGCGCCCGCGAAGCCGCCCGGCACATGCGCGAACACGGCGGCGGATGCATCATCAACCTTGCGTCGGCGCTTGCTTTTGTTGGTCATCCCACAGCGCTCGCCTACTGCGCCAGCAAAGGCGCGGTCGCTCAGATGACGCGGGTGCTTGCGATCGAATGGGCGAAGTACAACATCCGCGTGAACGCCATCGCGCCGGGATTTTTTAACACTCCGCTCAATGCGGGACTGATGGCTTCAGAAGAATGCATGAAGCCGATCCACGCGAAAATTCCTCAGGGGCGAGGAGCCGAGCCCGACGAGATCGCCGGCACCGCTATTTTTCTTGCGTCCGATGCTAGCCGCTTCATGACCGGCTCCATCATCGGCATCGATGGCGGCGAGATTGCGGCCGGTGGTTACACCGACGCAGTATTGCCCTTCATTTACGAAACACTCTAGTTCTCACGGAGCAGCCAGGACCGCCATTGACGATGAGCGAACAATGGAAGTTGCAGTCACTCCCCTTCAGGAGCAGAAACCAGTTGCAGTTGCGCCTGCCTGATTCCGTGGAGGTCCCATTCAGCGTAATCGTCGGCGACTCGTATGCGCCTGCGGCGCTGGTGATGGCAGGCGTTCACGGAGATGAGTACGAAGGCCCAGCGGCCATCCACAGCCTCATGGACGAGATCGATCCCGAAACCCTGCATGGCTCGGTCCTCCTCGTCCCGATCGCGAATCCGCAAGCGTTCGCCGCAACCACCCGGCGCCATCCCGTGGACGGCGGTGACCTCAATCGTTCTTTTCCAGGAGACGCGGCCGGAACGGCTACGGAACAACTGGCGCACTTTCTCGTCAGTGAATTCGTTCTCAATTCGACCTGTATTCTTTCGCTCCACGGCTGGAGCAAAGAGTCGCTCGTTTTGCCCTATGCAGAGTATCCGACGGGCAATTCAGAGATGGCTCGTGTCAGCAGACAAGCCGCCCTTGCGAGCGGGTTCCAGTATCTCTACCCCTACGACTGGCCGGCCGGCGTGCTCGGCAACACCGCGCTGCGGCATGGCATTCCGATTGTGGAAGCGGAAGTCGGCGGCATGGGAACCATCACCGCGGAAGGACAGAAGTTGTATCGCGAAGCCATACTCCGTTTCCTGGCTTATTTCCGGATACTCGATGATCGCTTTGAAACGGCCGGGCTGGTTCACACGATCAGCCACACAGCGCTTTCGGCCATGCAGGCAGGGCTTTTTTGGAGTTGTGTCGAGGTCGGCGATCGAGTTCGCCGCGGCCAGCGATTGGGAATCATTCGAGGGCTCGATGGGAAACAGGCACAAGCAGTGCAGTCGCCTGTCGATGGGCTGGTTGGTGTGATGCGCGCTCTTGCTTCCGTGCAGCCCGGCGACCTGCTTTACCACTTGTTCACCGAAAAGGAGCCAGCATGACCGAAGCTGAAACCGTTGTCAGCCCCTCCATTGAAAACCCTCTCGGCGCGCTGCAATCGCGATGGTTCTGGTACGCCGTTTTTTGCCTGGTGTGCTGGGGGCCGTATGCGTTGTTTTCGAAGCTGGGCTCGATGGAGATTCCTCCGCTGACCATGCAGTTTCTCTTCACCATCGGCGGCATTCCCATCGCGGTCGCGGTCCTGCTGCTGCGCAGGTTTCGCATGGAGCGCTCGAAGTCCGGGATCGCGTATGGGGTGATTGTGGGGATACTCTCTACGGTTGGTGGCACTGCTCTTTTTGCCGCCTACGGAACAGGCGCCAATACCGCTATGGTGACCGTGGTCAGCGGCTTGTATCCGCTTGTGACGGTGCTGCTGGCCGTGTGGCTCTTGCGCGAGCGGCTGACGAAGAGACAATGGATCGGGCTGGCCTTCGCGGGCGTCGCTTGCGTTCTTTTTTCATTCTAGACGTCTGAGGAAAGCAAATGCCTTTGTGGGTCATCTATGCGGTTGTGGTGCTGGTGAGTTGGGGAATCCTGGGCATCTTTCAGAAGCTCTCGACCGACCGCATTTCGCCCGAGTCGACGCTTTTTTGGACGATCGTCGGTTTCGCCGTCTTTCTGCCTTTTCTTTATCCCGGCAAGCAGCTCTTGACGTATTCGACCCGCGCGATTGCGTATGGATTGCTTAGCGGTTTTCTCAGCAACCTGGGCGTCTTCGGCCTTTATGCCGCGATGCGCAATGGCGGAAAAGCATCGGTGGTGGTGCCGCTGGTTTCGCTATATCCGTTGATCGTGATCGCCGTCGCGCCATTCGTCTTGCACGAGACGATGACCGTCACGCAGGGCCTTGGCGCCGCCTGCGCGTTGATATCGGTCATCCTGTTGTCGGCTTAGGAAATCATTCGATGGAATCGGTCGCCAGGTCCAGCACGTCGCCGGCGTGGAAGGCTTCGAGTATGAGCGCTTCCGTGTATTCAATGTGCTCGATCATCGCCTTCCGCGCCCGCTCCGGGTCGCGCTGGCGAATGATCTCATAGAGCAACCGGTGCGATTGAAGCTCATGACGCTTAAACTCGACCGAATTATCGACTCGCGACTCCAGCAATTGTCCGGCATTCAACATCAGGTGATGAAAAGACTTGACGAGCTTCGTGAGCACCGCGTTATGTGTAGCCATTGCGACCGTGATGTGAAATTCCGCCGAAGCCACAGCGACACTATCGCCCCGCTGAATGCAGCGATCGATGCTGGTCAGCACATCTTCGATCTTCCAGAAATCCTCGGCAATCCCGCGCTCGCTGGCCAGCGCGGCGGTGCCGGCTTCGATGATCTTGCGCGATTCCATCACCTGCTCGACGGCTTCGCGTTCCAGAAGGACCGAGAGCACGTCGGCATGAATGACAAGGTCGGGAGAGATGGCCTTCACAAAACAACCCAACCCCGGACGAATCTCGATCATGTTCAGCACCGCCATCATCTGCAGGGCTTCGCGGACGCCGGTGCGGCTGACGCCCACCTGGTCGACGAGTTCATTTTGCGAGGGCAGCTTGTCTCCAGGCTTGAGCGTGCCGTCCTTCAGCCAGCCAATCATCTGGTTCAGAGTTTGAATTGAGAGCGTCTCGTGAAATCCAATGTCTTTTGCCAAGGTCTTCTCTCCATCGCCTGTTAGGCCTAATCTACTATACCTGCATACCTGGAGTACCAGTATGATGAAGAATCGAACAGCTTGGAGGATGAATTGATGACACCTGAAGAACACCTTGCCGAGCTGGGAATTCAGCTGCCCGCCACGCCCGTCCCGGTAGCCAACTATGTGCCGTGGGTCATCACCGGAAGTCTGCTCTTCCTCTCCGGGCAAGGACCCCGCACCGCCGATGGTGAGTCGAAACGCGGGAAGGTGGGTCTCGACGTAACCGTCGAAGAGGCCTACGCCGACGCGCGCCTGGTTGCGGTCCAGTTGCTTTCAGCAGCGAAGGCGGCGCTCGGCGACCTGGGAAGAGTTGTTCGGGTGGTCAAGTTGCTGGGAATGGTGAACGGCGCCCCTGACTTCGAGGACCATCCGGCCGTGATCAATGGAGCTTCCGACCTTTTCGTGGCCGTCTTTGGCGAAGCTGGCCGCCATGCCCGCTCCGCTGTCGGCATGGGCAGTTTGCCGGGGAACATCACCGTCGAAGTCGAAGCAATTCTTGAAATCAAGCCGTAGATAACCGGCTTGGATGTAGCGCTTGGAACTTCCATCTGCAGGCTCAAGTAGAAATAATTTGCAGGGTGCGCGGCGAAGTGGTCAGTATCTGGCACTCACCCTCTCGAACCACTACATTCTCTTCGACATGAAATGCGCCGTAGAGCGTCGCAATGCCCGGTTCCACGCTGACCACCATTCCCGGCTGCAGCACCGTGTCATCGTGGAGGCCGAGATGCGGCGGCTCGGTCATATTGAGGCCGATGCCGTGGCCAATGCGGGCCGCGCGTTGCGCCAGCGATGAAGTGATAGGAACGTCGAGGGCGGCAAGCCTCTTCAGAGCGAATCTCGCAACCTCTGAGCATTTGACTCCTGGGCGGATCCTTCGGATGGTCTCAGCTGTGATCGCTGCGATGGCCTCTTGCGTTTGTTCCTGCGCCGCCGAGGGCGCTCCCACCGTTGCCGCGCGCGAATAGTCCGACCAATAACCGTTGACCCGGCAACCGGCATCCATCCATACCATGTCGCCTTGTAAAACGATCCGATCGTCGGCGGGTTTGCTGATCATGTCGTAGTTGCCTTCCCCGGAAGCAATGACCAGGAAGGTGTCGCTCCCCGACTTATGCAACTCCTGCTGCATAAGTCGAAAGATTTCCCGCTCCTTCATGCCAGCGCGACTATGCCGGAAGGTCGAGGCATAAGATCCGGCTACGAAGTCGCAAGCCGATCGGATTGAGGCTATCTCGTCTTCCGACTTGATCGTCCTTAACTGCCAGAGAAGGAAGGAGACATCGACTAACTCGATTGGCGCCAAGCCATTCTGCAGCCTTTGGAATTCCAAGGGCGAAATATCCAGGCTTTGCTCAAAGCCTAACTCCATCCCGATCCTGCCAAAACGCCCCAATGCATTGAGAGTGGCGGACTTCAGTTCGGGAAGCGGCACTTGAGAGAGCGTTTGATAAGTGCGAATGTCCTTGATTCCGTATATCCGCCGGAATTCGTCGGCGAAGGCCGTATGCGTGAAGAAGATCGGGTCTTGACCTGCGGCAATCAGAAGAAAGAACGGGCGCGCCACATTGCGGATAGGTGAAGGAAAGCCGCTGAAGTACTGCAGGTTCATCCCTGTGCCGAGCAAAACAGCATCGAGCGTGAGCTGCCGCATGCCCTGCCTCAGGCGTTCGACACGCGATTCGAACTCAGCGCCGGAAATTGCTGGAGGTGGAACGATTTCAAAGGAAGGATTTCTACTCATCGCATCTTGCCCATCGCCCGCGTTATCGAAGTGTGTAAAGAAAAGTGGTGACGGCGCTCTTGCTCTGGTCGGCTGCGTGTTGAGTCCTAAACCTCTGCATGGCTGCATCGCCGGCAGCCTTTCTCCCCAGACGGTACGAGGCCAAGGCCAGCCGATACCATGCTTCGGAGAGTTTTGGATTGAGTTCAACAGCCCGCTGCGAGTGCTCGGCCGCCTTCTCCCAATTGTTTTGGTTGAAGTAAAGCCTGCCCAACTCAAAATGTGATCCAGCGGTCTTCTCTTGAATCGCAAGGCAGCGTTCAAACGACGCCATGGCGCTGGCCGGTTCAGTCAGCACCTCGGCCTTTCCGAGAGCGAGCCATCCGAACGCATCTTCGGGATGGCGACCGAGATATTCTCGCGTCTGTTCGATCAAACTGGCGTCCGGTTTCCCTTCAGCTTCTTGAATCACGCTGCGCATGTAGAGTGGCAGGCTGCTATCGGGAAAGCTCTTTGACGCATTCGTCAAGAGAGTGTGGGCTTGTTCGAGATCCTCTTTGCCGTAGTAGGCCCCGACCATCGCAAGCTGGATGCGCAGAGACCGCGGAAAATTGTCTATCGCCGCGCGACCGATCAGCAAAGCTGCGTCGAAGTTCTTGTGCCGGAGCAGCTCATCGACGTAGTCGTAGGTGTAGTCTTCATTGCGCGGATCCATCCTGGCCGCAAGCTCAAATGCGCGCACCGCATCCACCGGCCTGTCAAGAACTTCGCAGGCCTCGCCGAGCAGGTCTTCGACCTCTGCACTGTCGTTCGCGTTCTGAAGCGCATTCAACAGCGGGAGCGCCTTCGCCGGCTCATTGTTTCGTAGATAGGCCAGGGCCAGGTTATAGCGAATCTCGCTCGATTCCGGCGTGGCGTCAAGCGCACGCTGGAGATTTTGGATTGCGCCCTGATAATCTCCGGCGGAAGCCTGGGCCGCGCCGACGCTGCGAAATAGCTCCGACGAAGCTGGCGCCAGACGTCCGATCTGCCGGGCGGCGTCTCGCGCCGAGGAAAGATCACCGTTGGCCAACTCGGCTTGTAACAGCGCGAACCAATTGTCGGCGTCTTTCGGCGCGAGGCTGACGGTCATCTTTAGTTCAGCGACGGCGTCAGCGTTTTGCCTCTGCTGAATGCGCAAGATCCCCATATTCCGGTGGGCAGAGACGTTGCGTGGGTCGAGCCGAATTGCACTCTGAAAGGAATCTGAAGCTGCCTCCAGTTGCCCCCTCACCATGAGCACGTTGCCCATGTCGACCAAAGGCGCAGCGTCGTTGGGACGAAGTTCGTGGGCGAAATTGAATTCAGCCATTGCGTCCTGAAGCCGCGCTTGCCGTTGCCGGACAATGCCGAGCATCATGTGGGCGGAAAAATCTCGTTCGTCCGCCCTCAACGTTCGTTCCAGCTCGGTCGAGGCCGTTTGAAGGTCGCCAGCCGCGACCTCGGCGCGAATTGCCTCAATTTTTCCCGTCTTGTCAGAAGCCGTTGCGCCTGCGCTCTGCAGCAAGAAAAGAGCGATCACCAGGCTACTTGGCATTCCAACCCCTCGTTCCCGATTCGTTTCGCAATTTCACCTTGCTCGTAACCTATATTACCGGTATGCTCGAACTATTGTCGATGGAGAACAGCCGTTGGGGAATTTCTCTGTTGTTGCAGATTTTCATGACGCCTGCGGCGAGAGTCCGCTGTGGCATGCCGCCACGGAGTGCCTGTACTGGACCGACATCACACGCAAGCAATTCTATCGGTACGACTCCGCTGTGAAGACCGCCAGTATCCTCAAGACCGGCTTTGAAATCAGCGGCTTCGGCTTCAACGAGGGCGGCGGATTGGTCGCCGTCAACAGCGCGGGAATCTGGCTTTGGAATGGAAAAGCTGAACCGAGTCTGCTTGCCGCGGAGGTCGCTGGCATCTCATGCCGGATGAACGACTGCGGCGCCGATCCTGAAGGGCGGCTCCTGGCTGGTACCTGCTTCTTCGATCCAGAGCGCACGGATTATCCTCTCGGCCACTTGCTGCTGGTCGATCACGATGGTTCCGTAAGGGTGCTCGACGATGGAATCCACCTCGCGAATGGTATAGGCTTCTCGCCGGATGGGCGCATCCTTTACTTCGCCGACTCGATCGCCCGGGTCATCTACCGCTATGACTATGATGCCGCTACCGGCACGGCGAGCAATCGCCGCGAGTTCGTCAAAATACCGGCTACTGAAGGTCTGCCCGACGGCCTGACCGTCGACGCGGGGGGTTTCGTATGGTCGGCGCAATGGTTCGGCTCCTGCATCGTTCGCTATGACCCGGATGGATCGGTCGAGCGGCGGATCGACCTTCCCGCCAAGCAGATCACTTCGTTGGCCTTTGGCGGCAGTGACTTGACAGACATTTATGTAACATCCGCGGAGCTTCCCGATTGCGTGGCGTATGCGCCGCCGGGCTACAACGCCTATAGCGGTAATATTGGCGGAGCTCTCTTCCTTGGCAATGAGGGCATTCAAGGAAGGCTGGAGTATCCTTGCCGCATCCAACCCCCGCAAAGGTATACGGCTGCGAAGGCCGAACGAGATACAGCAACGGACATCTACATTTGAGTGAAAGAGCGGAGACTCGCACGATCCTGATCACCGGGGGCGCCCAAGGCATTGGCCGAATGACCGCCCTGCGCTGCGCTCGTCGGGGAGACCACATCGCGGTGCTCGATCGCGATGGAGACGCGGCGAGAACGGTGGCGCAAGAGGCCCTGACGCACGGAGCGAAGTCCTCCATCGGCATGACGGCAGATGTAACTCATGAAATAGAAGTGGAAGACGCATTTGCGCATGTGAACGAGACAATGGGACCTATCTGGGGACTTTTCGCCAACGCGGCCGTCGACCATGGCGGTCTTATTCATGAGCTGCCGCTTGAAACCTGGAACGCCGTGATCGCTACCAATCTCACTGGAGTTTTCCTGAGTTGCAAGTATGCTCTGCGGCAAATGCTGGCAGCTTGCAGCGGCGGCTCGATCGTATGCGCCTCGTCGCCCGGCGCGTCTGTCGCCTTCAGCGCAGGCGGCGCAGGAGCCTATAGCGCCTCAAAGGGTGGAGTGTCGGCGCTGGTCCGCTGTATGGCGATCGATTACGCGATGCATGGCATTCGCGTGAACGCCATCGTGCCCGGCGCAACTGAAACCAAGCTGATGTGGAACAACGTGCCTCCGGCGCGGATAGCCGGGATGCGCGATCAGCTACACAAGGAGATACCGCTCGGCCGAATCGCCGCCCCTGAAGAGCCAGCCAATGCGATCGCTTGGCTCCTGTCGGATGATTCCTCTTACGTCACTGGATCGGAGCTAGTCTGCGACGGGGGCGTATTAGCGAAAGCTTCCATCAGCGTTTAGGCCAACTTTTTGATGACTCAAACTACTTCAACCCGGAGCAACCCTGACGGCACATCACCCACCCTGCGCAGCGGCGCGCTCAAGTTCCCTGAAGTCTTGATGCAAGGCATCACTCATATTGCTCCAGCCGTCAGCCTGATCCTGACGCTGCAGTTTCTCACCGCGTCCGCCGGAGTCACTGCCCCGCTAGCCTTTCTCTTCGGATTCTTTGTCATCCTCACTCTTGGAATCTCGCTAACTCAGTTAGCGCGGCACTTGCCCTCGGCGGGCGGTTACTACTATTACGTTAGCCACACCGTCCATCCGAATGCAGGCTTTCTGACAGCGTGGATCTATTTCCTCTACGACCCGTCGCTCGCCGCCATCAACCTCGCGTTCATGGGTTACTTCTTTCAGAGCACCATGCGCTCGGAATATGGTCTTTGGTGCCCGTGGTGGCTGTTCTTTCTGCTGGCGACCGGGCTCATCACCGTTCTTGTCTATCGCGGGATCGCAGTTTCGACGAATATCATGATCTTGCTGGGCGTCGCCGAGGTCGCAATCATTCTCGCCCTCGCGGCATTCGGCCTATTAAAACCTGGCATCGGCGGAGTCAACCTACACTCCTATCTTCCGAGTTATTCGCCAAGTATTCATGGATTGTATCTGGCGGTGATCTTTTCTATCTTCTGCTTCACCGGCTTTGAAGGCGTCGCGCCCTTGGCGGAAGAGAGCGAAGACCCGCGCCGCAACCTGCCGCGCTCGATCCTTGGATCGATCCTGCTTATGGGCGCCTTCTATTTGCTCTGCTCGTGGGCCGTGCTCATCGGCTGGGGAACTGGCAGCATCGCCAGCTTCAATCAGTCCGTGGAAAACCCCTGTTTCGTGCTGGCGCGCAGGTTCTGGGGTCACGGCTGGATACTCATCTTCGTCGCGGTGCTGAATTCCGTGATCGCTGTTTCTATCTCGTGTACCAACGCCTCGACGCGGGTGATCTTCGCGATGAGCCGCTCCGGCGTATTGCCCCGAGGCCTCAGCATCATTCATCCGCGATTTCAAACACCCGTGAACGCGATCCGGTTGCAGACGTTGCTTACTCTCGCCATCGGTCTCGGCCTTGGCTTCCTGATCGGCCCCGATCAGGAGTATTACCTCATGGGCGTGGTGATGACCCTAGGTCTGGTCTTCGTCTACGGAGCGGGCAACTATGGCGTCTACCGCTTCTATTCGACGGAGAAGCGCAACGAGTTTCGATTCTGGCTGCACTTCTTCTGTCCGGCCGTCTCGACGGGCCTGATGATCTGGGTTGGCATCAAGTCCGTTGTTCCTTTACCGCAGGGCGTGTTGCACTATGCGCCTATTCTTGTCGCAGCATGGATCGCTCTCGGGATTTGCGTCCTTGCCGCGATGACCTATCTCAAACGTGGAGCCTTGGACCTCTCCATGGCCACCATCAACCAGGACAACTTAGCATGTAGGACCCTTGAAAAAGAGTTGTAGCCGCGAACTCATGTAGGAGCAACCGTGTCCCGATCGAATATCTTCCTTACTCTCTTGACGATTCTGCTGCTGCCAGGCCTCGGTTCTCGCGCCTTTGCGAACCGGACCACCTCCGAAAATGCCAAGCCGGGGACGCCGCATTGGCAGATCACCGACTTCGTTGGCGGGTCGTCCACTCGCGATCCTGAACTCGCCGGGTTCGCCACCGAAGCCAGCATTCCAGCCGGCGCCGCGTTGCCGGTCAAAGTCCATCGCGCCGGGGGCAAGGCGGGCAAGTTCGCTGTGGATGTCTATCGTCTTGGCTATTACCAGGGCATCGGCGCGCGGCAAGTGGCTCCCCACACCGAGTACAGCGTCGGTCCGCAACAACCGTGCGTTGAAGCAAACCCGGCCACACGACTGGTGGAGTGCAGCGCGTGGCCGGTAGGCTTCACGCTTCAGACAGCTGCCGATTGGATGAGTGGCTTCTATCTTGCGAAGTTGACCGATGAGACGGGCAAGCAATCCTACGTTTTCTTTGTCGTCCGCAACGACGAACGCGCCTCCGACATCGTCCTGCAGATCAACTTGAACTGCGCTCAAGCCTACAACAGCTACGGAGGCTATAGCTTATACGAGTTCAACAGCCTGAATCGAGCGCGAGCCTATCAAGTCTCTTATGACCGCCCCTTCATGCAGGGCACTTATGATCCAGGTGATTTCAATAATCCCCTGCGATGGGAATTTCCCATGCTGTATTGGCTCGAATCGAAGGGCTATGACCTCACCTACGTCACTAATACCGATTTTCAGAATCCGGTCGTAGTTCAGAAGATACTCAGCAGTTCCCTTCACAAGATCTATCTATGCGCAGGCCATGATGAATACTGGACGATGGAAGAACGCCGCGCCCTGCAAGCGGCGCGGGACCGAGACAAGCCGCTCAACCTAGCGTTTTTCTCGGCGAACACCGGCTACTGGAGGGTCCGTCTCGATCCATCGCCCGCGACGCAGCAACCCAATCGAACTATTTCCTGTTACAAGGATGCGTGGATACTTGACCCGATGGCGAAGAACACCCCGGCGAATGCCACAAATCTATATCGAAGCCTGCAGGTCAACCTGCCCGAGAATGGGCTACTCGGCGTCATGTATAGCGACGACAATGCGTATGCGGGGCTGGCGAAAGCCAATAACTATCGTGTCCCGGCCTCTTCGGCCGATGACCCGTACTTCACTGGTGTTGGATTCATTCAACCAACGGGTTTGGTTGCAGGATCGCAGCTCGACCGATTGGTGGGCTTTGAGTGGGACACGATCGTCAACAATGGCGCGGCCCCCGATCTAAAGGTGCTGCTCGCTTCGACCTTTGGCAACATCGATGACATCTCGCCCGATCTCGGCAACCATCCGCTGTTTACCGATCGCGTGCCGGAGTCGACCGTCGATGCCCACGATGGACCGAAAGAAGCCGGCTTCGTCTTCGAGACAGATGCTTCGGGACTGGTCGCGAGCGTTCGCTACTGGCGCGCGCCGGGAGACTTCGGAGTTCACTATGGACGAATCTGGACGGTCGGCGACTCGCCCACCGTCGTCGCACTTACTAAGTTCGATTTTGAATCGCCAGAGGGTTGGCAGCGAAGCTCGTTCATCCCGCCAGTCGCCCTCTTGCCTCACCAGAAGTACATCGCCACGGTGAACTCGAACGGTCCTCTTGCCATCATCGGCGGTGATTTGAAAGAGGCCACAACCATGGGCCATGTCACGGCGCTGGCGAATGGCGGCGGCACTGGGGAGCTTACGGGCTACCCAGGATGGAACCCGTCTTCAGACAATTACCTGCGAGACATCGACTTCATTCCAGACCAGACCGCCGGCAAGCCGACTGTGAACGTGTATGCGGCGAATGCTGTCCGCTACACCCGGCCGAACGGAGCGAAGGTCGTCTCGATCGGTTCGATCAATTGGCCATGGGGGCTGGCGAATCCGGAATCGAGCGTTTACTACTCCGACCCGGCGCCGCGCGTCAACGACAAGGCGATCGCCTTCACTGAGAATGTCCTGGCCGATCTTGGCGCTCGTCCGGCGCAGTGACTTCGATGGAAGACATCATACCCGCGTCCTCATGTTCAAGCATGTGGCAGTGAAATAGGATCGTGCCGACACAGTTCGCGCAGCTGAAGTCCACTCGCAAAGTGACGCTCGGATAGCGCGGGCTAACTCCATCCCAATACTGAATAGGCATCGTGTCGCGGACCTCTTCTTCGGCCAGCTTGACGCCGTTCCTGGCCAGCACTTTGAAGTGCAGTTGATGGATATGAAAGTCGTGGGTCTCGGGCGCGCGGTTCTCGATCGTCCACTCTTCGACGTTGCCATTGCGGATCGATATCTTTGGGAACGCCGCCATATCGAATATCTCCGGCGTTTTCCCTTCTTCGGTTAGGTAGAACTCGGTCGGACTCTTTGGATCGTTGGGATAAAGCTGTCTCTGGGAGAAATAAAAGAGGCGATGACGCACTACAGGCCGCTCCACAATCACACCGGCAGATTGTGGAGCGACGTAGCGGCCTGCTTCCGGATCGGCAAGCGGAGTTGGGACGCCGTGGTCGCCCACGACCTCCGCGATGGGTCGGGCAGGATTGGTGTCGCCCAGCGGGCCAGTATCCACGGCGCGGGTAACGAAGGACAGCTTGGCGCCATCCTCCGGCATTGCTGCGATGAACTCGGCACGTCCGCCCGGTGGTAAGACGACATCCGTAACCTGGCGTGGATGTTGGAGGGGAACGCCATCTAATCCAACTAACATCAGCGGTTGCGCTGCACCCGACTTCAAAAGCTGCAGATCGAAATGACTGTCGGCCGCGGCATTGAGCACTCGCCATAGTTCGCGGGACTCTGGTTTGGCATAAAGCACCGCAGGCCGATACTCCGGATAGATCACCGGGACCGAGTTCAATGAGATGTCCCACGCTGGGATGGAGCGGTCTCGCGGCCTTCCGCCTTCGCGAAGCGGTTGATCTCTCAACACCAGCACACGATGGCGCAAGTTTCGGACCTCGGGCACAGCCCGGTCGATGCCATCGACGATCAGCGCCCCAGAGGCTCCGCCCTGCACTTGTTCTTCGCTGAAGCCGTGAACGTGAGGATGATACCAATAGAGTCCAGGTGGTTCATCGATGGGAATTCGAAAGTGGTAGGTGAACGATTCCTTTGGCCGGATTAAAGTGTTTAGCACGTCGTCCTGGTGGCAGGAAGGCGCAAGATCAAGACCGTGAAAATGCAGATTGGTCGCGCCAGGATCCATCCTGCCGCCCGCGCAGTCGGAGTGCGCCATGCCTTGCATCTCCATGAAGTTAGGGGGCACCGCACTAGGTGGAAAGCGGACCTGGTTCACGACGGTGAGAAATACTTCGTCACCAGGCAGCACATGCAGCGCCGGCGCTGGGGCGTTGTCCTGGGCCACATAGCAATAGCGTCGTTCTTCGCTCTCATCGAGAGAGCTGCGAAAGAACAGCGTGACGTTCAGAGTTCCATGGGAGCTATAGACGCTCTCGGGCTCCGTGGCGACGGAACCGGCAGCCGGCCGAGGACACGCCTCCAGGACAGCATTCCCGGCGTCGATCGTCTGCGCGGCACAAATTCCAGCGAGAAGAAGACAAACTGCAAAGACGGTCAACAGTAATTGGCCTATGCGGAGTTGCATCCTGGATGACCTGTACTACAGCTAGCTTAAATCAAGTCGCTGCCATCACGATCATCGAATGCAACCCGCATCGGCGTCGATTGAACCGTTAAGGTCCTACGACAAACGTCCACTGCTGGGTCGCGGATCCGGTGTAGGTGTCCTGGACGACCGTCGAGCCGATGCCCGTGCCGCTTGAATCCAGAGCAAGTCCGCTGAGTCCGTTGACGACTTTATAGTTGCCTCCGGAGGTACTGGTGATGGTCCACTTCTGGCCCGCGTCACCGTCCGCCGTCTCAACATCGACTGCGGAGCCAGTTGTCCAAGATCCGGCGACGCCCAGGACAAGCGTACCGACAGAAACTTCGGTGAGCGTATACGAACCGTCAGAGTTCTTCACTGCGGTGAACTCTTCATTAGTCGTCCCTTGGGGAGTATAGATATGGAGTTGGTAGCCGGAAGTGCGGCCATATTGGTAGTCATTCAACGCCTCGGCGCCGGATTGGTTTTCAATCTCGTAGTGCGTCCCAGGATTGAGGGTGATGCTGCCGCCTCCCGAAGATTCCAGGAGCGTGATCGACAGCACCGCGATGTTGGCATTGTTGGGCAGCGTCAAGCTCTGCGCCGTCTTCCCGCTGTTCAACGCGAATGAGTATTGATAGAGGTTGAAGGGGCCGGAGTTTTCTCCGCCCGTACTAGTGTTCCGATAACTCGTGGCCAAAGCGGTCGCCTCCCCCGAGTAGCCTTGCGGAGTATACCAATCGCTGAGGCCCTGGGTGAAGTTCATGCTGCTCCCATCGGTATAGGTCACTTTGAAAACCTGCGAAGGCTGGTTCCCATTGAAGCCCGTGCCGAGGAAGTTGAGCGCCGTGTAGTTCCCGGCCGGAAGCGAGATCGCCGGGGCGTTCGAGCCTCCGACAGCATCGTATTCGCCCGCGCCGCCGAAGTTATAAGTGACCCCGGAGTAGGTGAGCGACGACCCAAGCAGAGTCGCGGAATAAGCGCTGCCGGTGCGGTCGAGTCCGCCGGTGCTTGAGAACGTGCTGCCGTTTGCGTAGATTGCGGCCACGTCGACCGAAGGCAACAACGACACATGGACCTGAGTGGAACCGCCTGCGCCCGCGGTGAACAGCACATCGGCGTAGTAATTGGAGCTGTTGTATTGAGCGGTGGGGAAAGTGCCCGGCGACGTCGAATAGACTCCATTGTTGATCCCGGTTCCAGCCAGGGTCGACAAATCTCCGCTGACCACCGAAGTTTGTAGGCCGCCATTCGAGAACCAATAGTCGTACCCGCTCGGCTTCGAGTAGGAGGCAACGTAGGTGGTTCCAGCGGTGATGTTCACCGGCGTCGCGAAGTTCGCCGATGCCCATGCCCCGGCGGTTGGGGCCGGGATGTTAACCGTTGCGAGCACGCCGCTAGACGCGCTCCATAGCGTGGCGGCATAGCTCGTCAAGCCATTCGATGCCGGACGATAGACGCGCAGCCCGGTGATTTGTCCGGCGACATCGGACTTGAACTGGACGCCTAGTTCGTATTGCGCAGTGTCGTTGGCTTGGCCGCCGGCAGGAGTGCCGTTACCAAAGAGCGTTTGTCCGCTGCCGCAATTGCTGCTGCAGCCGCCGCTGGTCGTGGTCGCCGAGGCTTCGTTCGAGTGGCCGCTGGTGCCCGCGCTATTGATGGCCGTTATGTAGTAGTAGTAAGTAGTTACGTTCGTAAGCGAATAGTCCGTGTAAGTCGTACTTGTGTAATTGGCCGTCAACAAAGACTCGGAGCCGGAAGATGCTCCGCGATAGACGCTGTAACTCGTCGGCGCGCCTCCCGAACCCGCAATCCAGCTCAGATTCACCAGCCCATTTCCGGGCGAAGCCGAGAGTGAGGGAGCCCCCGGCGCTGTAGTTCCGCCGCCGCTGCCGCCGCAACCGCTGGTGCAGGTGCCATAGACCAGGCTGTTGCCGCCAAAGCTTACATAGACTGTGCCGAAGGTGTCATAGCTTGCCGCCAGGCTAGAAGGAGTGTCGATCAGGCCGGTCGGATAATGCGATATCTGGTTGAAGGTATTGCCATTGTCCGTGGACTGATAGACGCCCCACGGCTCGGTTCCGGTGTAGTTATGCAGCTTCCCGTAGACATAGATCGTGTAGTAAGAAGAGCCGGGCGCGGCTGCGCCCATCGTCACATCCCAGGCATAATCGAACAGTCCGGCATTATTGAAGCTTGCGCCTCCATTGGTGCTGTGCCAGAGCCCATGAGTGTTCGCCCCCTGATAGCCGTCAGCAAACCAGAGATCGCCGGAGGCCGATGGATTGGCGACCATCTGCGCGTTGGCGGCATACGGCGGAAGATTTGCCCCGGTCTGCTGCTGCCAGGTCGCGCCCTTATCGACGCTGGTCCAGAAGCCGCCGAGATCCAGCCAGGCATAGAACTTATAAGGCGTGATCGGGTCCGCAAGCACGGCGTGGGTCTTCAACGCCTGCGTCCAGGGACCCCACTGGAAGGGCAGATATTGATAGTTCGGAAATGCGGGCGGAACGCCAGACTGGGTAGAATTCTGCGGGTTGTAGATAATGCCGTTGGCGATGTTGTTGAAGGTCGCAGACTGCGTCCAGTGCGCGCCGCCGTCTGTGGAATAAAATGGCGCCGGAACGTAGCCGAATGCGCCGCCGACCGCAGTCGGAAACCAGACTATATTGTCCGAGCCGGGGACAGCGTTCACCTGGCCCGCGGGGCGGGCTGAAATCGCGATCTCCCCATCATAGAGCACGTTGGGATGGTTGCCATGCTGCGGCGCAACAGAGGGAGCCTGGCCAGCCAGATAGATATAGCCGCTGGTTATAGACGGGAACAAGTTCCAGCTTTGACCGCCATTCGAGCTATAACTCGAATAGTTTTGAATGGGCGCATAGATATTGGCAGCAGTTATGTTCGCCGTCGTGATGGCCATGAACTGCGGCTGATTCGGCGCATAATTTATGTCCTGCGCGGTCGCCAGCCCGTTGTTTTCGTATGGCCAGTCATAAGTGTCGCTGAAAGGACTTACCCATAGCGATAGTGCGGGCGATGTCTGATCGCCAAAATGCTGTTGGACGAAGCTGTCACGTTCGCCTGTATTGATCGTGAAGAGGGTTTCATCTTCGACCGAAACCACGGGGCTGGCTCCCGGAGGATCGATCACGGTCTGGCCAACCAACTCCTCGACCCCTTCCGCCTGCGCAGTCCATACTGGAGGATTCGACGTGGAGTCGCTCGTGTCATTCGGAGTCGTCACCAGGACGTCGTCGTTGGCGCAATTCACATATAGGTGAGTTCCCGTCGAGTCGAGATATATCCCGCTCACAGACACGGGGTGACTCTGGGGACGATACGAAGATGGTTCGAGCCACTGAATTGTCTGGCTCGCAGCGTAGTACGGTCCGCCTGTATTGCCATTGGAAATATCAGTCCAGGTCGAGCCGCCGTTGTTCGATCGAGCCACTCCCCCGCTACCATTGGCTGCGAAGACGCGGGACGAATTGGTCGGATCCACTGTAATACCGCCATATCCGCCGTAGGTGGCATTGGAGATTGTCGTCCACGAGGAGGCGCTTCCATTCCTTGGGAACTTATATAGCTTGCCGTCGCTCTGGCCGCCGATCCATAGGTAGCCGCCTTTCACATCGATGGTGGCATTCTCGAAGACATCGTGATTGGGTGAAATATCGGTCCACGTCTGGCCGCCGTTGTTGCTGACGAGCACCCCGCTGCCCGATATGGCATAGCTTACGGACCCATTGCTCGGGTTGGTGGTGCGGGTCTTGGTTTGATAGATCGCATACAAAGTCTTGCTGACTGTCACGCCTCCGACTGCGACCGTGTTGTTGCCGCCATCGATGCGAGGCAAAATGATCTCGTAGAATGTGCCATCGGACGAAGGCGTCGAGGTATTCGTCGGAAAACCGCTCCCTGTTACCTGCGACCAGGTCGCGCCTCCATTCGTGGTGCGCTGCAACCCATTCTGCGGGCTCCCGAAATAAGCGACGCTGCTGTTGTTAGGATCGATCGCGAGCCGCTCTCCATAAGTGCCGACCGTAAGATCGGCATTGGGATCGCCGTAAGGATTCTCGGCAAAGGTCGTGGAGCTTTGCGTGAAGTTGGTCCCAGAGACTGTCGCGTTGAGATTGGTGCTGTAGTAGATAGTCAGCCCCGGGACTGGATAGGGACAACTATTGGAGTTGCATAAGTCGCTCGACCTTCCGAAGTCCCAGGCGATCATGACGTGGTTGGCATTATTGGGATCGATAGCTAAGGCTGCGCCGCCCGCCGAACTAGGGGCAGCCGTAATATTCGATGGAAGAATGCCAGCGACCTTCAATGGCACCCAGGTCTGCGCCGCGTCATTCCAGGAGTAGACGTTGTCGACATCCGCCCGAGCCAGTCTGCGTGTTGGGTCGGAGGCGCTGACCGCCATTCCGCGCATCCATCCACCGGCTCCAATCTTGACGGGCTTCCATGTGTAGTTCGGCGATAAGTCTTGCTGAGCTCTTGCGCTGTTTGTCAGCAGAAGGGCGAGAGTTGCGATGAACAAAAAGCCGAGCGTCCCGCGCTGGCGTGTCACTAAGTTCATATGAGATTCCCTTGCGGCGATGTGCCGAGTTTTATGTTGCCCACTCATTACCCCCGGAGGGGAGAATGTTTAGTACGCGAGCAACACTAATATCCGAATCACACAACCCGCCAGACCAATCGCTGTCAGCGAATCGAAACTGCTATGAAATGTCTTAGCGGTAAGGAAAGCTGATCTGTTTATAGATTCTAGAGAGAAAGCAATCTTCTAGAGGCGAAGTACGGCCACTGTCATGAGAAGCGCATAACTTGCTAAGAACTGCCTCAATCAAAAGCCTGCCAACTTAGTCGGTTTCCCCTGCGGCAACTGTGCGCCTGCCATGGTTGCAGCAGAACCGAATGGAGACAGAGGTTGCCCAGGACACTACCGCGAGCCGCATGCCGCGATTAACATTTCCGCAATCGTCCTCGTGGAGCTGAGAACCTATCCCGAATAGTTCAGGATCGCCTGTAGAGATTCCTTCTATAGGGGCCGCGGCGCCTTGCGGTCCTTACCGATGCGCACCATGATCACGCCGTGGCTGGGTACATCGGCGCTGAAACTTTCCGCACTCTTGCCTATGTCCTTTTGCCTCCAAAGGTCGCGAACACCCCGGCTCCCCTGGATGCCGAGGTCATTCCACGAAATGGCGATCTCCCTATGATCTCTGCTCAGGTTGAACAATCCAATAGCGATCGATCCGTCCTCAAGGGGCTTTGCGAGGACGAATTCCGTTTCCGTTCGACGGAGGACTTTGCCTTGCTTCCCTAGGACATCCTGATCGACATCGATGACCTCTGAGTTGCAGAGAACGTTTAAGGTCTGGCTATCCAAATGGCCCATGTCGCCGGTGAAGAAGAGCGGCGACGCCATGAGCGACCAGATCGACATGTAGCTGTATTGCTCCTCCAAGGTGAGTTGTGTAGCTTGTGGCGGCGCGTCGGGGTCTTTCGCGTTGCCGACCGTTCCGATCAAGATATAGTCGGGATCGTTCCAGCCTCCAGGGCCTGCGAAGGCGTCATGACTGGAGTTATCGAGCCCCCCTCGGTAAAAGCCTGGGAGTCCGGTGTCTCCCAACACCCCGACATCGTCGGTGGTTCGCCACGAGTTGCCACCCACCTCGCGGCCCCACTCCCAGACTTTTCCAAGTCCGTACTGGCACAAGTTGAAGACGATGTCCCTGTTAAGCCCACCGAGTATTTTCCCCATCTTGATATAGGGGACCTTCAACTGGTCCAGACTTCGCCCTCCGGAGACCTCATCGTAAGAGCACCAGTCATACTTCAAGAGATCGAATCCCCATTGTGCGAATTGAGACGCATCTTCTGCTTCGTGACTATAGGAACCTTCGAACTTGGCGCAAGTAGTCGGCCCCGGCGAAGTGTAGATGCCTGCCTTCAGGCCAAGGGCGTGGATCGAAGCGGTCAGATGTGTCATGTCCGGGAAGCGGCCGTTCGGAACTATCGCTCCATCGCGCCCGCGAACGGCGCCATTCAGCATTGGGTCCGAGGAGCCGGGCTTCATCGCCCATCCGTCATCGATACTGATGTACTGGTAACCGTAGTCCGCCATGCCGGATGAGACCATTTCCTCGGCAGCGGCATGGATGTCCCGCGCGGTCACTCGGTCGTAATAGGTGTACCAATCGTTCCAGCCCATCTGAGGAGTCAGGCCAATTGTGTCTCCAACTATTATCTTGAGCCGGCGGGTATCTTTACCCGCGGCATTGGCCGCCTTGAGGACTACGGCATATTC
>Ga0116229_10003545_pt1 | contig 25710 bp, 20 predicted proteins | sample S1TSphgellanicum_3_FD_87313 | JGI IMG/M metagenome (GOLD analysis project Ga0116229, IMG submission 87313) | Host-associated microbial communities from peat moss isolated from Minnesota, USA - S1T2_Fc - Sphagnum magellanicum MG | ecosystem: Host-associated > Plants > Peat moss > Unclassified... | reverse complement strand
GTCAGTACCGCGATTGCTCAATCCCTACGACGTGCTCGAGTACTCCTCGGATAAGCACTACCTCGAGGACCTGGGCGCGGCCGGTCATCGGGTCGTGCCGTCGTTTTTCTGTGACGTGGGAGCGACGCCAATCTTCCCCTCGGGCGACTTCGTCGTGAAGCCGTGTGTCGGGGCGGGTTCCATCGAGGCCGCGCGTTACGGACCCGATCAATTGGCCGATGCGCGCGAGCACGTGCGACGCCTGCACGAGGCGTGGCGCGACGTATTGATCCAGCCCTACGAGACCTCGGTCGACGAGCAGGGCGAGCGGGCGCTCGTCTTCATCGACGGCGTGTTCAGTCACGCCATGACCAAGGGGGCGATGCTGAACACCCCCGCCAGCGAACGCGATTCGCTGTTCCGTCTCGAACAACTCTCGAGCGCGCGCGTCGAGCCCGACGCGTTGAGCTTCGCGCAACGCGTGCTGGACGACCTTGAATGGGACGACCTCTTGTACGCGCGCGTCGACCTCGTGCGTTCCGAGAGCGGCTGGGCGCTGATGGAGCTCGAGTTGGTGGAGCCGTCGCTGTTCTTGCAATTCAACGAGGGGGCGCCCCGACGTCTCGCGACCGCGCTCGCACGTCGACTCGAGGGTGGGTAGCCCCGCGACGCGGCCCCCGACGCCGGCTACACCGGATTGGGCCAGTGGAGCTCGTGGAGTCGAGCGCGGTGCGCGCCGCGTTGTGATCCCATCTCATTGACCGGGAACGGCACGTCGAGCGCGTCCAGGTTGTCGAAGTGCTGACTCATTGGTCGGTGTGAGACGACCACGTTGGTCACGATGGTCACGCCCGCCACGATGCCGAGCGCGGCGGATACCGAGAGATGGTCGGCGAGCAGACCGACGAGCACCTGGCTGATCGGCCCGACGACGAGCGGGATGAGCGCGAGCAGGGTGTACATCGAGGCGCGCTTCTCGCGCGGGGTCCCCATTTGGATGACCGACGTGACGATCGACGCGTTCATGAGGATCGCGAAACCAATCGGAATCGTGACGAGAAAGGCCACGACGTCCGCCACGTGCGAGTGGGTGCCACCGACGACCTCCGCGATCGCCATCGCCGCGAGTCCAACGCCCGCGCCGAAATAGCACGCGCGCTGCACGCGGCTCCAACGAACTCGTCCGTGGATCCATCGCACGGCGACCGCGACCAGGATGCCGCCCAAAAGCGAACCCGACTCCAGGGCCGACAGGATCTCGGCGTTGGCGTTGATGCTGTCCGCAATCGCCGGGAGCGTCACGGTGTAACTGGCGACGAAGAAACACAACATGGCGAACCGACACGCCGCCCACAGTCCGGGCTCTGAGCGCAGGAGCGACAACGCGTCGCCAATGGACTCCGAGGACGCCTGGACGTGATGCTCGCGCGCCGAGAGACGCGCGGTCTTGAAGAAGACGAGTATTTCGGGAATCTCGGTGAGCGCACAGAGGAGGAACACCCAGCCGGGACCCGCGGCGACGAAGATCCAGCCGCCCACCAGGAGACCGAACACCGCGGCGAAGGCGACGTTGCGGGTGTAGGCGCTGTTCAGCTCGTGGAGACGCCGAGGTGCGGCGAGTAGTTGTCGCACGAGGTACGAGTTGGGCGCGTTCAGACCTTCGAGTATGCCGTAGCCGAGGACCCAGGCGAGCAGGGCGAGCACGTTCAGGTGGTGCGCGACGGCGAGTGCCGCGGGCATCAGCGCCCAGAGACCTTCGGCCACGTTGACCCACGCGTCCACGCGCGCCGCGCCGTAGCGTCGCGAGATCCTGGTGGCCGAACCCGCGAGGATGACCGACGGGAGATTGAAGCAAAGCAGGATGAGTCCGGTGTCGAGCACCTTGTGGGTCTTGTGAAAGACGAGGTAGGTCGTGACCAGCATGGCCATGTACTCGCCCGTGTGCACGATCCCCGCACCCACGAGGTACGCGGCGCGGACTTTTGAGAGTTCGTCAGTCGGTTCGTGCGGCGTGGGCTCAAAGTCCCGGCGACTGTCCATTGGTCGATGTTAGGAACCTTCGCGTCGCTGTTCCCAATCCTGCGGTAATCGGAGTGTGAAAAGTGTGTGACTATGCGCTTACCAGTAGCGTGGCGCGTGTGGAGCCATTCGACGAAACCGACGCCGAGCCACCGTCGGACCCCGAGTCGTGGACCGATGAGCAATGGATCGAGTGGCTGAAGGCGACCGACGAACGCGCGAGTTCCGTCGAGAACGACGACGAACCGGTGGCGAGTCGTGTCGCGCGATCCTCGGCGGGTCAGGCGCTCGGTCAGGCGATGCTCGGTTTAGCGCAAGCGATTTACGGCCAAAAGGACGACGACCTCGTCATCGTGGTCGAGGGGAACTCCGATGATCTCGACGACGAGCCTTTTCGGGTCACCCTGGACTTTGAGAATCCCGAGCAGTCCACCATCGTGTTTCGTCAAACTGAGGCCGAGCCCGACGACTAGTTAGTGCCATCGCCACTTCGACGAGATCCACGTGAGGGTGTGGACGTCCGCCGCGGCGTTGAGCGACGTGATGGTGAGGAAGTAGACGTGGGTCGTGTGCTCGTAGACCACTTGGAGACCGGACGCCGGTACGCCCGCCACGCTCTTGGGTAGCGCGTAGGAGACTTCGACGACCTTGCCGAGGGGCAGCGTCGCCGAGTGGATGTGGACGTCACCGATACCGGCCTGGGCTAACTGCGACCTCTCCTGTGATTCGACCGCGCCCACGAACGCCGCACCGGTGGGCGCGCCCGAAGACGACTCCACGCCGACGTTGAAATTCGCGGCGAAGCTCTTGTTGACGGGGCCAATGACGAACACCTTGACGCCGTCGCTGGCGGCGCTCTTCACTTCGGTCGTGATGGACTTCTCGAGCGTCGTATTACCGCCGGTGGCCTTGGCGAGCAAGGCCTTGCTGAGCGTGCCGGTGAGTGGGATCTTCGTCCACCCCGACGCGAGCGTCAACGAGAAGCCGTCCTTCGTGTCGGTCACCTTCGCGTCAGCACCCGTCGCGACCGAAGTGGTGGCCAGCGCGAGTAGCGCACCGAGCGAGATCACGCTCGCGAGGCGCCTGGTCGTGCGCGTGTTCATTGAGGTTCCTTGCGCACTAGAGGATGACGCGGACGTGCGATACCGCGACACTCAATGCTAGTCAACGGGCAATGGCACCAAATTTCGCCCTTCGTCACGCCGATTCACTACCGCGAGATGTGACGTGCTGCGAGCTCTCGGCACGATCTAGCGACGCGTCGACGCACCTTCGTCCTCGCGACGAGCGGCGTCGAGAACTTCCTTGGGCACGACGGTGCCCGGCCGGTTCGACGGATCGTTGGCGAGGAATCGACCGATGACGGGGATCTCGGTGATCGACTCGGCGCGCAGGATGGCCGCGACGACCGGCACGAAACTCTCGGCGGCGGGGTAGACCAAGTAGCGAGCGAGCCAGTCGGGTTGGTACTTCGCGTTAAAGGTCCAGAGTGATTCGATGGGCAAGACGCCGGAGAGTCGCTTGAGCGCCCATCGCTCGACGCGCGTGAAGGTACCGTCGCCTCGTTCGCCGTCGAGTACCGATCGAAACGCCGCGAAGTTGAGACTCAGACCTCGGCAACCCTGCTTCGCGAGGTGCTCGATCGTCGAGCACAGGACGTAGTCGATCAGTCCGTTGGGGTGATCACCCGGGTCTCGACGCATGAGGTCCAGCGAGTAACCGCCGATGGCGGGTGACGGAACGAATTGACACAGGGCGGCGGGTTGCCCGTCGGGTCCGTGCACGACCGTGAGTAACAGGCCCTTGTCCTTGGGATCGAAGAGTCGCCCCAGCATCATCGAGAAGCCGCGTTCGCCTTCGCCACGGCGCAGCATGCCAATGAGCTCCACCATCGCGCTGACCTCACTCGGCGCGATCTGGGCGGGATCGAGGAACTGCACGGTGTAGCCGTGGCGGGCGAGCCGCGTGCAGGCCTGGCGAAGCCCCTTCATCTTGCCGCCCTCGAGCGAGAAGCTCTGGCAGTCCACGATGGCCTCGTCGCCGAGGTAGATGGAGTGCATCCCCGCGGCTCGGTAGATCGTGGTCCACTCCTCCGAGGCCGCCATGATGCCAATGGTCCATCCTCGCGACTCGCCGAAGGCGCGAAACGCACTGAACACCTCGGTACGTTCGGCGTCGGGGCCAATGGGATCGGGCGAGACCAACGCGACGCCGCCGTAGACCGCGTACGCCACGAGCGAGTCACGGAAGAAGAAGAACTGCTTGTCATCGCGCAACGCGAAGTAGTCGAGCGTCCCGCGTCCGTGACGGCGGACGATCTCACGGGCACGAAGTTCCGCCAGTCGTCGTTCGGCGCTCGTCCCCTTCTGGGAGAGTCGTCGATCGACGACGGGTCGCGTCAGCAGATAGAACAGCGAGACGAGGAGACACACCCCGATCGTGACGAGGACGGGGTTGATGAAATCATCCACGCCGTCGGGGAGTTTCACCGAGAAGATGCCGATCAGACGTTCGGCGCATCCCACGAACACGACGCCGAAGGAGGGCAGGTGTTGGCGTCCCGAGGACGCCTCGATCCCCAGGGTCGCGGCGAGCAACGTGATGAAGACAATGAGTCCCATTCGTGGCAGCGCCGCGCGCAGGCTGGCCCGATCCGTGGTCGCTTGAAACTGCGTTCGCTGCAGCACGAGGAAGATGAGGATCGCCGCGGCGACGACGGACGAGACGATCGAGCCGCCTCGAGCCAGGTGGGCGAACACCGTGAAGGAGAGCGCTCCGACGGCAAAGAACCACGACCGACGTTGGCCGCGACGTATGCCGCGCGCGGTCATGATCATCCCGATGCCCGCTGCGGCGGTCAACGCCGCCGCGGATTGAGCGACGCCGAGTGGCAGCACGTTGAGAACGAGGTGCAAGCGATGACGTAGTGGTGGTGACGCGGTCACGGCGACGTTGATCAACCCGTCGACGAACAACAGGCCGCTCGCCCAGCGACGGATGGAGCGCTGACGTCGCTGGACTTGAAGGCGTTCAACGTTGACCGGGAAGGGGTTGGCGTTCGGCCACGATCCAATGGTGCCGGTCTGGGTGGGCGGAGGTTCTTGCAGGGGTTGGCCCGCCACGAGACGTTCGAACCAGGTGCCCCGACGACGCGGGGTCTCGGCGGCGACGAGACGGACCTGCAGGGTACTCGCCGCCTCGATCTCGACGACGCCGAGTCGATCGACGGAACTGAAGACGGGAGGAAAGCCGAACCAACCGCGGCGTTCGATGATCACCGTGCGCGAGGGTCCCGGTGCCGCGCACACGCCGTGGTCGAGGAACGCGAGAGCGGGACGGGGCGCGCCGCCGATCACCGCGCCCGCGCCGCCTCGTTCCACCACCCGACGGGCGATCTCGAGGGCGTCGACGTCGTAGGCGTAGGTCACGGCGAGTGGCTCGCTCAGTGACGGTGTTCGTTCGCTCCTCGCGTCGCGATCGAAGCGTCGCCGCACGATCAGGCCCGCCAAACTCGCGACGAGAGCCTCGAGTAGCACGATGAGCACGACGTTCACCACGAGATTTCCCCAAAACGTCTGCGTGTGAGGAGCGTGCACCCGATAGTGGTGGTGCGTGAAGTGACCCACGATCTTGGTGATGGTGTTAAAGAGATCGAGCGCCACGAGGGCGAGTACGGGGAACCAGACCCACGGACGCAGTCGCCGGTACAGGACCCTCGAGGCGACGAATCGAGTGAACGACGAGGGATCTTCGAGACGGTCCGCGTCCGAGCGCTCACTGGCGTCCGCGAGACTGAGATTGACCTCGGCACTACCCGCACAGACGAACACGTCACGCACGCCCTCGGCGCTGGCGACCTGGAACATGACGTCCTTCGCGATCGAGACCCCGAGTGCTTGGAGGTTTTGTTGTGCCCGCTCGTGCGAGCGAAGTTCGAAGTCGTCCTTCCCGGGTAACACGATGAGTTGATGGTTGACGTTCTCGCAGAATCGTCGAATCGCTTGGGGGATCGTGGGAGAAGCGACGAAAGTCGCTTCGATGAATTTCGCGAGGTCGGCGGTCTCGTCGGGGTAGAAAAGATTGCCCGCCACCACCACCACGGCCGCGTCGTCGATGTCGTTCAGTAGCTCGATGAATTCTGCGACCGGACGACTGGCGACGCTCGTGGTCGGCGAAAGCGACAGGTCACTGACGACGAACACGTGATGCCCGTAGGGTATTGGTATCGTTTGTCGTTCAATCTGCGTCACGACGTCCAGTCTCGCAGACACCATCGTGGAAGGTGCCGTAGGGCAAAATCAATATATGTCGAGCGAAATCGAAGAGGGCAATTGGCGCTGGCGCGACGAACCACGTGACGCCGCCCGGGTGGTCATCTTTGACATTGACGGGGTTCTCGCCGACGCCGCCGGTCGCCAGCACTACCTCGATTGGGGTGACTGGCGAAGCTTCTTTGACGCCGTCGGCGCGGATCCGGTGATCAACGAGGCGGAGCGATTACTCGAACTCCTGGACGCTTCACTGCTCATCGTGCTCGTCACCGGACGTCCGCGTCGCATCCAAGAGCAAACGCTCGCGTGGCTCGAGCGCTTCGGCATCCGCTGGGACCTGCTCGTCATGCGCGAGTACGGCGACTATTCGGGCGTCGACGAGTTCAAACGCGACGTTTTGCGCGCGCTGCGCGCCCGGGGCTTCGACGTGCAGTTGGCCCTCGACGACGATCCCAAGAACCACGCCATGTACGTGAGCGAGGGTGTCCCCTGTATTTACATCCATTCGGGCTACTACTTGTAGTTCGACTCATCCGTGACCCCTTTAGTCTCGAATACGTATGAGCGAGCAGTGATGGAGACGTCAGAGTGAAGATTGCGGTGGTGGGTGCGGGCGTGAGCGGCCTGACTGCGGCGTATCTCCTGAGCGAGGTCCACGACGTGACGCTCTTCGAGCGAGAAGATTCCCTCGGCGGCCACGCGCACACTGTCGACGTACCAGGTGGCGACGGTGACTACCCGGTGGATACCGGTTTTCTCGTCTACAACGACGCCACGTACCCCTGTTTCATCGCGCTGCTCGATCGTCTTGGCGTTGCGTCCAAGGAGAGCACCATGAGTTTCAGCTACCAGGACGTGCGAAGTGGACTCGAATGGAAGGGCAGCACGCTCAACTCGATCTTCGCGCAGCGCCGCAATCTCGTAAACCCGAGATTCCTGCGGATGCTGAGGGACATCCTGTCCTTTAATCGAACGTTGCGGACGTTGCTCACGACGCCCGCGGTCCCGGGGCGCACGCTGGCGGACGTGTTGGGCGAGCACCACTGGGGTTCGGAATTCGTGGAGTGGTATCTCGTACCCATGGGTTCGGCCATTTGGTCCGCGAATCCACTGACGTTCGCGGAGATCCCCGCGCGCACGTTCGCCGAGTTCTTCTCGCGTCACGGACTCTTGAGTGTCCGAGGAAGACCCACGTGGCGCACCATTGACGGTGGATCACGGGCGTACGTCGCGCGCCTTCAACGCGCGATCGCCGAACGGGGAAAGATTCACGTGGGTGCGGCGGTCACGTCGATTCGTCGAAGCGTCGACGCCGTTCAGATCGCGACCGACGAGAGCGTCGAGACGTTCGATCACGTCGTGCTCGCGTGCCACAGTGACGAGGCGTTGGCGCTCCTGGACGACGCGAACGATCAGGAGCGATCGGTGTTGGGGGCGATTCGTTACCAGGACAATGACGTGACCGTGCACTGGGACGACGCGATGCTCCCTCGCAGTAAACGGGCCTGGGCTGCTTGGAATTATCGTCGCGACAGCGACCGCAGTGCGCTCGCGACGCTGACCTACGACGTCTCCACGCTGCAGTCCCTCGACGCCCCGCGAAGGTTCTTCGTGTCACTGAACAGTCACGACGAGGTGGACCCGCACAAGGTATTCGCTCGATTCCGCTACGCCCACCCGGTCCTCGACGAGTCCGCGGTGCGCGCCCAAGCACTACGACACACGCTCACGGGTCGTCGAACCTCATTTTGTGGCGCGTACTTCGGTTACGGGTTTCACGAGGATGGCGTGAAGAGCGCGCTCGAAGTGTGTGGGTCACTCGGAGTGACGTGGTGAGTGACTCCGCAATCTATTGGGGTCGTGTGACCCACGACCGCTTCTTGCCACGTGCGCACAAATTCTCGTATCAGGTCATGATGTTCGACCTCTACCTCGATGAACTCGACGCGATCTCGCGCGACGTGAAGCGCATCGCGCTCGAGGGACACGTCACGCGGCGGGCGGTCGCGCGAAAATGGCGTAACGTACTCCCGGGTCGCTACGTACTACGTCGCGATGATTTTCTTCCCCAGTATTCGGGGACGCTCGACGAAGCCGCACGAGAGATGTACCACGAACTCGTGGGCGACGTCGCGCCCGGGCGCATCGCGATCCTCACGAATCTGCGTTCACTCGGCTGGAACTTCAATCCCATCTCGCTCTACTTCTTCTACGACGGCGCGAACCTCGTCAACACGGTCGCCGAAGTGACCAATACGCCATGGCTGGAACGTCATCTCTACGTACTGGGACCTCCCGGAGCGGTGGAGTTCGCAAAGGCCCACCACGTCTCACCATTCCTCGAGATGGCGGGAAGGTATCGACTCACGTACTTCAAACCCAACGAACGATTTCGCCTCTCCATGAAACTCTTCGACCTCGACGACGTCGCGAGTGACGGACTGGGCGCGAAACGGTTCAGTGCGACGATGAACTTCGACCGCGTGGGACTGACGGGTCGCGAAGTGGCGCGCGCGGCCCGGCGTTACCCCGACATGGCGTTTCGGGTCACCCTGCGGATCTACGTGCAGGCCGTTCGTCTGTTCGCGAAGCGAATAAAGTACGTGCCCCATCCAAAATCAGTGAACGGAGAGGTGCATGTCCCTCGGACCTGAAGAGACCATCGTCCCCGGGGACTTTCTGCCACCGCGTCGTCAGAGGTTCTCGCGCCTGGCGCGCTGGATCTTCCTTCGTCTCGTCGGTTCGCGCAAGATGCAGAGCGTGGGGACGTTGCGCCTGGTCGAACGCTGGGGCACGCACCACCGAGAGGTCACGCTCGGTACTGGTGAGCTCGCGGCGCAGCTCACGGTTCACGACCGCGACGCCTACGCCGCAATCGTCTTTGGCGGCACGCGGGGGATGGGTCGAAGCTACGTCAACGGTCTCTGGGACACCGAGGACATGGGCTCGCTGGTGCGTTTCCTCTTTCGCGTCTCGCAACCGATTCGACGTCGTCAAGACGCCTTCACACGCCGTCGACTGGCGTTGTTTGGTCCCGGTCCGACGAAGATACGACTCGCGCTGACGAGTCTCTTTCGTCGTGGCGAGGAGAAGTTAACGGACCGCCGGAACATCCACGCGCACTACGACCTCTCCAACGAGTTCTTCGAGCTCATGCTCGACGAGACGCTGGCCTACTCCTGCGCGATCTTCCGTGACGACACGACGTCGCTCTACGACGCGCAGGTGGAGAAGTTCGACCGGATCTGTCGAAAGTTGCGATTGAGCGAACACGATCACGTCCTCGAGATCGGCACCGGATGGGCGGGCTTCGCCCTTCACGCCGCGTCACGTTACGGCGCACGAGTCACGACGACCACCATCTCGGAGAACCAGCGGCACGCCGCCGAACAACGAGTGAAGGACGCGGGCCTCGATCATTTGATTACCGTCGTCGGCGAGCACTACCGGGACCTCGAAGGAGAGTTCGACGCACTGGTGTCAATCGAGATGATCGAAGCGGTTAGTTGGCGTAACTACGGGGAGTTCTTCAAGAAGTGCTCCTCGCTGCTCACGCGAACCGGTCGGATGGCGTTGCAGGCGATCACGATCTCCGACCAGAGTTTCGAGCGCGCCAAACTGCACGACGACTTCATTCGTGATCTCATCTTTCCCGGTGGTTGTTTACCGAGCGTGGCGGCGATCATGTCGTCGGTGGCCAACGTCACCGATCTTCGCGTCGAGGACCTCGACGACATTGGTCTGCACTACGCCACCACCCTTCGGCTCTGGGCGCGCAACGTCGACGAACGTTTCGAGCAGATCCGCGCGCTGGGCTTCGACGACCGGTTCAAGCGTCTCTGGAGTATGTACTTGGGTTACTGCGAGGGCGCGTTCCTCGAGCGACACATTTCGGACGTGCAACTCATCTTCCGAAAGCCCGGCGCTCCTTCGTACCTCGGTTACCGGGTCGCGTAATCCAATAACTCGAGCGTCTCGCGAGCGGCGCGGCGCCCCGATCCCACGCTGGCGGGAATGCCCACGCCGTCGTAGGCCATGCCCGCGAGGGTGACGTGCAGCGAACTCGCCGCGCGACGCGCGTCGCCAACGAGACGCTCGTGACCCACGCGGTACTGGGGGAGTGACGAGGGCCAACGCTGCACGAGCGCGTCGTCAATGGGTCCGAAGTGCCCGAGGATCACGGCGAGTTCGCTGGTCACTCGATCTATCAATTCGCCGTCGGCGAGCGTCATCGCGCGCTCGTCGTCGCTGCGTCCGACGTGCGCGCGAAGCAGCACCCGACCGGATTTCTTTAGGTGGGGCCACTTTCGATCGAGCAGGGTCACGGCCGTCACCATCATCGAGCCTTCACCGGACCACTTCGTGCCCAGGGGCACGAGCACGCCCGTGCCTCGCTCGGGCACGGTGACGTTCTGCGCCGCGACGCTAAAGGTGACCATGGCGGCGCTCGCGAACGCGATGTCCTCGAGCACGCGCAAGGCGTCGTCGTGCGCACCGAGTAGCCGACCGGTGACGTTGGCCGGCGTCGCCATGACGACCACGTCCGCCGGCGTCGTCGTGTGCGCGGTGTCGACTTCCCACGGGTAGTTGCCCGACGGCGTGCGACGCAGCGCGCTCACGGCCACGCCGGTGCGCAGCACGACGCCACGATCTCGCAAGTGCCGGGCCAACGTGGTGGGCAGTGATCCCACGCCACCTCGCAGGGTGTAGAACATCGGCGTCGACGCCGCCTCCTCGGCGACGTCATCAGAACTTGTCGGTGGTGCGGGTCGAAGGGCCTTCATGAGCGAGCCACCCTTTTTGGCCGCGTCGAACAGTGACGGAAAGACGGAGCGGGCGGACAACTCGTCGATTCGTCCGGCCTGGATTCCACCGATCATGGGTTCGATGAATTGATAACTGATCTCGCGTCCAAATTTTGCTCGCACGATCTCGCCGATGCTCGCGTCCTCGCCCAGCTCGAGTCGTTTGGGGAACCAGGCGTCGCGACGAAGGCGTCGGCGGGCCGAAGCCGAGAGGCCCTTCACCTCGTCGAGGGCGCTCGCGCGAGTGGGCACCCCGAGCACGAGACCCGAGGGAAGTTCGTCGAGGGCGCCGCGAAGAAAGATCCACGCGCCGCCCGCGTCGATCGCTTCGAGTTCGTCCCCGAGTCCGAGCTCGCGCACGAGCTGTACCACTTCGGGACGTCGAGCGAGAAAGCCGTCGGCGCCGAGGTCGATCGTACAGTCGGCGAACTCGGCGACCGCGAGCGAACCACCGACGCGATCGGCGGCTTCGATGATCTCAATTCTCGGCGAATCCTCGTCAGGTCCCGATGCGGCGCCGGAAAGTTCCCACGCCGCGCTCAGGCCGCTGATACCCGCCCCGACGATGACGACCGAGGCGCGTGCCACTCACGAAGCCAGGTCGTGTACGACTTCGGCGAGCACGCGCACGAAGTCGTTGTCCGCGTTGAGCGACGCGGTACGTACGAGGTGCAAACCAATCTCGTTCGCGACCCCTTGCGCTTCGACGTCGATGTCGAAGAGCACCTCGAGGTGGTCGGCGACGAAACCAATGGGACACGAGACGACGTCGGTGAAACCCTGGGCTTTCTTCTCGCGCAAGACCTGGAGGATGTCGGGGCCAATCCAGGGGTCCGCCGTGCGACCGGCGGATTGCCACGCGATGTCGTAGCTCGTGACCCCGGCGAGTTTCGCGGCCTTTTCGGCGCTGTCGGCGAGTTGCTCGGGGTAGCGGTCGCCGCGTTCGAGAATTCGCTGCGGTAGCGAATGGGCGGAGAACAGCACTTCGGTCGTGTCACGGCGCTCGGCGGGGATCGTCGCGAGCGCGGCGTTGACGCGCTCGGCGATGAGTTCGAGGAATCCGGGCGCGTCGTACCACGCGCCGATCTCGAGGAACTCGACGTCGGGACCGAGAGCTTCGCGTGCGCGGCTCATGTACTGGTCGGTCGACATCGACGAGGAGTGCGGCGCCAGCACCAGGCCAATCACCAACGTGAAGTGGTCCGCACGAAAGCTCGCCGCCGCTTCTTCGAGCAGGGGCGGTTCGTACTTCGATCCGAAACGCACGTCGTAGCGTCCTGGCGCGAGCGCCTCGAGTGCGCGGGCGATGCCCGCCACCTGGTCGTCGGTGCGTTTCGCGAGGGGCGACGTCCCCCCGATGGCGTTGTAGCGCCGAGTGAGGTCGGCCAGTAACTCGGGTGTCGGAGGATTGCCGTGGCGGATCCGCGTGTAGTAGGCCTCGATGTCCTGGGGCGTCGAAGGCGTACCGTAGGCCATCACGAGAACTCCGGTTTTCATTGTACGCCTGCTCTTCCTTCTTCGTGGACGACGCGAACGATCGCTTCGAGGACCGCGGGGTCGGTCTGGGGCAACACGCCGTGACCAAGGTTGAAGATGTGCCCCGCCTGGCTTCCCGCCTTCGCCAGGACCTCGCGCGCCGCGTCGACGCCGAGTTGTTCGCCGCTCAGGCAACGGGCGGGGTCGAGGTTGCCCTGCACGGGTCGATCGCCCACGCGACGGCGGCCCTCGTCAATATCCACGTGCCAGTCGATGCCCAGGACCGTCGAGCCGGCGTTCGCCATAAGGTCGAGCAGTTCTCCGGTACCCACACCGAAGAGGATGGTCGGGACGTCGAGGTCGCGAATGCCGTCGAGGACTTCTCGCGTGGCGCGAAGGGCGAAGCGTTCGTACTCGTCGCGGGTCAACGAACCCGCCCAGGAATCAAAGAGCTGGACCGCTCGAGCACCGTGGGCGACTTGACATCGAAGAAAGGCGATGGTGATGGCGACCAGACGATTGAGGAGACGATCGAAGAGTGCGGGATCGGCGTGCATCAAACTCTTAATGACGCCAAAATCACGAGTGGGAGCGCCCTCGACGAGGTAACTCGCCACCGTGAAGGGGGCGCCCGCGAATCCAATGAGTGGCGTCGCGGTGGACTCGAGTTCCTTCACCACCAGGTCGACCGTGTCGGTGACGTGCGCGACGTCGAGTTCATTGAGGTCGCGGAGTCGCTCGAGATCGGCGTCGCCACGAAAGGGTTGGGCGATGACCGGACCACGACCCGGTACCACGTCGACGCCAAAGCCAATGGCGTGGTAGGGCACGACGATGTCCGAGAAGAGTATCGCCGCGTCAACGCCGTAGCGGCGTACGGGCTGCATGGTCACCTCGGCCGCAATGGCGGGATCGCCAATCGCGTCGAGGATCGAACCCTCGCCTCGCAGGGCGCGGTATTCGGGAAGGGAGCGACCCGCCTGGCGCATGAACCAGACCGGCACGTGTTCGACGTTCTCGCCACGACATGCCCTTAGAAACACTGGGTCGCTCACTGTCCTCCTCTTCGCACCTTTCACTCTACGAGGATGGCGCGAAAGGGCGACTGGCGAGCGGCGCGGTCGCTTCCTCTAGACTTGTCAAACCCCAATTAGGGAAGGGAGGAGCTGGTCATGGCCCGCGAACGCGAAGTCGCCGAAGAACAGGCTTTTCTCGATCGAGCCCTCAGCGCGCTCGATCACATGCGCGACGAAGCTCGTTCGCTCCGTGACAGCGCCGCGGTGGCGAACATGCGAGGCGCGGGCGACCTCGTCGAGCGCGACGTCGTGATGGGCACCGCGCTGCAGCGTCTCGATCAACTCGCGATTGGTGACCAGCCGCTCTTCTTCGGCCGGATCGACTACGTTCCGGACGAATTCGGTGTCGTCGACATCTACCACGTAGGTCGCCTCGCGGTCTCGGACGAACAATTGAACGCCCTCGTCGTGGACTGGCGCGCGCCCGTCGCCGAGGCGTTCTATCGCGCCACCGGCGTCGAGTCGCTCGGTTTGTCGCGCCGTCGTCACGTCGCCATACGAGGTCACGAGGTCACGAGTGTCGAAGACGAGTACTTCGCGAACGCGGACGGTGAACTCGCGCTGCCCGACGATGAGGTACGCAACGCCACCGAGGAAGGACTCGTCGACGGGGGACTCGCGCTCGGTGGACCGGGCGCGTTGCTCGCCGCCCTCGGTCGGGCGCGCACGGGTCGAATGGGCGACATCGTCGCGACGATCCAAGGAGAGCAGGACCAGATCATTCGAAGTCCGCTCGCGGGCGTGCTCCTCGTCCAAGGAGGTCCGGGTACCGGAAAGACTGCCGTGGCCCTGCACCGCGCGGCCTATCTCTTGTTCACCTATCGCGCGTCCCTCGAGCGCCAAGGCGTCTTGGTCGTGGGTCCGAATCCGCTGTTCCTCAACTACATCGAGAACGTGTTGCCGTCCTTGGGCGAATCGGGGGTCACCCTCTCGACCATCTCGGGACTCGTCACCAACGTCGAGATCAGGGGCGAGGAGGACGAGGAGGTCGACCAATTGAAGGGCGACCTGCGTATGGCCACGCTCATCGCGCGCGCACTGCGTACTCGCCAACGTCCGTTGCGATCGGACGTACAAATCCCCGTGGGTCGCGCGATCATGGTGCTGAAGGCGCGTTACACCGAAGAGGCCGTGGAGCGCGCGCGTCGGCGACCGGGCAATCACAATCAACGACGATCGGCCGTGGGACGCGAACTCGCCAACCGCCTGGCCCAGGAATATCACGAGCGATTCGTGCGCGAGGGCGTCGAAGAGGTGAGCGCGGTGGGCGAGTTGGCCGATCTCATACGTGCGACGACCGAGTTCAAGGAGGCGTTGCAACGAATTTGGCCACGTCTCAGTGGACAAGAACTCCTGCACGACCTCTTTGGGGCACCGGCGCTGCTGCGCGCGGCGGGCAAGGGTCTCTTCAGTGACGCCGAGCTCGAGTTGTTGGTGCGAAAGCGATCCGAGTCGCTCGAGGAGATCGAGTGGACCAAGGCGGACACGGCACTCATCGATGAGGCGCGCGTCTTGCTCGGTCCCCGCAAGCGTCCGCGCCCACCGGTGAAGACCGCCGAGAACGGGATTCTCGACGGCATCGACCTCGACGCTTACGCCGGTGACGTGCGCGCGGCCGCGCTGCGCGAGGCCGCGCGTAACGCGCCCCAGCAGTCGACCGAACTCGACGAAGCGGAATTCGCCACCTACGGCCACATCGTGGTAGACGAGGCGCAGGACCTCTCGCCGATGGAACTGCGCGTGCTCAAACGTCGTGACCTCACGGGCTCGATGACGATCGTGGGGGACATGGGCCAGGCGACGACCGCCGCGAGTTCCGCGTCGTGGAATACGGTGCTCGAGGTCCTCGATCCGCGTCGAGCGCCCATCAGGGTCGACCTGACGGTCAGCTACCGCACCCCCGAAGAGGTGCTCAACTTCGCGGCGCCCACCTTGGTGCGCGCCACGCCCGGGCTCGAAGCGCCACGACCCGTTCGTCGAGCGGGTTCGCTGCCCATCGTCGAGACGGTGACGCCCGACGAGTTCGACGCCGCGTTGGTGCGCGCGGTGCGCCGAGAGGTCGACGCGGTGTCGCCGGGGCGCGTGGCAGTGATCGTCACCGCGCGACGAGTGACCGAAATCATCGAGATCCTGGCCAAGGACGGCGTCGAGGCGATCGACCCGCGTGATCAAGAATCCAAGGGTTTGGGCGCGGACCTGGTGGTACTGAGCGCGGAGGGGGCGAACGGGCTCGAGTTCGACGCGGTCGTCGTGGTGGACCCGGCCCAGATTACGAGTCGCGGCTCGCAGAATCCCAACGAGTTGACGCCTCGAGGACTTCGCACGCTGTACGTCGCGATGACCCGTCCCACGAGGCGTTTGGCCATCGTCACTAGTGGTGCGTTGCCCTCGACACTTCTGTAAGGGTTCTCAGCGGTGTTCGCATGGGGTCTTAGAAATCCGCTAGAAATGTAACCGTGAGTCAGGCGATTCCCCTCGATGGCCTGGCGAAGGATGGGAAGATAGTTCACGATCGGCCGCCGATGCTGGCGATTGGCGTGATGATTTGGCTCGGTAGCGAGCTGATGTTCTTCTCGGGTCTTTTCGCCGCGCTCTTTACGATTCGTGCCCACGTGGCTTCGTGGCCGCCCAAAGGTACGCACCTCGACGTGTTGCAGTCGGGCATCTTCACGATCATCCTGGTCGCGTCGTCGTTCACCATGCAGTGGGCGGTGTGGCTGATCGAGCACCGGCGCCGCAACGAGGCTCGCAACTGGGTGATCGCCACCATGATCATGGGCGCGCTGTTCGTGGGTAACCAGGCGTACGAGTGGACCCACCTCACGACGCGCTGGTACACCAATTCCTACGGTTCGATCTTCTTCATCACCACCGGTCTGCACGGTCTTCACGTCACGCTCGGACTGGTCGCCATGGCCTTCCTGCTCTTTCGAATGAGGGGTCGCGAGGGGGACCCGGGCGAACTTTCAACCTTCCAGGGAGTCAGTTATTACTGGCACTTTGTCGACGTCGTGTGGGTGGGGCTGTACTCAGCCCTCTTCCTCCTGAAGTAGTCAGGTGATGACGTCGACGTTCCTCAAAAAGGTGGGAGTCTTCGGTTTCGCCGCGCTCGTGGGTGTCGGGCCCCTGCTCGCCTTCGCCAGCAGTAGTGGCGCGTCGAGCAATCCGCACACGGCCTATCAGACGACGCGAAAGAACGCCGGGACGCCCAATTCATCCAAGGTCGTGAAGAACCCGAGCACGGGTGTCGTCATCAGTTACGGCAACAAGTACATCACCTACAACGCCCCTTCGACGGCGCTCGTGACCCTTGGTCAAGCGCTCTTCCTGCAGAACTGCGCGTCGTGTCACGGCACCGAGGCCAACGGCGTACCCGCGAACGGTACCTCGGGTGCCTATCCCAACTTGGTGGGACTCGGACCCGCAACCATCGACTTCTGGATCGACTCGGGACGTATGCCCGCGGCGAACCCTCGCGCCGTGCAGGCGATCCGTCACCAGGCTCGGCTCACCAAGGCCCAGGCGGTCGCCATTGCGGCCTGGGTGAACTCACTCGACCCGAGTTATCCCGACATCCCCACCCCTCACCTCAAGAACGCGAACGTGTCCGACGGCGCGGCGTTGTTCGCGTTGAACTGCGCGGCGTGTCACACGATCGAGGGCGACGGCGACGCCCTGGCGAACGACACCTACGCGCCGTCGCTGCGTGACATCCCCGCCTTCCAGGTCGTCGAAGCGGTTCGAACCGGCCCCGCCAACATGCCTCGCTTCACCGGCAACCTGAGCGACCAGCAGGTCGACGACATCGTGAAGTACGTCACCACCGAGATCCAGCACCCGGAGAACCCCGGCGGCTTCGGACTCGGTGGTCTCGGACCGGTCGCCGAAGGATTCGTGGGTCTGTTGCTCGGGGTAGGCATCTTGATGCTCATTGCGTACTGGGTAGGAGATCGCTCATGAGCGAGCACGACGAAATTCGCACCCCCGTCTCGTTGCAGGGGATCTCGTCCGATGATCCGCACCTGCAGCCACTGTCGAAGAATCCTCAGCTCGTCGAGCGCGTCATCGCGGCCAACTTCTTGTTGGGTTTGTTGTTGGTGGCGGCCTTCGGGGCGTGTTACTGGGTCAACGCCAAACCCTGGACCTTGGGCGCCACGCTGGGTGGAGGACTCTTCTTCCTCGGCGTGGGGCTCGTGGCGTGGGGTAAGTACCTCATGCCGCGAGGGCCCTTCGTCGAAGAGCGCCACGAACTCGCCACCTCGACCGAGGACCGAAACGCACTCGCCGCCGCGATCGTCGAACGCGGGGGAGGCGTCGTCAAGCGTCGAAAGTTGCTCGGCGGACTACTCGGCGGGGGCGTGGGCATCTTCACGATCGTCGCCATGTTCCCGTTGCTGCGCAGTCTGGGGCCGCTGCCGAAGAGGACCCTCGACACCACGGATTGGAAGAAGGGCACCTACCTCGTCGACATCACCGGTCGACGCGTGAGCGTGGGGGACCTCGCGATCGGCTCGATCGTCACCGTCTACCCCGAGGGATTACAGAACTCGGATCGGGGTCAGGCCGTGGACCAGACCGTGTTGATTCGCATCTCGGACGAGGACTTCACGACCCAGAAGGGCCGCGAGACGTGGGGGCCGGCCGGGTACCTCGCGTATTCCAAACTCTGCACGCACCTCGGATGTCCGGTCGGGCTCTACGAACAGGAGTTGCAGCTCCTCGTGTGCCCGTGTCACCAGTCGATGTTCAACGTCACCAATGGCGCGCTGCCCCAGTTCGGTCCCGCGCCGCGGCCGTTGCCACAGTTGCCGCTCTACGTTGACGCGAGTGGCTACATCCGATCGCAAAGTGGTTACAAGGTTCCGGTAGGTCCCGGGTTCTGGGAGCGCTCATGACCGACGTCATCGACACCAAGCGGGCGAAGAAGCAGGCGCTCGGCCCCTACGGCAAGGTCGGCCACGCCATCAACGAGCTCGACGAGCGCCTGGGGGTCGCCAAGGGCGGGCGGACCTTCATGGACAAGATCTTCCCCGACCATTGGTCGTTCATGCTCGGCGAGATCGCGCTCTACTCGTTCGTCGTCCTGGTCGTCACCGGTGTGTTCCTCACGCTGTACTACATCCCCAGTACCGACCTCGTGACCTATCACGGTTCCTACCTACCCCTCGACGGGCAACGCATGACCGAGGCGTACGCGTCGTCGGTCAATCTGTCCTTCGCGGTGCGCGGGGGACTCTTGATGCGTCAGATGCACCACTGGGCGTGCGACATCTTCGTGGGTTCCATCGTGGTGCACATGGCGCGCATCTTCTTCACCGGCGCCTTCCGCAAGCCGCGTGAACTCAACTGGACGATTGGTCTCACGCTCTTGATTCTCGCGATCGCGAACGGTTTCCTCGGTTACTCGCTGCCCGACGACCTCGTCTCGGGTACCGGTATCCGCATCGCCTACTCGATCATCCTCTCGATTCCCCTCGCGGGTAGTTACCTCGCGTTCTGGGTCTTCGGGGGCAATTATCCGGGTACGGCGGTGATCCCGCGCTTCTTCATCTTGCACGTGTTGATCATCCCCTTGATCATCATTGGCTTGGTGGGTGCCCACCTCTTCTTGCTCGTGCGTCAGAAGCACACGCAATTCCCCGGTAAGGGCCGAACCGAGAAGAACGTCGTGGGCACACCGATGTTCCCGGTGTTCATCGCCAAGACCACGGGCTTTCTCTTCGTGACCACCGGTGTCATTGCTTTGTTGGGGGCGTTCGCGCAGATAAACCCCATCTGGCAGTTCGGTCCCTACACGGCGTCGCGCATCTCCTACGCGGTGCAACCGGACTGGTACATGGGCTTCCTCGACGGGGCGCTGCGCATTTGGCCGTCGTGGTCGTTCCATAGTTGGGGCTACACGATCCCCTTAGAGGTGTTCGTCCCCTCGGTGCTCCTACCCGGTCTCATCTTCAACATCGCCTACGTGTGGCCCGCGATCGAGCGGAAGTTCTCGAAGGATAACCAGTTGCATAATCTCCTCTTTCGACCGAGTGACCGACCCAAGCACACCGCGGCGGGGGTCGCCTCGTTGGTGTTCGTCGCCATGCTCTTCATCGCCAGTTCCACCGACGTGCTCGCCAACTTCTTCCGTCTTCCGCTGAACGAGGTCCTCTGGGCGATGCGTATCTTGGTCATCATCTCGCCCCTGATCGCGTACCCGATCACGTGGAAGATCTGTAAGGAGATCCAGGCCGTCCAGGGTGGTGGCAAGCGTAAGACCGCGAACATCGTGTCGCGAACCACCGAGGGTGAGTACGTGGCCGTCCCGGCGCCCGCGTACGCCGACGACGTGCACCAAGAGCTCGAGCCCACGCCGGTGCCTCGCTACATCGTCGAAAGTGACGAACACGAGACCACCACGGGCGTGCGCGTCGCGGAGCGCTAACACGCGCGTACGCGCCACGTCGTAGTGCCCCCCGCGAGCGACGGGCGACGTCGACACGCCCGACGATCCAAGAGGTGGCGCTGGTCGCTCGTCGCGAGTCCGCTGCTCGCGCTCGGCGTGGTATCGACGGTCGTGTTCGTCGTGGTGTCGAACCGCACGGTCGCCACGACCACGACCACGAGCACGAGCACCTCGACGGTGCCTTTGTCCAAGCCCGCGCCGGGTTGGGTGGTCGCGAGTTCTTCGTCGCGTGGGGTGATGGTCGACTACACCAACGAGAGCGTCGGTGGTGCGGTCTTTCGCGTCCTTCGCCTGCGCGCGCGCACGACGTTGCTGCGCTGGCACGACGGGTCAGAGGATCCACCGAGTGGCGCGGGTGAGGTACCCGCCGACGCGGGTCCGTCGATCGACTGGGCCTCGGAGGGGCTCGCCGGCGTGATCGCCGTCTTTAACGGGGGCTTCAAGAAGTCCGCGGACGCCGGGGGTGCGGTCGTCGACGGCGTGACGCTCGAGCCCCTCGTGCCCGGGGACATGACGTTGGCCCTCAACAACGAGGGGCATTGGCGTATGGGGGTCTGGGGCGCGAAGGATTTCCCCGGCCCGGACTTTGGTGCGATTGCCTATCGACAGAATCTCGGACCATTGATCCTGCACGGCGCCCTCACCGCGGCGGCGACGTCGACGGATTGGGCCTATTGGGGCTCGACGTGGCCCGACAGCGCCGGCGCGTACACCTCGCGTTCGGCACTCGGGGTCGATCGCGAGGGCAATCTGTTGTACGCGGCGGCCATTGGCCACGTCGATCCCGAACAACTGGGTACCGCCCTACTTCGAGCGGGCGCCGTGTCGGCGATGGAACTCGACATCAACCCGTTCTGGCCGATCATGGGTGCGTCGCGTGCGCCCTTGCACGCACCGGGCGCGCTACCCGTGCAACTTCCCTACGCCGAGCACGACCCGACGATCTACGAGACGGGCTGGGAACGTGATTTCTTCGTCGCCCTTGCTGAACCGGGTCCCTGGGCGTGTGAGTGGGCGAGCCCGGGACTGACCCCTGGCGTGACAGGCTCGCAGGCGCAGCTGCTGTCGCTGCACGGCACCGCGTGCCGGGCGAAGTTAAGAAAGCAAACGACCTCGACGACGAGCACGACATCACCTGGCTAAGTGGTGGGCTCGTTCTCATAAGGTACGTACATGAGTACTCCCCTTCCTCCCGCTGAACTTCCAACGACCCTGGGCGCCCTTCGAGCGTCGGGCTACGAGGACAGGCCCGTGCGCGAGGAGATTCGCGCCAACCTCGAACAGCGACTCGCCGAAGGTCGGCCGCTCAGTTCGGCGGTCCTCGGTTACGAGGACTCGGTGCTGCCGCAACTCGAGACCGCCCTGCTCGCGGGCCACGACATCATCCTGCTCGGCGAACGGGGCCAGGCCAAGACGCGCATGATCCGTTCACTCGTCGAGTTGCTCGACGAGTGGTTGCCCATCGTCGAAGGTTCCGAGGTGCGCGATAACCCCTTCGCCCCGATTTCCGCGTTCGCGATTGATCTGGTCGCCAAGATGGGCGAGGACACGCCGGTCGCCTGGGTCCACCGCTCGCGTCGCTTCGCCGAGAAGCTCGCCTCGCCGGACACTTCGATGGCGGACCTCATTGGTGAGGTCGACCCGATCAAGGTCGCCGGGGGACTGTACTTGGACGACCCGCGGGCCCTCTCCTACGGGCTGGTGCCTAAATCCAACCGCGGCATCTTCGCGATGAACGAGTTGCCCGACCTCTCCGAGCGCATCCAGGTGGGCCTGCTCAACGTGCTCGAGGAGCGCGACGTGCAGATCCGCGGGCACCTCGTGCGGCTGGACCTGGACGTGTTGGTGGTGGCGACGGCGAACCCCGAGGACTACACCAACCGTGGCCGGCTCATCACCCCACTGAAGGACCGCTTCGGCTCACAGATCCGCACGCACTATCCCTTCGAGATCTCCACCGAGATCGAGATCATCCGCCAAGAGGCGAAGTTGCCCACGTCGCCCAAACCCATCGTCGTTCCCTGGTTCATCGAGGACATCGTCGCGCGCGTGAGTCACGTCGCACGAAAGAGTCACGTGATCTCGCAAAGTTCGGGCGTCTCGGTGCGACTCTCGATCGCCAACTTCGAGACGGTGGTGGCGAGCGCGCTGCGTCGCACCTTGCGTACCGGTGACGACACCGTCGTGCCGCGCGTGAGCGACCTCAGCGCGGTGGTCCAGTCCACGCAGGGCAAGATCGAGTTCGACACGATGGACGACAGCGATTCCGATCAGGTCATCGCGGCGCTGGTCTCGTTGGCGGTTCGTCAGTGCTTCAACGAATACGTGTTGCTCGAAGAGGCACCCGAGATCGTCGAGGCCTTCAACACCGAGGCGCTGGTGCACACCGGCGACGACCTGCCCGACCGCGATTACGTCGCGGTGCTCGCGGCGATGCCGGCCCTCGACGCGCCGGTTCGGCGCATCGCGGGTCCCGAGGCGAGTGACGGTGAGCTCGCGGCGGCGACGGAATTCGTGCTCGAGGGCCTCTATCTCACCAAACGCCTCGCCAAGGACGCGTCGGGGGCGAGGGCGCTCTATCGCTCGAGGAACCGGTAGTGGCCGTTCGCTACGGCTTTCGTCGCTTTGGTGACGACGACGATTTCGGCGATCTCGACGCCGACGAACTGTTGCGTCTCCTGGCCGACGACTTCATGGAGAACGGCGATCTCGACGCGGCGATGGACCGGCTCTTGCGCGAAGGCTTCGCCGACGCCGAAGGTAACCGCATCGAGGGGCTGCGCGAATTGCTCGAGCGAGCGCGCGACCAGCGTCGCGAACTCGAACAGCAGGCCGAGCCCGACGGCGAGATGCAACGCTACCGCGACTGGCTCGAGACCATCGAACAGATCGAGGGTCACGAGCTCGAGCAACTGCTCGCCGAGGCCGAGGGTTCGGGTGACGAGCGGCGAAGCGAGGTGACGCGTGGTCTAGTGGAGCAGCGCCAGATGCAGCGCAATCTCATGAGCGAGAAGTTGGGTGAGCGTCTCGCGAGCTATCAGAACTACGAGTTCGTCTCCTCGGAGGCGCGCGAGGAGTTCGAGCAGCTGATGGCCGAACTACAACAAGACGTCCTCGACACGTACTTCGAGCAGAGCAAGCAGATGATGGCCAATCCCGAGGAGCTCGCGCGAACGCGCGACATGATGGATGCGCTCTCGACCATGATCGAACAGGATCGGCGCGGCGAGGATCTCGACCCGACCTTCGAGGACTTCATGGAGAAGTTCGGCGACTACTTTCCGGGCGCCGAGAGCCTCGAGGACGTCATACGGGCAATGGCCGAACGCGCCGCCGCCGCCGAGGCGATGTTCAACTCGCTCTCGGGCGAGCAACAAGCGGAATTGCGTGCGATGTTCGCCCAAATGATGGAGAACATGGAACTCAACTTCTCCATGAACCGTCTCGTGTCGAACCTTCGCCAGGCGACGCCCGACATCGACTGGAATCGCGCGCATCGTATGCGCGGTCAGGGCGGCTCGTCCTTCGCGCAGGCGACCTCGATCGCCGAGCGACTCGGCGACTTGCGCAACTTAGAGGAGTTCCTCGGTCGCGCGGGTGCGGCCCAGGGCCTGCCCGAGGTCGACATCGAGTCCGTGCGACGCAACCTCGGTGACGACGCCGCGCGTCACGTGCAGCGACTGCAAAAGGCGCTTCAGAGCCTCAAGAACAAGGGATTCGTCGATCGTCAGGGGGGAGAGTTGACCCTGTCGCCCAAGGGGATCCGCCAGATAGGTCAACAAGCACTGAAGGACCTCTTCGGGCAACTGCACGATTCGCCCACGCTGGGCGCGCACCGCGAGGCCACGGTGTCGCGTGGTGGGGACCGCGAGGAATCGTCCAAACCCTGGGAACCCGGTGAACCATTCGCCCTGCACCTGCCCAAGACGCTGCGCAACGCGGTGTTTCGACAGGGTCCCGGTACGCCGGTGCGACTGCACCCCGACGATTTCGAGGTCGAGGAGTACGAATCCACGCGACGTTCGTCCACGGTCTTCGCCATCGACCTGTCGCTCTCCATGGCGATGCGCGGCAATCTGGTGCCCGCGAAGAAGATGGTCCTCGCGCTGACCCAGCTCATTCGTTCGAAGTTTCCGCGCGACTTCGTCGCCGTGGTGGGTTTTGGTGAGATGGCCCAGGAACTGCGTATCGAGGACATCCCGGCGCTCACGATCGACTACGCCTACGGCACCAATCTGCAACACGCCCTCGCGCTCAGTCGCCACTTGATGCGCGCCGAGCGAGGGGAGCGCCAGATCGTCGTGGTGACCGACGGCGAGCCCACGGCGCACCTGATGGACAACGGCGAGCCCTTCTTCTCGTGGCCGCCCGTGCACGAAACCCTGGAAAAGACGATGGCCGAGGTGCTGCGCTGCACCAAGGCGGGCATCACCATCAACACGTTCGCCCTCGACATCGAGCGAAGCCAGTTCCCGTTCGTCGAACAGATCGCGCGCGTCAACGGCGGGCGCACGTTCTACACGTCGGTGGACGAATTGGGTGTCTACGCCCTCGACGACTTCGTGCGCAGCCACAAGGCCGGGTAGGACCATTCTCCACTGGCTTTGATCAGGTAGTACGTAAGTTTTCTTGCAATTCTCCGCAAACCGCGCCACAATGACATCGTTGTAATTACATCAGTGGTGGTTCTCTGCTGCGGGGAGGAATACAACATGGAAATAGGCGAACTGTTGAGTGGCCTTGAAGATCGTGGCTGGCAGGCGAGGTCGAACTGCATGGGTGTCGACCCCGACCTCTTCTTCCCCGAGCGTGGCGCGTCCACGCGCGAGGCGAAAGAGGTGTGTCGAGGGTGCGTCGTGCGCGGGGAATGTCTCGAGTACGCGCTCGACAACGGCGAGAAGTTCGGTATCTGGGGCGGAATGAGCGAGCGCGAACGACGTCGGCTCCGTCGAGCGCGCGCGATCGAGCGCCGTTCAAAGGCTGGCTGATCCTCGCGCGATCGCTGCTTCGATCGTCTTTTCGGACGAGAGGTCGAGTTGGACCCAGCGACGCGGATCTTCGGCGTCGAGCAAGGAACGCGGCGCGAGTCCCACGAGCTCAGTGCGCGTCACGCGTTCGTTCTCGCGCAACATGCTTCCCACCCGGTCGTAGACGGCTGACGGCGGGCACTGGTTGACGTCGAGCAAGTTGCAACTGACCTGCACCTCAGGATCGAGGGCGAGGCCCAGCGCGCGCACGTAGGGCCCGCGCACTGACGCGGCCAATTCGCGAGCTCGAACGAGTGTGGTGCCCGCGAGCCACATGTTCCACGCGACGAGCACCGAGCGTTCGCCAACCGCGACAGCCCCGCGCGTGCGTGACGGTTGATCGGGGCCGAAATCTGGTGCCAGGTCTCGAAAGGCGCGACGGCGCACGTCCGGCAATGAGCGAATCGAGCCGTCCCCGAGGGGACCATAGAGGAACGTCGCGACGTCGAAGTTGTCCGCAATCCATGAGGCGGTCTCGTCGCGTAGTTGTCGGGCCCGTGGACGCTCGGCGTCCTCGAGGGCCACGAAGGGCACGACGTCGACGACGCCGAATCGCGGGTGTACGCCGCGGTGGTGCTCGAGGGTGAGCACGCGCATCGCACACGAGAT
>Ga0116229_10003544_pt1 | contig 25711 bp, 14 predicted proteins | sample S1TSphgellanicum_3_FD_87313 | JGI IMG/M metagenome (GOLD analysis project Ga0116229, IMG submission 87313) | Host-associated microbial communities from peat moss isolated from Minnesota, USA - S1T2_Fc - Sphagnum magellanicum MG | ecosystem: Host-associated > Plants > Peat moss > Unclassified... | reverse complement strand
GGTGTTGGTGTGGGTGGGTGGGGGGGGTGGGGGGGTGGGTGGGGTGGGGGGGGGGGGTGGTGTGGGGGGGGGGGGGGGTGGGGGGGGGGGGTGCATCTATTGCCTCAGCTTGTCTTTTGGTGCGTGTAGGTTGCTTGTATTTTAGGGACTGCCTTGATCTTTTGTTGGTCTATTGTTGCACACGGTGGAATTTACCCCTTTTTCTACGAATGTACATAATAAACTCCATTTCTTAAATGGCCACCTCTTTCTTTTGCTATTCTAGTGCTACACCCAAAGGAGCCATCCCTTTTTCTGCGTGTGTACACAATGTATTTTATTTTTCTTACAAATGTGTTGCTGGAAGTCTTGTTGACATGTGTTCCTTCCATTGTTGTAACCACCTAGCTGATGTTCAACATAACTAACGTGTGGGAACTGCCTCCCTCCCCCCCCCCTTCCAAATATGGTTGTGGTTGGTGTGGTCCTCCTTCCTGAACATCTTGTCTCCAGTAGTTTCGTTGGTGAGTGTTTTGATGCCCTAGAAGGTTGGAAGCCAATGGCCTAGAATTCTTATTGGCTTCCTCGTTTACCTCTTTGAAGAGGTTTTCTATGGATGTCTCCAACATATCATGTCCCTACATCATCTATGTTGGGTGTTGGTGAATGCCTGATCACTAGAAGGATTTAGTGTTGCCAGCTCTTTTGGCAGAAAAGTTGCTAAACATGTGCGGATCCACTTTATGGTTCCCTCTTTGAGTTGGTTGGAAAGATGTTGTGGTGGGTCCATATTGACATTTTGTTCCAACTCATATTTTTTTGTGCAATTGTTGTGTGATGTTGAAGTTCTTTCCACACTTCCATGTTAATTATAACTGTGAGTTGCCAACTTCATAGGAGAATGAGTCCTACATGAAAACTTTCATCCGGAAGATCATGTTCACACCTCTAACACCAAGTGTACCAAAGGAAGTCAGCCTTAAGGATCTCCCATGGAGTTTAATGCTTGTTGTGTTGCTTTGCTCATGATGAGCAACTGCTACTACCTAACTACTCTAGGAGTTGGGGAAGGCTAACCTCCCCCTAGAGAATTTTGGTCCCATGTTCTAAAGTGTGAAGGTAAGCCTACTATGTTTATTAAGCTTTGAATTATTTTCCATACTTCTGCAACTCTATTGCATTTCCAAAAGAGATGTTTGGGGTCTTCTAGATGTCTTGTTTGACAAAGTTTGCAACTTTTTGGAAGGCCTATCTAAATTCTCCAAGCTTCCACTAGGAGCCCCTTGGCTGAAATCAGCCATAACATGGCTGATATTTTCTTTGGTAGCCTTGGGTGCCACAAACTCATGTACAACCTTGAGATTTGTTTAGCTTGGAAGCCCTAACTTGCTAGTTGTTGATCTATCTTGAGTTTTGATGTCTCTCCCTGAAGACCTACCTTGTATCCTCTCTTTGTTGTGTAGTTGAATAAATCCATTTCTTTCAAAGAGCGTTGTTTCTTCCAAATCCATTCTACCAGATCCTAACCAAGCTCCTTTAGAGGTCTATCCCCACACAACCACATTGATTGTTCACTTGTTGGTGGGATAGGGGGGTTGGATTTTAGAAAAGGGCCATAAGTCCCTTGTCTTCTCATAATTATAACCTGGTTTAGCTTTCCAAGTGGCAGTTCTTGAAGGCCATGTCCTACCCTAATGAGCTATTCTAAGGTGAGAACCTTTCACAAATGTGCAGAACTTGGTAGATTGTTTATATTGGATGGGTTGATTGGATTGATAACCATCCTCCTAACTAAAATAAAAAACCCTGAGAAAGGCTCCAAGGGATACTACAAATGAGGTTCTTTTAGTGAGGACCAACTCTTCCTCAATCTAAATTCCCTTAGATCTTGCAATGTCCACCATGAGCTTGTGTCCTCCTAGAATTGCCCTACATGCATTAAACCCCTTTGGGACCATTTTCCATAAATTGTTTCCTTTTCTGTTCCCAACTGTTGCCTTCCTTTGAAGTGAGAAGGTGGTTTCCATGTAAGGCTTGCTTGTAAATTGTTGACTAAGATTTTGGGGGGAGTTGTTTGCTTCTTCTGTCCATTGATGTCCATGCCAAATGGACAACTTGCCAAAGGGGGGATCCTTCTTTTTTCAAGCTTAGATGCTCACATTAACCAACATGCTTATGGTTTCAAATGCCCACCCACTTGGGGCCTAAAGTTTTAAACCCCATAGCAAATAAGAGCTTTCCATGGGGCCCATCCCAACTCTAGACCCCTTGGAATTAGCTTCACAAGGAAGGCTTGGCCTACAGGTGAGGATTTAAGACTTTTTAGCACTCCCTGTGAAATGGGGAGTATGACTGGCACCCAATGAACTCTAGCTCTTGCATTTGCCTTTGAGTTTCCTTCCCATAAGTAGTTTCTTATTAGTTGTCTTAATTTTTTAAATAATTTTCTAGAAAGGTCTGAACATGAACATAGGTACCATGTAAAGGCTAGAATTACTTGGTTAACTATTAAATTTTGCCTGCAAAAAAAAGTTTTCTGCCATTTAAGCCCTCAGCCTCTCCCCATGACCAGTCCTTTTCCATAGGCAACACCCATATTGCTACATATTTGGTTAGGTTTAGTTTGGCTCCTGAGGCTGCCCCAAATTTATGGAGCATTGCCATTGTCCTTTTTATGTTTTCCTTTGATCCTGCCAAGTAGAAGGTTGTATCATTTGTCAACATTTGGCTGGTTGATTCAGTTCCATTAGGCAAGAGCATCGCTAGTACTCCATGCATTGGGTCTTGAAGCATGTGCCTTAGCACATCCACTATTAAAAGGAAGAGACATGGTGCCAATGGGTAGCCCTGTCTCATTGATCTCTAAAGTTCCATCATAGGTCCTCAAGTGTTGTTGATTATAACTAAAGCTTGTGCATTCTTATATAAGGCAAGAATCCATGTGATGCATATTTTTGAAAACCCCAATGTTCTTTCATTGTATCTTGCATAATAGCCCAAGAGACTATCATATGCCTTCTCAAAATCAAGTAGCATTATAACTTGGTTCTGGTCGCTCTCCACCACCACTCCACTACCTTTGAAGCCATTATAACACTATGATCCAAAATGCTTCTATTTTGAATAAATCTAGCTTGTGACGGCAGAATCCACTCTTGAATGTATGGTTTCATTCTGTTTGCAAATACCTTTGCTACTATTTTGTAGACAAAGGTTAACAATGAGATGGGTCAATAATTAGAATAGTTATATTTCCTTGCTTTGGAAGAATAATTATTTAACTTGTGTCAAAACTTTGTGGTATTTTACAAACTTTTAAAGTCATCTATTATGCTTGTTCTCTCTTATATATGTCAACAAGTTGCCACAAAACATTGGGATGAACTACAACAATTTTATGGTTTCCTAATGGGTTTGTGCAGTTTTTATTATTTTTTAATTTATTTTTCAAAAATGTCCAATTTTTGCTTTAAAATGCATTTTATAATGAAAAACACATTAAAGTTTCCAAGCTTTTTTCAGAGAAATATAGTAAAATTGGGTTGGTTGGAATTTCCCAAACATTTGAATTGTTGATGATAGTTTATTATTGATTTTGCAACATAAAGGTTTCATTTTCCTAACAAAGATTACAAGTATTTCCCTCCAAATATTATCAATTGTGCATTGCTCTTTCTTTGGTAGCATCTACTATTAGTACCTTCACATTCTTGACAATATGTTTGTAGTTTTTGGTGTGATTTCATATAATGTCAATATTTCTTTTAGTTTTGTGTAAAGGTAATTTTTTTGTTTTTGCCCACCATTCTAAGTGCTTCTCAAATGAAAGAGGGTATGTTAGCAAGAAAAATTGTAGAAGCTCTCTTGAACATGAGTAACCCTTTGAAATCAAGGGGTCAAACTAACCTTCTTATTCCACCTTAACTTACTCAAGTTGTAAAAATTACATATATTTTTTAAAAACATAAGAGGTTACAAATCACATAATTCATAATTGAATTTTAATGTTTAAAATATTCCAACTCAAATAAGAAATGTCAATAACTTATAAATTAAATTGAAGATTATGGATGAAGTTCTCTTATGAAATTCCACATTAACACCATTCTATGCATAGTCTTCAACTATTTTTTGTAGCACCAAGTAAGAAATTTCCACCAAATATACCATTGTTTGGTTGTCATTGTTTTTGCCAATAGATCCTTGTCATGTTGGATGTTTTCCTCTTCCTCTTGTTGTACTTATTGAAATATTATTTATGAAAATGAAATGATGAAATTTAAATGAAAAAAAAAATCAACTACAACAAAGGTTTCAAAACACCAATCTTTGGTTTATCCATGTATATATAATGTTAGGGACAAAAGATCAAACATCATTTATGAAAATGGCATCATTTTAATATTATAGACCATCCACTATCAATGTTGTCATTTTTGCAACATATTTACTTATACAACTATGTGATTTGTAGATGATGCCTTTTGAGCAAATAAATCAAAAGGATTTGTGCCCATGAAGTTAGAAAAGTTGAAAATTGAATATGAAAAGAAAGAAATTGTCATCAAACATAACTTTAACAATAGTGGTGAAATAGTGTTGGAAAATTTGCACAACTTGAACCCACTTGTAAGACATTAACCAATTACTCAAACTTGAAAATTAAACACACATTGTTATTACAACTTAGAGCTTCACAATTTTTCCCCAACATATGTTACATCTCTTTCATTTACACTTTGAGAAAAACCTCACATTTGTAATTACATATTTAATTTGTTTTCAACTACAATTTGTAGTTGGAAATGATAAACTCAATTGGAAATGTTTTTTGCAATTAAAATATATTATTTACAATTGAAAACACTAGAGTTAATAAGTACAAATCAAAAATAACATTTTAGTTGTAAATGTCAACAAGTGTCAACACTATGCCAATAGCCACTTGAAGCCACTTTAGTTGAAAACAACATTTATCATTGTAATTAAAGGTTATTTTCAAATGTAACCTTAAGGTGGATGAACTTCATCCATTGATGTTGCATGAAGTCATCAACTTTTTTGTTATAAGTTCAATTGTGTTGCAATTAAGCCAAGTAAAGGGTTCAACTAGTTTAATGACATGTGGTGCATTCACATCCATAGGTTATGCCACTTAAACATAGGGCACATTTAAGCCACATGGCACTTAAACATAGGTCACATAACTTAGGCTAGGCAATGTGGCATCTAAATACATGCCACCTAAGCTAGGCTAGGCCACATGGCACCTAGGCTAGGCCTAACCATAGGCCACTTAAGTTAGGTTACTTGTCACTTATGCTAGGTTTGGACCTAAGTCACATGGCACCTAGAGGGGATTTAAACCTAGGCCATGTGGCACCTAGCTAGGAAAAACATACTTCACTTTTAGTTTAGTTTTTAAAGTTGAGTTTTTTTTATTGGCTCATCGCAAATGGCAATTATATTTTCATGTTTTTAATGTTCTAATACATTTCCTCATATAGTTTAGAAGTTTGAAATAGAAGACAAGCAATATGAGATAAAAATTTTAGTTGCAACCGAATTGTAGCTTAATCACAACTACAACCTACTATCAACAAATTATCTAGCTACTTAGTTAATTATTACATAATTGTCTTTTTAGGCTAACCTATTTCTTATTAACTTAATTTATTACCTATTAATTAATCTAGCCTACTAATTAATGTAACTTGCATGGGTGGTGCCTAGGCTAACCTAGGGTTACGCAAGGTAGCATGTAGGCCTAAACCACCTAGGCCATGCCATGTGGCACTTAGGTTATTTCCAAACCTAGGTCACACAATGTGGCATTTATGTTAAGCTTGAACATAGGGCACATAGCATTTAGGCTAAGCCTAACCTTGGGCACATGGCAATTATGTTAAGCTTTGACCTAGGCCATAATGTGTGGCACCTAGGTTAGGCCTAGACATTGGCCACTTACTTTAGGCTTAAACCTAACTAGACTATGTGGTGCATAAGTTAGGCCAAATGACACCTAGGTTAGGCTTATGGCTAAGTGACAAAGCACATAAGCTTAAATCACTTACATATTTAAGCTAGGTATATGTATGTAAGTAAGATCATTATGTAAGCTAGGTATACTAGGTAGTTTAATGTAATATATAGCTTAACCTAAATATATAAGTAACCTAAAAGGGTTTTAAGTAGTTTACCTAGATGCAAAGGTCCAAATGTGCACAACATTTCATCCATCTAACCTAAATTCTTTCATCCATCCTTGAAACAAGATTACCAAAATAGTTGAACATATGACTTGTGATGTAGTCACATTATCCAATAATTGCATGACACTTAATAATGTCACATATTTAGTCAAAAAATCAAGGACCTTTCACTTACAAATCAACTAAAAAGTTTGTTGGTGCCAAAAATATTTTGGAGGTGTCCCCTTAGTTGAGGGCCATTTTCACTTATTCACCAAATCAATAGGAGGATTGATTTATTTGGTAATCATCATTCATTTTTAAATACTAGAAATTTATAGTTGCAATATAATTGAAAATGATATGTAGTTGAAAAACAATTAGTTAAAAAATACCATTTTCTCTTAATGTTATTTTGCATTATAAAGATGAAAAATATTGAAGTAAACTTCACCTCTCTAGATGTTTTTGCAATGTGTTCATAATCTATTAATACAATGCTTGATATTTATTTATTTTGTGTGCATAATGAGAAAATTTGGGATGGGTACAAATGTGGGGAAAACATATAATAAGATAACACTTCAATAATGATTATGAGCAAAGTTTTGCTTCCAACCTATCACCCTCATCTTGACAAAAGACAAAAGGACCATATGCAACAAGTATACCATATAATTATGCATTTACAATTTATTTAATTTTGTAAAAACTTGTTAGGCTATTATTTCCATGTCCTTTTTTAATCCCAATTTGATTGATATCATATCTCATGCAAAGTTGATATAAAATGGCACGTGCACAATGGTTGTAATTAAGCTCAATGAATATTTGTTTGTAAATAAACCATGAATTCTTATTCCCAATTCACATTCAAAAACAAAAGATAACATGAAATTGCTCTGAGTGGATTTATATTGCAAAAAAACCATGTTGGTGCAAAAAATGGGCCTCCTTTGAAAGCAAGAAAGAAATTGCCTTGAAAAGATTTACCCAAATATTTTTCACATTAATTTATTGCTAATTTATTTTCAAGTATAGTGTAGAATTGTTGGTTTTTTTCCTATGTGAGCATTGCTTCATTTGTAAACTTTTGTGCCTTCAAATGTATGAGGCAAATTTGTAACATTTAGAAGCACTTTAAGAAGAATTTATGATTTATACCATGGTACTAATGTAGGTGTTGACTCACCCAAGACGTTGAACAACACCTCCTTAACAATTACATTTACGATAACATACCAATGCTTGTCAACGATAGTGCAAAGAAATGCAAAGCACAATATTACATTTACAATAACAACCAATGCTTATCAATGGTAGTGCAAAGCAACGATAAGCACAAGTTAATTTATATATAGCACTACCAATGGACTCAATAGACATTGGACAAAGACAACTTGATACAAAACTATTTAGAAATGGTCTTCACTTAATTAATTGATTCCCATATATGATTATAATAGTTCATGGATGTACTAGAATTTAGCAAATCTTGCACTTTTCAATTCATTGGACTTGGTTCAAGGGAGTTGCAACTTGTAGGAACTCCATTGTTGCACGTTTGATAAATTAACATCTAATCATTAGAAATTGGACCATTGCTCTCACCTTTAACATCTTCTTTTCTTTTTTTCTTTGTCCCTTTGTACATTGAAGCTATTATCAACAATAACATGATTAGATAATATTACTCTCACATGTGCCTCTTTACATATTTGTAGATGTTTCTTACAATTGACAAATCCTTGTAAGGAAAACTTTTGTTTAGTCTCCTACATTTGCAAGGTTTTTTTCCAGTTATTTTCAACTTACTTGTAATAGAGCTGTAGTCCCAATTATATGATTCTAGGCCCCTAATGGAAAGTTGCAACCCAATATTTCCCCTTTTTTTAATTTCTTGTGGCTTGAGGGTGTTCTTTTATCTATGCCAACTCTAAATCAAATGAGAAAGTATAACTGAAACAAAAAAGTTGTACTTACATGAACCTCAATGTTTGTTTGTAGCTCAAAAGAAATGGCAATATTCTTTGCCCCTTTGTGTCCTTACAATCTCATATAATTGAATGTATCTAAGCTTTAGCACATAGTTCGTTGCAATCCAATTGTGCTTGCTTTGTCTTGGCAGTCAACTTTTGAGGAGTATGTCAAGGAACTTTGTTGAGTTTAAAATATACACATAATATGTTGGAATTGGCAGTCCCAAGTGGTACTTAATTAGTTATTGCTAAGTTTTCCAGCATTGATAAGTTTGTTGTAGAAATCTCAGCCTCAACATAATTTTTCATGTTTTGTTGGTTGTACATTTGGCGGATCTTTTTTGACCCACTCCAAATCTAGTCATGTAGACTTATTATACTTCGAATATCTCCACCCACACCCCCAAATTTGGCTCTCCATGAGTGCTTACCACATCTAACATACAGGTCTAATTATTCCCTCATCCTCACCCATAAACAATGAACAATTGAAAAGTATAAACTTTAAAGTGAAAGACCATATACATGTCATCACAAGGGCCAATCAAAAAACATCTTTTTTGATAGCGGCCCTTTTGAAGATTGATATTTTCTACATATTTACATATTCAAATTCAATTTCATGCTATTTAAATCCAAAATTTGTACATTTTTTAATCCCAAAAAATGAGATCTAAAACATCTACATAATACAAATAATGTGTGGTATCGACAACAACCACAAGTTCCCTTTGTAAGAAATATTATTAATCAAAATGAACATTTGAAATTTGATCCATGAAGAGATCAAAACAAGTTTAAATTTTACAAAAGTGTATTGACCAATTTTTTAGTATTGACTAAAACATACAATCCCCCCCTCCCTCTTCCCCAAAGCAATTTGAAGATGCTAAAAACACAATACATTAATGAAAATTTTAACCTTTATTATAAACAAATATTAGTGAATGGGACTTCAAGATTTTGCCAATCCTAATCAAAATTTCATTGTTATGCCATTCTAAGTGTTAAAAGTTAGAGTTACTCATTTATGTGTTCCCATGTGAAGTGTTGTTGTTACTACTTTGAATCTCACTTGCTATTTCATTTTTATTCAAAACCTAGCCATTGATCAAAACATTGGTTTAGAAAATCAAATTACAATAAAAATACAACAATATCAGCTTTGGAATTTTTTTGATACATATTTGACTTTAATGTTTTTGTTCATTGTTACATAAGATTACATACATTAGGGGTATTGTCAAACACTATTTATTTGAAAAATTCCTAGGTTTATGGGGTGCACAACCTAATAAAAATTTTCATTTCATAAGTACTTACTTCTAATATAACCACCACACTCACTTGGATAAGTTTTTTTTTTCCCACAACCTCAATTTGATGTTATGGTATTGTTTTCAAAACTATGTAATATTAATAAAGAAAACCCCAAGGACCATTTTCACATACAACTTTGGAACATTAAAAAATATAACTTCACACATTCAAATGTAAAACCATGTACCCCAAATTTTTTTTAAAAACAGGTTTGCATTTTTAGGATTTAAACATGAATTCTTTCGAGACCTTTTCACATTTTCATCAATTTTGATGACCACTTTTGGGTATTAACATTGTCAAATATTGATTGTAATATTTGGATCATTTGTCAACATATAGCAAATCATATGGAGGCGAACATCAACATGTGAACACCTTTCTTGTGCACATGAATTTTGAACAAAAGGCCTTAGCCCATTCCTCCCATTTGGTATATAGTTCTTTTTCAAAGCCAAACAATAATAGAAAACCCCCTTTTACATCTTGAGCTCAACTACAATTACAATTCATGAAAATGACCCTTCCAACTACAATTGTTTTTGCAACTATTGACAAGTTGAAGATGAATTGCAATTGAAAATGATGGTCATGTGTCGACACCACAACAATAGTCACTTTCAACCATTTTAATTGGAAATGACATCCACAAATATAGTTGAAAGTTGTTTTCAAATGTAACCTCCCATTGGGTGAACTTCATCCATTGACAAATCATAACACCATCAAACAATTAGAACTTGCATTACATATTATTTGTTTATAAAAAAATAAATTCAAATGATGAGAATTGATTTAAGTATGACTCAAGGGGAACTTATTATTGAAGAAAAGATTATGGCAATGGTTTAGGAGAGAAAAGATTCTTGGATGGATTTCATTCGAGAAAGGAGGAATTTGTTGATGCTTCCTATGTAACTTGGGTAGGGAAATGGTTGGAACTTGGAAAACAATGTTTTGTTGCCCACGGAAATTAATGTTCCCCAAGGAGGGTAATGTTGTTGAGGCAATGTTCCCCCGCGTTACTTAGCACCTTCCCAAGGAAGCATTGGGGAGCAATAATTGTTTTGCTAGTGGCAAATGATGTTCCCTTGGAAAGCATTAATGTTCCCCCGCAAAACATTGTACAACCTTCCTAGGGAGGTTGTGCCCCTCTATTTTTCTTTTTCACTTTTAGTGTATTTATCTTGTTTTTTTTTTGGGTTGGGGTTTTTTAATTTTCTGAAATATTCTTGGGCATTTTTTTTATTTTTTTTTGGTTGTTTTCTTTTTACACTAGGTTAAACTTTTTCCCTTGAGGAGTCGCAATTTTGGGTCAAGGGTTTCCTTTACTCCCCTTACCCCCCATGAGGTAATGCCTTGGATTTTTTGAATTTCTCTCTTCTCCCTGGGAAAGGTGGTAATGTTACCTAGGGAACATTGCCTTGTGCAACATTATCGCCTCCCCTTGCAAAACTAGTTGTTGGGATGTTTTTTCTTTTGTACCTTGGCCCCGTTTCCCTCATAACTAGGGTCATATTTTCCTTGGGAGTCCATGTACACTTCCTTGGGTAAACATACATTATGTATCAATTGGGTCTCACTTTGTTGGTTAAATTATTCAAGGGAGAAAATTAATTTAAGCCAAGTTCCCTTAGGAGAAAGGGAATTGGTGCCATGCTTTCCTTGAGAACTTGAAGTTCACTTCTTGAAATCACATCCAAAGAAGTTGCAATGCTTTAGAATTTTGATAAGGTTGTCCGTGAATGGACAAATGTGCCCTTAGCTTTGCATCTTTAATCTTCAATTTTTTGTCTATTTTACATGTTGAATTTCAAAGTTTTAAAGGTCATTGTGGAATTTTTCATCCATTATGCAACCTTTTTTGGAACTTTTCATTAAGTTGGTAACTTTTTCCAAATGTTGTGAGATATTTCATGATGGATGATTTTTATTAAAAAAATCTTAAGGGATGAAAAGTTGGGGAATTAAAGTGTAAAATGGAAACAAAATAAGAAAACATGTTACTAAATGGTTGAAGTATCAATGGGTCACTAATTTGAACGAATTTAAAAATTAAATTAGAATTTTAAAAAAAAAACCTACCCGATGATTATGAAAAAAAATCAATAACCAACCAACATTGGTCACTACTTAACATAAACCATTGAGCCATGTATAGTGACATCATGTTATGAATGAAGACCATGTCCCACACCAAATAGACATCAATCACAACACCATAAGTTGGTCCAGAAATGGGTTGTGTTGTTTTTCCATTGAGTCACATGCCTATGAGATGCCAAAAAAATTCAATGAGACACCAGATTTATTTCCATTTTTTCCATAATACCCAAAAGCATCATAGGAAAAAAAAGTAAAAAAGTCGTGGCATTTCAAAAAATAATGCCCACTCATGGTAGGACTTTGTGTTGGGGGAGGGAGGGGGGGATTTTGTTTTCCAAAATGCCCTACCTTTTGGTGGAGGAAAAATTCAATTTAAAGAGACACCCGGTGAATACCAATACACCAAAGAAATATCTCTCCATGCTTTTATGGCCACTTGTTTCTAACTATAGATTATTTCAACTAGTGTCGTTTGGGAACCCTATTGAGTCAAATTGTTTGCATCGGTCACCTTTGAGATTTGAAGAAATACAACATTTAACATTGGAAATCATAATGCTTAAATAGGCAAAAATTTGTGGGATGTGGATAGGAATTGTAACATCTATATTCGCATCAATCTTTTTTTTACTCACCAAATGTTGCAAAAAATCAAAATTGAAAATTGAAAATTGAAGACTAAAACTTGAAAGTTCTTTTAGAGTTCTAATGGCCAGAAGTGAGAGAAAAGAAAGAAAAAAAAGAAAAGAAAAATCACTAGATTTCTATATTTGGTTTTCCATGTATGGCCAATTGATAAACAATTCAAAATCCAAAACCTATGTCAATTCCAAAACGTAGGTTTTTTGGAATTGATGTAGGTTTTGATATCCATACCTTTTACTTTGCAATATATGTTAATAAACAATTGAAACTTATGTCAATTCCCAAAAAACCTCTGTTGATGTAGGTTTTTTGGAATTGGCCTAGGTTTTGATATTCACATCTTGTGCCCGTCATACATTGATAATCACTTGAAAATCCAAAACCTATGTCAATGTAGGTTTTTTGGGAATGGACATAAGCTTTGATATCCATGTCTTGTGCCTATCCAATTCCGAGAAACAATTGAAAATAAAGAACTAGCACCCAACCAACATCAATTCGCCAAAAATCTATGTTGACATAGGTTTTTTTGGAATTAATATAGGTTTTCATATCCATGCCTTGTACCTTTGCAATGTTGATAAATAACTGTAAATCCAAAACCTATGCCAATTCAAAGAAAACATATGTTGATAAAGGTTTTTTTGGATTGACATAGGTTTTGATGTCCATGCTTTGTGTTAGTCCAATGTTGATAAATAATTCAAAATCCAAAATCTATGTCAATTCTAAAAAAACCTATGTTGACATAGGTTTTTTTGGAATTGACACAGGTTTTGATATCCATGCCTCATATTCTACAATTTAAACAATTGAAAATACAAAACCTACGTTTACATAGCTATTTTGGAATTCACCTAGGTTTTGATATCCATGCCATGTACTTGTCCAATATAGATAAACAATTGAAAATCCAAAACCTATGTCAATTCCAAGAAGACTTACATTAATGTAGGTTTTTTTTGTATAAAATACCATGCTTTCACTTCAATGTAATGTCAATTGTGAAATGACTTTGGTTTTGTTGACTCATCATGCAAAGGCACACCAAGATATGTTCCCCCCCTCAAAAATTAATGAAGGACCACATCCCTAACCTTCTTACAAAGACCTTGGAAACTTATGTATTGCCAATAGTTATAACCAATTATACAACTATTAATGTGACTTTTGATTTGTGGATAAAGATGATATGGTTTTTAATTTTTTCTTTAGTTGTCAATTTTTGAGGCACCCAACACAAGGGAAACAACCCTTGCAAATATTATGAAACCTCTTCTAATGGAATACCAATTTATATAAAAGGTAATGGGTCCAAACATGGTAAATTAGATCACTCGTGTTATTTGCAACATAAATGAAAAGTATCCATCAAGTAGGCTTTGATACATTGAACTTAGAAATATTATTTAAGACCATGTTTAATATGACCATGCTCTTTGACTATGAATATTGTTACAATTGTATTTTTAAACCACATGTTTAAAGTAGGTATAAATAAAGTTCATTGAAAATGTCACAACTTACAAAATAGATTGCAAGTACACGAAATATTAGATTTTTCCTACTTTCATGGTAATGGTGTATTTAAATATACTTGTAAACTTCCATCTTTTTCCTATTATTATCAAAATTCATCAAACTTCTAATGTAAAAGTATGAAAGATGCAATATTCACCAATTGGTTTCAAGTGTACTTGTTACTTATTTTTATTACACTATAGTTTTTCAAATTTTGTATTAACGAGCAATAAATTCAATGGAATCATAGACATTTTCATAATGACACTTTTAAATGGTTTGAATTTACTTTCTTATGTTTTTGTTGAAATTATCCATATTTAAAAACTGCATTTTATGTGGGATATATTTTTGGTCTAATTTACCATTTTTTTCATTCTAATAACATATGTAAAAGCTACGGGATCCAACTTAAATAATAGCCTTGCCACAACATTGTCTTTTGTAATACATTGTGTGCCTCATTGCAACTTGCAACACCCTTTGCAAGTTGGTGTTTTGGGCATGTGATGAACAAGTCTTGCCAATATGCAACAAAAAACACAAAATTATGTGTTGGTATGAAAGAGGTCGCTTTGAAGATGACACAATAACCCTTGTAAAAGAATAGCACTTTGGCTAAAAAGTCATGAAAAAAGAGGCAAGAGTGGGACAAGATGTGCAAGGAGTAAGGTTGCTTGTCAAGAAACTAGAGACTTTTATGAAGACTCACGTTGTTAACAAGCTTGTATTCTTCAAGGAAAACCTTGAATATGTAGATGCAATAAACATTTGTTACCACAAATAGTTTCTTTCATTACAAGCTCAAGTGCAAAGTGGGTTAACATGGGCAATTCATTGACTTGTGACAAAAACATTCACACCTTGCATACACTAGGATGGATGAAAAATTGATTGTCTCGCTATTGGCAAGTTTTATACTCCATAAAAGTCCAAAAACAATAGTAGCTTAATGACGAGCTAGCAATTTGCTCCTATTTTATTGGTCAAACATATGTCATGGAGTGGTAGGAGTCCATATTAATAGTGCCCCGCATAGATTTTTTGGAAACACTATCTTGTGAGGGGAAAAATTGAAAAATAGTTCAAATGGCACATTTTATGGACTCATGAAAATATAGTCCAATTTTGACCATTAAAAAGTCCATAACTATCATTTGGCTCAAATTTTCATGGGAAGGATTCTTAATTTGAGTTTCTCATCTCATATTGTAACTTACATTAAGTCATTATAACACATTTTAAATGAAAATCAATACAATTTTTTGCATTTTCTAATTTTGAATCTAGTCAACCGGTCCCTATTTTCGAACTTTAAAAGTCCATTACTATTAGTGGATGATTTTTTTTCAAAAATAACTACATGGATGTGTTCATGATGAAGTTGTTAGTCTAAATTCAATTGCCAATTATTACATATATAAGTATATTAATTACCATACACATTTGAACAAAGGGTGCCTAGGAAAAAAATGTCACTATGTCACAAAAGTGAGCCACTCAACCTTGCATCTACCCAACAATGTGTACTCAACCAATCCTTTAGATATTGGTTCCTATTTTATGTGTTAAATGTCACAAATTAATTCCATTAACATTAAGTTGCAAGGAGCACAATCTTTGAATGAGGGTGCAACCACCTATATTTGTTTGTGGGGAATCTAACTTGGAGCTATATTTCTTTTATGTTTGGATGGCAATAAAGGTGGTGAATGTTCTATAACCTTTCCTTTGAGACAACCAATGAGTTTGTTACAACTAATCATTCTTTGTAATAACAATTAAGTTTTTCAAACTTTATTGCAAGATTCAAACTTTGTTGCAAAGATTCCACACCTAGGACCAACATTTGAAACTTGGCATGAGGCAACCTATTCTCCCATAACCCAAAACTGAACGACCTTTCTCCCAACTTTCTCTTTCTAAAAACCTTCACACACACACATTTTTGCCATAAATTAACACACAAAATTGAACACACAGGTAGCTCCACATTGCAAAAACACAAAACCTTACCATTGTTGTTTCAAATCACAAGAACAAAAAACCTCACCACCATTGCTCCAGATTGCAAATGGAAAGTCTCATCTGCATTGCTCCAAATCACAAATCAATCATCTCATTATTGTTGTTCCAAATCACAAACACAAACATAAGGCCTCACCACCATTGCCAAAGGAAACACAAGACACAATATCAAATACGAGCAACTACCAATTTCAATAGGTTTTCAAATTTGACTCCTATTATTTTCCTTCGTCACACCTGCATCTACCATTTTGTCACTCATGCCCAACTTAGGCTAGGAACCTCCTAAATTGCCTACTTTATGGATTATTGGCCAAGATAATTATGATTATTTTTGGATGTTCTTTTCTTCGAATTGAAGGTGGTGATGGATGGAAACTTGAAAGTAAATGGAATGGATCGATGGGGTTTATTTTAAATTGTAACCAATATGGGCAACACCAAAAAATCACTAGATTCTACATCAACATATGTCATAAGATGCTAATTTTTTTTTTACTATCATATTTTATTTATAGCCAAATTTGGTTAAATCATCTTATGGATTAATTACCACATGGGCTACACCAAAAAGTTGGAAGACAAAACATGATTTAAAAAAAAAACTTTGGTTGATTGTAGGGCATCTAGAGAATGATATTGAGTCAACCCAAATCTTCTTTGATTTCTTCTCCAAATTCTTCCCATATTTGGGGGCTAGATTGGGGGGTTTGTTTGATTAACTATCTTCTCTTTGTGGGTAGAAGAATCTTTGTCTGCTGGGCTAAGTATGGATGGGCTTGTATGGACTTGTGAGAGGCACTACTCAAAAATCAAAGAATCATTTTGACCCATAACTGTGGTTCTCAAAAAATCAAAGAAATGGTAAAGAAACCTACCCTAACCTTTGCCAATCTCTCAGAAAAGCCACCTATTTAAATTGGATAATTTCAAAAAGCCTAAAACCAGAGGCTATAACAAAATCAAAAAACCACCCAACACTGGTAGAAACTAGGAACCACCAAATCTTAAATTTATTTGTTTCTAAATATTATAAGTATTTCATCTTAAGGCAAAATTAGGGGTCTCTAACTCCAAATTTAACCTTTCCTAGGTTAAATACGGCCTCACTCAAGAAGGTGAAAGTACCCGTGTAGCTGCCAGTTCACCCTAACCCTCATGAGACGGCTAAGATTGACTTAAATCAATGGTTGAGATGCAATCTTTCAGATAGCCCTCCTTGAGTGGGTTCTTCAGCTTAAAAACCCCATAGTGGAAGCTAGTTATTGCCTCTAATCAGGTCCTTCAAATAATAATAATAATAAATTCCATGTTTTTTTATGTCACACCAACCAACATACAAATGAAGATTTTTTAAATTGATTTGGTTCAGTGAATTTTCGTTTTAAAAATAGGGTACACATAATATATTATTTCCTTTTGTGAGATTAACAAAACCCACTCTATTTTTATGGTTCCTAGTGTTGTTCAGTAATGCTTCTTGTGCATGTTAATGTAATATTAGTGTAATACTACAAGCATTAGTCCAATGGTACACTAATAATGTGATTTGTTAAATTGCTCAATTGGCAACTTACATGTTAGAAAAGTCCATATACCAATGTCTACCATTTAAAGAGGTCAGAAACGTTTAATATTTTCATTGTGGGTGCTTGTTTAAAGGAAGTTGATGTTCACAAAATTTGTAAAGTGACCTTGCCTATTGGTCCTTCTGCAATCCCCCTACACCTATTTCAATTGCAAACTTTCTTATTCACAAAGTGAATTTTTATATTAAATCAGCGCTGAAACTTAATATCAAAGTATCTAATGCACAATGCTTGAAATAATTATGGCAGTAGTAATAAGCACAACAACACTAAAAACACCCAAAGACAAAAATAAAGGAAAGAGAAGGTGAAACTTAGATTATCACAAATTTTATGATATCTAATAATTAAGTTTCACCTTGTCTTCACTCCTAGTTTAAATGCAATGTATTTTATGATTATTATTATATTTATTCTGACCTAACTTAGTGTACTCATATTTTGTTTTCTTCACTTTACAAATTTCTCTATTCTCTAAAATACTCTTACAATTTATATATTGTACTTGGAGGGCATGTTATAGTGTGCAATTATTCTTTTGGCCCCCAAGTGGGCATTTTTTTTTCACAACACGATTTATGAAAAACATAAAGTCACCTTCTTTACAAGTTGCATGAAATTGTATGCCATGTAAAGCACAAGGGCAAGATCATTACCACAATAAGGCTTGTGCTCAGTTCTCACCTTCCGCCCCCTTATTTCAACAATGCGCTTAGCCTTGGGCCTTACCCTACACTTCAAAAACCAAAGGCTTGGCCCTTGGAGGACTGGCCTAATTATTTCATCACACTTTTAGATGGCATTTAAAGCTGGAGGAAAGTGTGAATGGGTGTTGGGGGCTATTATTTGATTTAAAGAAAAACTTGTGGTTCAAGTTTTTTTTTTTTTTTCTTCTGAAAATGTTTGGAACCTGTGGCTCTGTTGTTATTCTTATTTATATAAATTTACTAATTAAAAAATTCCCAAAATTAAAAAACCCCAAGTTCTAACTTTTTCAAATACCATCAAAGAACTAATGGGTTTCTGAAAAAAAATTAACAGTTTTATAAAAAGGGTATTTGACCAATTCTTAAATACCTTGAGAGTCACTCTCATAGTTTTTTTTTTTTTTTTCATAACCTAAGTTATATATTAGGATTGGTCCTTGATTTTTTGAGAACTCTATATATACCACCTTGAAAGTTGCTCATCATTTCGTGGCATTTCTAATAGCCACCCAACCTAATAGGAGTGTCAACATATAAATGATAGTTTAAGCTTCAAAGCCTCAACTTGAAGCCCTGTTTAACGAACACCCCTTTCAAACAGTTGGCTGCCTTTCCACATGAAAACAGAACAAGATAGGCTTGTTGATAACAAGAAGTGCTTATTTGTAATAGATTGTTGTGCAGGTGTTTGCAAATTTTGCATCTTTCAATTCAAGTGTTGTCAACTAGTAATTTACACATTCTTGCTTGCTTGGGAGAAATGCCAAGTTTCTTGCATAGCTCGTTGCTTGGAGAACATATAGTTTGGGTGTTTCATGAGTCAAGGTTGGCCTATTAAAATAAGCATTGTTAGGTGTGGGGCCACTATTCTCAAACTTGTGACCAACCGACCATAGCCGATAGTGGGACCTGCAATTGACTTTTGAACAATCAATGACACATTGTAGGTGGGTGTTGGGCCTACGGATTAAATAATACTCATCAATTAATAATGTTAATATGGTTTTTCTAGTTTACAGTTAAATGAGTTTAATATAAACCAAATTCTTTGCTCAACTTGAGTGTGGAATGAGAGTAACAAAAACTCAAAGGAATGTAATTTATAGATGAATCAAAACATCATTTCATTGATTAATTGACCTTTGTAACAACATGTCTATGCACATCCAATATGTGAGCCTTTGCAAATATTTATAACATCCAAAATAGTGTGCAAGTTATTTTGTTGTCTTCACCAATAAACATTTTAAACAAGTTAAATGTCACCACATAGGCCAATCATATCTTTTTATGAACAATTTAATAGAGCGTAATATTTTTTGGACATTTTACAAGTCCAAACATTGTTACATACTATTTAAGCTTAACCCCTAAATGTCAGGGAAACACAATAATACACTGAAAAGCAGACCCATTTAGCAGACCAAATTGGTCCGCCCTTATGTTTAAAGGGTTAAACTTCATCCAAATTAATATTTGCAGACCATTACACTATTGCCAATGAACCTGGCCTAAAACATCTAGATGAAAAAAAAAACACTTGCCTTTATAATCAAGCATCTCCAAGTTGTCCACAATCATCACCACAATATTCCTTGCTTGAATATGCTACCCGATTGATAAAACTTGGTGGGTGACAAAGGGATGTTCCATTGTCCTTCCTTTTAGGGTTCTCCTTTTTTGTAATGGTGCCATGCACATTCCCCAACAAAAGTGAGGTTTTCGATTTTTGGCCAAAACTAACTAACACATCATGTGTATTTCATGTATACACTTGAGTTGGAGAAGGGCTCACAACAAAAGTGTATTCTGCACAAATGCAAGTGAGTAAATTACTTTAGGTCCACCTACTAAGTACAAGTTGGTTTCCTAATTTGCCTTTCAGTGTATATATTTGTGGGAGGCTTTCATGCATTTCCCATCTATACAAGAAGGAAAAAAATTTACTTTGTCATGCATCTGAAGCCTTTTCTTCCTTGATTTCAGTGTCATCACATGGAATAAACATCTGAGAAAGTTCAATACTACTTTTGTGTTCCAAAGGCCCAAATGGTGAGCCCCTTCTTATGTGTACACACAGTTTTCACACATGATTATCAAGCCTTGGCCAACACCATAGTACTAGCTAATTCATTTGAGGTTAATGTTTATACCAGTGTTTGTTTGGTATCGACTTTGAACAATCCAGCTTGGTCCTAGTATTGGGTTTAAGACTGATTTTTAACTTGTATGAAGCAGGTGTATGTTTGTGTGGTGCGGTTCTTTGAATTTTTAAAGGAACCATCAGTTCAGGTTCTTTGAATGATTTATGAATAAATTACTGTTGGTTCTGGTTATTCAAAACCTTTACAAAACTAATGGTTTTCATGAAAGAACCAATTGACGGTTCTCTAGAAGATTCTGTGACTTTTTCATATTTTTGGAGAACCAGGGTTATATAGCAAAACTAGTTTTTTGAAGATTTTGAGAATCAATAGGTAAGTGGATGTATACCCAGTTTGATAATTGACATGTTATATCTATCCCTCATTCTAAGAACCAACCAACACTAGTATATCCCTGATCTTCAAACCGATATAAAACTAGTATTACCTCAAGTCCCTACCAGGCTGGTATTGCCTCAAGTCATACCAGTCTTGTAGGGTCCTTGCTACCAATATTGATACCGGGTGCAGGCCTCTATGCGAACCTCTATACCAGACCAACGCTAGTTGGTACAACCTTGATCCAAAGCTGGCACCCATGGGAAATATTGCACTGCAGGGCTGTAAACCAAATATGATTGGCCACTAAAACCTCTATGGGACTATTCACATGGAGTGGTAGACCCTTTTGTTGCCAAAGAGCTCAGATTAGTTTCCCTCCTTCAATATGGGAAAGAAAGCCTGGCTAAGAAGTTATTTGGGTGGGGAATAGAATGTCACTAAACACAAAGGGGGAAAAGGAAGTACTTGCCCAAAAGGCCAGCAAGATCAACTCTGACACTCAAACATGCAAATATTTTGGACTCTAGTAGAGCGATTCAAAAGTCTGTAGAGTCTAATTCTTGAGCATGCGGATATTGGACTATACTGAAAGTTCAAATATCTTTTTTATAAGTATGGAAAAGAAGCCCATGTTGTTAGAGGAGTATCCAAGCAAGTTGTGAGGGATGTGGAGTAGTTCCATGTGCAGAATCAAAGTTTAAGATACATCTTTCCCACACATCACTCTTGTATTGTGGAATTTCCAAGTTTTCAAACCATCTAGATTTTGTTGTGTTGTCTTCATAAATTTCTAGGTTGAAATTTCAAAAGGACTTTATGAGACTTCCTCGTTTGGAACCCATGTAAATATGATGAAATCCTGACTTTGTGGATTCAAAACAACAAATTGGGTCCTTGAGGAAATGAGGGTATTATGTACCACTCTATTGGTCACATATTTTCTTCATTACCTAGAAGAATAATGGTTCAAACCCTAAATCTTGTGATGGCCTAAATCTTAAAGACTAAAACCTAAGCATCTCCACTGGTACTTCGCTAAGTAATAAGGTCATGGAGAATGTTCGAAAAGAACACATGACACATTCCACAAAAGGTTGCCTGTTTGTTACCTCGCACTTGGCATTGAGTTTCTCCAACAAGTACAAGTTCATTATAACATGAATCTTGATCCATAAATGATGATTGAGAAGTTATAGTTGCTTGTGTCTTCACAAGTGAACAACGAACAAAAGGTTTCTTGGCTAAATCAGTGGAACCAATCCTTGGTTTTTAGGGAAGCTCAAAATTTTCTTAAGGTCGGGTTGTCAGATGCCATTTTTCATAAATGGCTTCACAAGGCAACGTTTTGGTTTCAAGTAACCTACTGGTTTATCTTGATTATACATTGAAATTCTTTCTAGGCTTTTCATTGGGCATTCATGTTGATGGCTTTGCATTTGTGTTATCATTGTAGTTTGAAGTGGAGGCCAAGAAGCTTTATAATAACATAATCATAGACCTTGGTATGTCTATACTCGAGAGCGTCAAGGTTCAGAGTCTTGAAAACTTCATAAGTCATTGAAAGCTTGAATTATGGGAGTCTTTGTTTTTTCGTGAATTCAAGTTCAAAGGTGGAATTTTGAAAAATTAAACTTGGCAACAACAGATTGGTGGTGCAGAAGTTTTGAAATGTGTGATTTACAGGTAATGGACATATTTTCCTTTCCATGTTCTAGACGAATTATGTACTTGGCTTCAAGAGCAATATTCCACACATTTAACCCCATTTTATTGCCACAAGTATTTCTCCCATGTTCTTCTTGCAAAAGAGGCTATTTGTAGCCTCACTTTGCTTCTAAGATCTCCTGCAATCCATGGATAACTTTCAATACACAATTTTTCACTTCATTTGCCTTTAGAAAAAAATCCTATTGGCCTTTTGATTGATGTTTATTTTTATAACATCGGGTTCATGGGCCCTTTGTTAAGGTTGGCCATTTTCCTACAAAGACCAAAAATCTTACTTGGATTTATACATGGAAGTTCAAGATGATTTGGTCTTTAGATTTCATCATCCATTTGTTATGAACTACATCTCAATTTACCATCAAATTTTGGATATGATTAATAATATTTTTCAAAATGAAATCTACAATTAGGAAGGGGAATAATGCCATAGATATAAATGCCATACAAGGTTAACTTAGTTGAATAACCCTTTTTCACTTGGGAGGGTGTAAAGGAAGCCATGACTATACTATCTTAGGGTGAAAACACAATCAAATATACACAAAAGGGGCTTTGAGTAGTTGCAATCATATTTTTACACATAAATGCAAGAAAGTAGAGTCAAAACCTTTTCAATGATTATTAAACCATCATGGTGCTAAATGTTGAGTTTATAGTATGTTGTATACAAAGTTTGAAAAACTTTAGTGTATTAAAAATAGGACAATTTTTTTTTTGAAATTAATTGGTGGAATTGTGCTAAAAAATACTTTTACATTAAAAGATTGATATATTATTACTTTTAAGTTAGAAGTTCAAAGTTCATAAATAAATTTTAGATTGCCATTAACCAAGAAAGTAAAAAACATCCAATTTTTATTTTTATTTTTTTTTCAAACAACCTAATTTTATTAAAAAAAAACTACTTGCATTTTTTAAAAAATCTACTTAAACGTATTTTAAACATGTGATTATTCAATATCATCGACATAAATTTTAAAAATATGTTCATATTGATCAATAAAATAAATAATATTTCAAGATTTAATATGTTAAGGCTTAATTTATGGCTACTTTACATTTTTCTTGATCACAAAATGTATACTTGATTGTGCTTTCACCCCTGATATGAACATTATGAAAAACAACCTAACCAAACCAAACCTTATGAACAAGGAAAATAAGACCAAGTTGTAAAAAAATTAAACATGCTCCATTTTTCCAATTAACTTTCTAACTTATGGACACCATTTCATCTTTGTTGATAACATTTGTCTTAAACATTACCAAGTAATGGACAACCTAACAATATTTGTAACTTTCTTACACCTAATTGATATAAACATAAAAATTGTGTAAAACCTTTTTGTCTTGAATGTTGACATAGAACTTGATTGCATTAATTTCATCAAGAAATCTATTGTCATATGCATTTCATAGTAGTGTTCCCCAAACTCTACTTTATTATCAAATTTTCATTTGATGTTTTAGAATTCATGTTCAAGAGAATAATTTTGATATATCATGATTATGAGCTTTGATCTCATGTTGCACTAACCACATTCACCCCCTTCATCATAAATATCCTTCACATGCATCGAAAAAATGATATGATTGGACATGTTGCAAGTTGAGTGCAAATGCATTCAAGGGTTTGCCTAATGCACAAGATAAGAATCCAAAACAACTTGTCACCATATCATACAACCCACCCTAATTGTTATGGTGTTCATTAGAGTTGGGATCTAATTTCATATGACCAATTTATCAAATTTTGCAACATGGGCACCTTTATAGGCATTATTATTATAAAGATAGATAAAATGTGATCACTTTTCAATTTTATCACATTTTCAAATAATCACTTTTCAATCACCCCACATGACCCCACATGATTTTTGGTGGTGAATTCACCAATGACCTTGATTAACAATCTATCAATATATTAGTTATTTGGAATTTCATTGGAGCTATCAAATTTAACATTTATGGTGAAGTGAACCTAAATTATTTGCAAGTTGAACATTCAACCACTTGGGCTAATGACTTCATGTCTTCCAGCGTTGTTGCAAAAAATATTTGTCCAAAGGGAAATCCATTGCCTTTCCATAGAAAGATTATTACATATACCATTGCTTTGGACATGATAATGTGTTATGGATGCACATTTGCAAGATTTTATTTTGACTAAAAAATATCATTTCATTCCCCAATTTGAAAATCCATTGTTAAGAGCACACATAATCACCCCTCAATCACAAGTTAGTAAGATCCCTAGCTTGTTGTAATCACATGCTAAAATGCAATTATTTATTAATTTATGTAAATTAATTTTTCATTCAACATTATCAAAATACATGAATGACAAATAAGATTACACTTGAAGAGAAACATGTTTAAATGAATTCAAAATAAACCTCAATTTTCAGGTCGCCATGATATTTGATTTGGCTTTCGACATCTGCATTTGAAATAATGACAATTGGAAACGTTCATGTAAATGAGGCAACATAGTAATTATGAATTGCAAATTCATTAAATGCTTGCTAGGGGTGAGGGGGCACTGATTGTAGTTAGACTATATATGTGCCCAAAAATGTCAATGCTAACGGGTGTGGATATTTAGGCCAAATTAGGTTATGGATGGCCCTTGTCCACATTGTCATAACACAAGAAGAAATCTTGTTTTTTTCCACTATCGTAATTCACTAGGTTTTTTGCGAAATACGACAAAATTGACTAATATGCAACTTGCATGGTTTTGGTAAAAAAAAAAATTTAATTAGGACATTTTTCGTGAAATGTTTTTTAGTCGTTTTCGAGACAGTCACATGTTGCATTAGATAATTTTTAATTTTAAAATGATGACATGGATATACGAGGTCCCAAGTTAATAAAGACGTGGAATAACACACCATGTCATCATACAATTTTTTTTTAATTTAATTTTTAGATCATGGAATCATGGATTGTATTTTTTGTCATGGCATGTTGTGACAAAATTACATGTCCTGAAAAAATTTAACTTTTTTTTTTTTTTTGGTCAAAAACAAATTTTGACACCATTCGCCATGATGTACACATGTTTATAGACTACATTTATACAATATATGTTTATGCAGGCATCCGTCAAGGATTGAACTCAAGACTTCATGGAAGCACATCGAGGTCTTAACCACTAAACTTCGAGACTTTAATAACAAAGAAGAGAAAGTTTAACTTTATTATGTTTGGCATGAAATTGTTTAGGAAGTTCAAACTTTAACATATGTTTTCTTTTTCAAAATTTATTCAAATGCTACAAATGAAAATATGATATTAAAACTTGTTCAATAATGTATTCAAAAATTTTATTATAATTTACAAAAATTTAATTTAAAAGGTTAAAAAATAACTTGAAATTATATGTCTAGAATAAAATTATAAATCTTTTTTTTGTTTAAACTGATATAG
>Ga0116229_10003543_pt1 | contig 25712 bp, 23 predicted proteins | sample S1TSphgellanicum_3_FD_87313 | JGI IMG/M metagenome (GOLD analysis project Ga0116229, IMG submission 87313) | Host-associated microbial communities from peat moss isolated from Minnesota, USA - S1T2_Fc - Sphagnum magellanicum MG | ecosystem: Host-associated > Plants > Peat moss > Unclassified... | reverse complement strand
GTAGCTGTACGGTTCTGATCTGCCTAACGATCAGCGCCCCGCCTGGGTCGCCGCTTCGTATCTAATCGAACGCGCGTGAAAGAAACGCTTGCACACGATCCCATGCATCCGCAATCTCGCGGGTCGCGATGGTGTCGAGGTCTTCGCGGAAGAACGAGTGGCCGACGTTCGCGTAGATCTCAACTTCGTATTTTTTTTGCGCGGCGTCGAGACGTGACTTGATTCGATCGATGTCGTCGTGCGTGATCAATTCGTCGCGGCCGCCGAACATCAAGAGCAGCGGCGTGCGAATCTGCTCGGCATGCCGGATCGGTGCATCTTCGCCATCGGGCAAGCTCTTCGCAATGGACTGTCCGTAAAACGAGATCGCGGCTGAAAATCCGGGCAGCGACGCCGACATGAACGCGGCCGAACCGCCGATGCCGAAGCCCCAGGTAGCGACGTGGTTGTGATCGGCGAAGGGCTGGTTGTTGATCCAGTCGCGGGTGGCGCCGATGTCGGTGAGGACATCGGCGCTCTTGAATCCCTCGGCCGCCGATTTGCCGCGGAAGTAATCGATCGCCACGCCGACGTAGCCGGCGCTCGCGACGAGATCGGTCATGCGCTGGATCTCACCGTCGTAGCCGTAGACGCCCTCGAGCATGATGACGGCCGGATGCTCGCCCGTGTCCGGGCGGGCGATATAGGCCGGCATCGGACCGACCGGCGAGCCGATCATAACTTCTCCGCGAATCATAAGCCAGGGCTCCCTACTTGAAATGCTCCGTGAGGAACGATTGGACCAGATCCCACGCATCGGCAACGTCTTCACTGTTGTCCATCGCGTCGGATGAATCGCGAAAGAACGCGTGCCCTTGCTCGGGATACACTTGAATCTCGAAGCGTTTCCCTGCCGCCGTAAGCGCTTGCCGGATTTTCTCGATCGCTTCGGCCGGGATGTAGTCGTCTTTCCCGCCGAACGCCAGCAGCAGCGGAGCCTGGATCTGCGCCGCCTCGTCGATCGGCGCAGCCTCGCCGCCTGGCAGCGGCTGTGCGATATTCCCGCCGTAGAAGCAAACGGCCGCACACAGCCCGCCGAGGGTCGCGGTCACGAACGCGACCGTGCCGCCGAAGCAGAAGCCCCAGGTTGCGATCCGGTTGTTGTGGACGTAGTCCTGCGCGTTCAGCCACGCCATCGCCGCTCCGATATCGGACCGCAGCCCGGCTTTGGTCACCGCCCCGGCCGCCTGAAATCCGTTCTGCAACCCCTGCTCGTTATAGGGTTCGTTCAGGTCGGGATGCGTCCGGTGATAGTAGTTGGGGGCCAGGCCCACGTAGCCGGCCGATGCCACCAAGTCGGTGATCCGCTTGACCTCGGTATTGACGCCGAAGATTTCTTGGAGCACGATCACCGCGGGCCGGGGCTCGTCCCCGTCGGGGCGGGCCAGGTAGCAGGGCATCGGGCTTCCGTCGACGGTGATGGTGACGGATTGAGAGTTCACGCATTCCTCCTAGAATCGAACGTTGCGAAGCGGGGTAAGGGCTGATTCAATGACGTGGACGACCTCGCCGCAAACCTGGGAGCGCTTCGCGCTTCATCGCGATCCCACTCCCGCGCGCACGGCCACCTTTGCCGAAGACGTGCGGGAAGGTCTGGGCGCGCGACCGTACCGCCTCTCGGCCAAGTATTTCTACGATGATTTGGGTTCGTGTCTGTTCGAGGCGATCACGCGCCTCCCCGAATATTATCTGACGCGGGTCGAACGCGATTTGCTCCTCTCCTACGGCGGCCAGATCGTCGAGGCGTTCGACGAGCCGCTCGAGCTGGTCGAGCTCGGCTCCGGCAGCGCCAGCAAGACGCGGCTCATCATCGATGCGATCTTTGCCCGGCAGAGCGAACTCGTGTTCCATCCGATCGACATCTCGGCTGACGCGCTCACCGAGTCGTCGCTTGCGCTCGTCGGAACGTACGAGCGCCTGCGCGTGAGTGCGTACGCGAGCGATTATTTCGCCTTGTTGCGCGAGCGGCGGTTGCGGACCGAGGGACGCGTCCTTGCGCTCTACTTGGGATCGAACGTCGGCAATTTCGAACCCGCCGAAGCGCGGCTCTTGCTCGAGCTCTTGGCGACGTCGCTGAAGCCCGGCGACGGGTTATTGATCGGTTACGATCTGAAAAAAGATCCCTCGATTCTCGAACTCGCGTATGACGACCCGACCGGCGTGACGTCGGCGTTCAACAAGAACCTCTTAGCGCGGATGAATCGCGAGCTCGAGGCGGACTTCGACCTCGAAGCGTTCACGTTTCACGCCACGTACGATCCGCTGCGCGGTGCGGTCGACTCGTTCCTCATCAGCGATCGCGCGCAAACGGTGCGCATCGGCGGCGCGCAGATCGCGGTCCCGCTCGAAGCGGGCGAACGCATCCATACGGAGTCGTCGTATAAATTTACGCCGGCGGAGCTTATTTCGCTCGTGAGTCGCTGCGGCTATGAGGAAGACCGTACCTACACCGATGCCGCGGGGCGCTACGCCCTCAGCTTGGTCCGCGTCCGCTAGTCGTCCACCGCGTGGTGTCATCCTGAGCCTTGTATGTCGTCCTGAGCCTTATATGTCATCCTGAGCCTCTCCATGTCATCCTGAGCTTGTCGAAGGATGGGCCTGGGAGAATGACGCCAGCCCCGGCCGCGATCGCGGCGTACGGCGCCACCGGCTGCCATGCCCATCCTTCGACAAGCTCAGGATGACATACGGGGCTTAGGATGACATGCGAGGCTTAGGATGACACTCCGATTTTTGGGCTCATGACGCGGACACGCGCTCGACTCGTCGCAGCAGAAGGTCCACCACAATTGCGAGCAGGGCGGCGGCGAGTGCGCCGGCGATGATGCGGTCGGGGTCGTCGGTGTGGATGCCCTCGAAGAGGAGTACGCCGAGGCCGCCGGCGTCGATCCAGGCGGCGAGCGTCGCAAGCGCGATGAGCGTTACCGCCGCGACGCGGATGCCGCCGATGAGGACCGGTAATGCAGCTGGGAGCTCGATCCGCACCAGCGACTGCCAAGGGGTGTAGCCGAGCCCGCGCGCCGCATCCCGAATGCCGGTATCGACGCCGTTCAGGCCGGTGACGACGCTGCGGACGAGCACCATCTGTGCGTAGAGGACCAGGGCGATCACGGCGGTCCCAAAGCCGAGGCCGATCGTGACGACGAGGATGGCGAGCAGGGCGAGGCTCGGGATCGTGTAGAGTACGCCGGTCGTGCCGACGATCCAGGCACCGAGGCGCGGCCGCCGCGCGGCGATGATGCCGAGCGGAAACGCGATCGCGATCGCGATCGCGAGTGAAACGCCGACCAGCACGATGTGCTCGAGCGTATAGCGGCCGATCACGTTCAGATGCGTGCCGATATAGTGGAGCGCGCTCACGATGCGGCGTCGCCTTCGAGCAGCGGACGTTCGCTGACGAGCCGTCGCGTCTCGGGATCGACGCCGACCAGACGCCGTACGAAGTCGTCCGCCGGATGTTCGAGCAGCTCCTTGGGCGCGGCGACTTGTACGATCTGGCCGGCGTTCATCACGACGATGCGATCGGCGAGCCGCAGCGCCTCGTCGACATCGTGGGTCACGAAGACGATCGTCGTCCCGAGTTCGCGATGCACGCGCGCGGTTTCGGTTTGCAGCGATGCGCGCACGATCGCATCGACGGCCGCGAACGGTTCGTCCATCAGCAGCACGCGCGGTTCGGCCGCGAGTGCGCGCGCCACGCCGACGCGCTGCGCTTCGCCGCCCGAAAGTTGGCGCGGTTTGCGATCGCGATAGCGCGCCGGATCGAGCGAAACCAGTGCGAGTAACTCGTCGACGCGCTGCGCGCGCCGTTGCGCGTCCCAACCGAGCAGCGACGGCACGACCGATATGTTCTCGGCAACGGTGTAGTGCGGAAATAACCCGACGGCCTGGATCACGTAGCCGATGCTGCGGCGCAAGACGACGGGATCGGCCGCGCGTGCATCCTGGCCGTCGATTTCGATGCTGCCGGCAGTCGGTTCGATCAGACGGTTGATCGTGCGCACGAGCGTGCTCTTCCCGCAGCCCGATGGACCGAGCAGCACGATGAATTCACCGCCCTCGATCGCGAGATCCACACCGGCCACCGCATCCGATGCGGCGCCCGCATACCGCACGCGAACGCCGCGTAATGTAACCGGTGCGCCGCGCTCAGCCACGCTGGATGCTCGCAAGAAAGTCATGGGCGACATCTTCCGGCTCGCGCTTGTCGGGCCCATCGACTTGCAGGTTGAGGGCGCGCATGACATCGGTCGTGATGTGCGCGGAGAGCGCATCGAGCGCGGGGGCGATCTGCGGATGCCGGCGCAGCGCATCGGGCCGTGCGACCGGGGCGCAATTATCGGCCGGAAACAGATGCTTGTCGTCGGCGAGCAGCACCAAACGATCCGCCGCGATCGCGCCGTCGGTCGAGAACGCGACGACGACATCGATGTCGCCGTGCAGCAGCGCCGCATATTTCAATCCGAAGTCCACCAGCCGCACCTCCTTGAAATGAAAACCGCCGTACACGCGCTGCAAGCCCGGCAGCCCGTCGGCGCGCTTCACGAACTCCGGCACGGCGCCGATCCGTAACTCGGGCGCACGGGCGGCGAGATCGCTCAGTGTGCGTAGCTCGTAGCGCTGCGCGGTCGCCTGCGTGCACGCGATGGCTTGGGTGTCGCTCATCGGCGTACGCGCAAGCCAGTCGAGATCGTAACGCTCCCGATAGGCGCGTTTGACCGTCGCGAACGCGCGCGCTTCGTCGCCGTCCGAGGGCAAGTGCAGGATGTCCACGAGGCCCGTCCCCGTGTACTCGGGATAGACGTCGATCCCGCCGCGCTGCAGCGCCGCCATCGCGATGTTGCTGCCGCCGAGCGAGAGCCGGCGCTCCACGCGCATTCCGGCGGCCTCGAGGGCCTGCGCGTAGAGTTCGCCGATGATGATCGCCTCGGTGAAGTCCTTGGAGCCGACGGCAACGGCGTCGCCGTGGCCGCAGGCGGCCAGCGGCAGGGCCGCGAGCCAGCCCAGAGCGGTCCGGCGGGGAACGTTCACGTGGCAGCCGAGAGGCGGCGTTCCACGAGCGCCAGCAGCCGGTCGACGACGATGGCCAGCAGCGCGACGCTCCCGGCGCCCAGGAAGAGTTCGCCGAGGTCGTTGGTCGCCAGGCCGTCGACGATGTAATCGCCGAGGCCGCCCGCCCCGATGAACGAGGCCAGGGTCGCCGAGGCGATGACCTCGACGGCCGCGGTACGCACCCCGATCGCGACCACCGGCAGCGCCAGCGGCCAGCGCACCCGGCGGCCGATCTGGGCCGGCGTCATCCCGCTGCCGGTTGCGGCTTCCAGCACGGTCACCGGAACCGTGCGCAAGCCAACTTCCGCGTTGATCACGATCGGCGGCAGTGCAAGCACCACGAGCGCGAGCAGCGCGGGCGCGAATCCAAGTCCGAGCAGCGGGAGCGCCAAGGTGAGAATGGCAAGCGATGGGATGACGCGCAGGCCGCCTGCGAGTCCGAGTGCAAGCGCGCGTGCCGCCGCACGATCGACGATGAATCCGGCCAGCGCGAGACCGAGGACGAGCGCAACGGCCAGCGACGCCGCGCTCAGCTCGATATGCGCGAGCAGATGCGCGAAGAAGTCGGCACTCACGGGGCGAACATGGCCATACGATGATTGCAGGTTCGCAACCCGAGGCCGAGCTCCGTCCCGCGCCGCTCGGTGCGGCCGTCGCGCTCGACGATCCCAGCCTCTACATCAGCCGCGAGCTGACGTGGCTCGAATTCAACGACCGGGTGCTCGAAGAGGCGCTCGACGAGCGCAATCCGCTGCTCGAACGGCTCAAATTCATCGCGATCTACGGCACGAATCTCGACGAGTATTTCATGATTCGCGTCGCCGGTCTCAAACAGCAAGTCGAGGCGGAAGTCCACAAGCGTTCGGACGACGGCATGCTGCCCGAAGAGCAGCTCAAAGCGATCTGGGACCGGTTGCGCGTCTCGCTCGAGCGCTACGCCGCCTGCCTCGAAGATCAAATTCTCCCGGCCCTCGAGCGCCACGGCATCCGCATCTTGCCCTACGAGTTGCTCGACACCGCAACGCGGCTCACGCTGCAGAATACGTTCGACGACCGCGTCTTCCCGGTGCTGACGCCGCTGGCGATCGATAAGGGGCATCCGTTCCCGTACATCTCCAATCTTTCGCTCTCGCTGGCGGTCGAACTCGAGGATCCGCAACCGGTCGGCGATGCGCCGCAGGCGTTTCTCGCGCGCGTCAAAGTTCCGCAAAGTTTGCCCCGCTTCGTACCCGTCGAATCGGCGCCGGCCGGGCAGCGCTGGTTCGTCAAACTCGAAGACCTCATCGCCAACAACCTGGCGGCACTCTTTCCGGGGATGCGCGTCAAAGCGGCCTACGGTTTCCGCGTCACGCGCGATGCCGACCTCGACTTGCAAGAGGATGAAGCCGACGATCTGCTGCGCGCGATCGAATCGGAACTCCGCAAGCGCCGCTTCGGCGAACCGGTGCGGCTCGAAGTCGAAGCCGGGATGCCCGACCCGCTGCGCGAGCGGTTGCTCGAGGCGCTTGCGCTCGGCGAAGGCGATTGCTACGCGATCGACGCGATGCTCGGGACGTCGGACCTCTGGCAGATCGTCAACATCGACGAGCCCGGCCTTCACGATCCGCCGTTTACGCCCGCGATTCCGAAGCGCCTGATCGGCCAGACGGATATTTTCGCGGCGATCCGCGAAGGCGATCTGCTACTCCACCATCCGTACGAATCGTTCGATCCGGTGGTGCAGTTCGTGCAGCAGGCGGCCAGCGATCCGGACGTGCTTGCGATCAAGCAGACGTTGTACCGCACGTCGGGCAACTCGCCCGTCGTCGCGGCGCTCATCGATGCCGCGGAGAACGGCAAACAAGTCGCAACGCTCATCGAACTCAAAGCGCGCTTCGATGAAGAGAACAACATCCACTGGGCGCGCAACCTGGAGCGCGTCGGCGCCCATGTCGTGTACGGCTTGGCCGGACTCAAGACGCACGCCAAGGTCATCCTCGTCGTGCGCAACGAGCCCGAAGGCATCCGCCGCTACATGCACTTCGGCACCGGCAACTACAACGACCGCACGGCGAAGATCTACACCGATTTGAGCCTCTTTACGTGCCGTCCCGTGCTGGGCAGCGACGTGACGCAGCTCTTCAATTCGCTCACCGGCTTCTCGAAGTCGGATACCTACGAAGAATTGCTCGTTGCGCCGATCGGGCTGCGGCTGGGATTCGAGGAGCTCATCAACCGCGAGACCGAGCACGCTCGCGCGGGCCGCACCTCCGGCATCACGGCGAAACTCAACGCGATCACCGACGCGGGGATCGTGCGCGCGCTCTACCGCGCCTCGCAGGCCGGCGTTCCGATTCATCTCGTGGTGCGCGGGATGTGCGTGCTGCGGCCAGGCATCCCGGGCATCTCCGAGACGATCACCGTGAAGAGCATCGTCGGCCGCTTTCTCGAACACTCGCGCGTGTTCGTGTTCGCCAACGGCGGCGAGCGCGAAGTCTACGTCGGCAGCGCCGACTGGATGGGCCGCAACCTCGACCGCCGCGTCGAAACCGTCGTCCCCGTCCTCGACCCCACCATCGGCGAAAAAATCTGTGACGACATCCTCGACGTGATGCAACGCGACAACGTCAAGTCACGCGTCCTCCGTTCCGACGGCAGTTACGAACGCCGCGGCGTCCTCCCCGGCGAAAGCCGCGTCGACGCCCAGACCATCTTCTTGAAGCGCTACCAGACAGTCTAGCGACCGCCACCAGACAGTCTAGCGACCGCCAGCAGACAGTCTAGCGACCGCCACCAGACACTCTAGCAAGCGCCACCAGACAGTCTAGCGAGCGCCACCAGACGCTCTAAACCGGCGCCGCCACCGTGTCATCCTGAGGCTCTCGAAGGATGGGCATGAGATAACGCTGGGCGGTGCGCCCATCCTCAGGATGACACGCTGGCGGAAAAATCCGCGGGAACGCGAGCCCGTATGTTACCCCAGCGTTTTGGGATCGATGCCGGCTGCCCGGATGATCGCCTTCCATTCGCGCACGCTGACCGGCTGGACTGAGAGCCGTTGACCGCGCCGCAACAGCGGCATGTCCACGAGATCGTCCATCGTACGGAGCTCGTCAAGCGGCACGAAACGCGGTGTGGTGGCGACGTAGGTGACGTCGACGCACCACCATTTCGGATCGGCCTTGCGTGACGAGCCGTCGTGATAGTCGCTCTTCGGATCGAACTGGGTCGAATCCGGATGCGCGGCCGCGCTGACGCGCACGATCCCGGCGATCCCCGGCGGCTTACAACTCGAGTGATAGAAAAACCCGAGGTCGCCGACGGACATCTCTTTCATCGTGTTGCGTGCCTGGAAGTTGCGGACGCCGGACCATTCCGTCTTCCCGTCGCGTTTGAGATCGTCGATCGAGAACGTGTCGGGTTCGCTCTTGAAGAGCCAGTGTTTCATGCGCTGTAGTGTACCAAAAAAAGAAACCGCCCACCGTCATCGACGGCAGGCGGTTCGGTGCTTCGCGTGCGTTGACGCCTAGAGGCGCTTCACCACGGAGAAGCGGAACGTGCGGAAGCCGGGCTGGACGACACCGAGGGTCGGCGATGAGGCGCCGTAGGTGTAGCCCGAGCCGTTTGCGTACGCACCGACCGGCGTGACGCCTTGGTAGTACACGCCGGCTCCGAGGTTCGCGTTCAAGTTGACGTTGGTGATGTTTTCACCGGTCAGCTGGAAACTGTAACCGTTTCCGACGTTGAAGCGCGCACCCGCGTCGAAGAACACGAACGAGGGGTAATTATATTCGTTGTTCGAGCCTTCGTAGTCCATGCCGAGGCGAAGCAGCAGGCGCTTCACGCCGGCGTACTGGACTTCGGCGTAGCCGCGGAGATACGGGATGCCTTGAACCTGGGCACCGTTGTAGAACGACTGATAGGACGGCGTTACACCCGCCGGCGGAGCCGGGAACAGCGAAGCCGGCATGTTGAGGTAGTACGCGCGGTCGAGCGAGCCCATGATCCGGTAGCCGAAGCCCATGCTGGGTTCGTCGGTCAGCTGCAGATCGACGCCTTCGGAGTTCTTCTGCGAGCCGTTGAGCTGTTGCGAACCGTACGTGACTTGGGTTTGTTCGAGACCGGGCAGCGGACCGTTCGCGAGCACGACCTTCGAACTGACCCACGGGTTGTGGTCGATGATATAGAAGAAGTCGGTCGAGAAGATCGTGCCGTTGTGGAAGCGGTAGTCGGCACCAAGATCTTCGCCGACGAGTTCTTCCGGGAGCAGGGTCGGGTTCGGCTGCGTGATCGTCGTCGATGCCGAACCCTGCGCGGCTTGCGTGAAGCCGGAGACCTGGCTCGCGTACGGGATCGAGATCGACGAGCCGCCGTTGAGCCGCACCGCGAGATCGCGGGTCGGACGGAACACGAACGCGAGATGCGGATCGTAGTGGCTCGCGCCGTTCTGGAAGCCGGAGAGGCCCGCCGGAACCGGGATGTAGGCCGGGTTGACGCCGGCGGCTTCATACTTTTTGATGAGCAGCGGGTTGACTTCTTGGCCGTCGATCAGGTAGTGCGTGAAGTAGTTGCCCAGATCGAACTCGAGGTTGTTGAGCAGTTGGAATTGCCCGGTGACCGAGAGGTCGGTGATCGAGGAGAACGTTTCCGGCACCGAGATCGGCGACGGCTTGTACCCGATGAGCGGCGTGTTCGGGACGCCCGCGTACGGCGTGCCCGCAAGGCCGGTGCCCAAGTAACTCAGGCCGGGGCAGTTCGGCTGCGAGCCGAGACCGCCGGCGACCGGGGTGCCTGCGCCGCCGCTGCCTGCGATCGGTAACGCGCTGCCGGAGGCGATGAACGAACAGCCCGTTTCCAGCGAGGAGAAGTCGTTGACGAACGACTGCGCATCGTCGTAATAGTGATCGAGGCTGACGTTGTAGATATTGGCACCGACCGGATGGATGTACGAGAACGTATAGCCGGCCAGTTTGTCGATTTCGAGCGTCGTGTAGGGCGAGCCGAAGCCATAGATGCCTTGGTTATCCTGGTTCGTCGCATTCGTGTAACAGGGGTTCGCGACCGTACACGAGCCCTTCGGAAGACTGGTGACCGGTGCCGTCAAGAACGAGTGCGGAACGGTCGGGTTGCTGACGTAGCCCGGCCCGGTGATGCTCTCGTTCGGGAGATAACATGGGCCCTGCGCGGCAAGTGCGGGCGTGGTTTTGCCGGCTGCGACGGGCGGGCTGAACTGCACCGTACAATCGGCGGGATTCGTGATTTCGTACCACGCGCCGGAATCGCCGGGCGTTGCGCTTTCGTTCGAGCCGTCGATCAAACGCCGGATCGAGGCGGCGTACGGACGGAAGATGATCGTGTCGTCCTTGTACGTCGTCTTGAATTCCGCGTTGAAGTTCGGTTGCGTCTGACGCACGTCCGAACCGGGGTAGAACGTGTAGTAGGGGACGTTCGCCTGGCCGATGAGGCTATCGGCCGACGGTGCGTTGTAGCGCGAGGTTGCGGTACACGCCGCGCCCGACGCGGCGACGTTGGCGTTCAAGCACTGCGGCACGGTGCCGTAGCCCTCGAACTGACCGTAGGCGCCGCCCTGCGGATCCCAGCGGCCGTAAAAGCCGACGTACTCGAGCGTCAGCGAGGTCGCATCGGAGAACTTGTAACGGAACTTCGCGAGTTCCGCCGTCAGATTGTACGCGTTGCTGAAGTCGCCTTGAAACTCGACGAGGTTGTTCGAGAGATACGGCGCCTGGAACGTGCCGTTGTTCGAGATCGAAGCGCCGCCCTGAGCGCTCCCGGTCGACGCGATTGCGTTCGCATCGTAACCCGAGGTCGGACCGGCGTAGCCGGTGATCGAGCGGCCGAGGATGATCGAGAACTTGTTGTTGTAGCCGAAGTTCTTGTCGACGAGCAAATTGTAGAACGAGCCGTTGTAGCTATCGAGGCCGCCCTGCAAGAACGCGCTGTCCTTCGCGGTGAAGTCCGGTGTGCGCAGGTTGACCGTGCCGACGCCGGATTGACCCGCCGTCGCGCCGTTGAGGCCGAAGCCTTCCGCCAGATCGACGCCGCCGAAGATGCCGGCCGACATGAACTGCGTGAGGAACGTTCCGCCGGTGCCCGACGAGACCGGATGGCCGTCGAGTTCGTCCTTGGTCTCGTACTGGAATCCGTGGACGAGGAAGTCCTGGTTCGGATTCGAGGCGCTATGCAAGATGTCGATGCCGGGCAGTTCGTTGACGACGGGCGCCAAATTCGGCACGTCGCGTTCGGTGATCTGCTGTTGGTTCAGCGTCGCCATCTCGCTCGAGGAAATGTTGAAGCGCGCGCCCGTGTTGCCGGCGACCGTCGTCGACGTGCGGCCGATCGTTGTGAGGTTGCTGAGCGTGGATTCGACGAGTTGCACGCTGACGGAGATCGATTGACCGGCGCTGACCGCGATGTCGGACGAACCGGTTTGATAGCCGCCGTGGTTGACGGAGATCGTGTAGAGGCCGGCCGGCAACGTGAACGTGAACGCGCCGTCGGCGCCGGTCGTCGCGCTTTTGCTGCTGCCGCTGCCCTGGACGTTGACTGCGGCGCCCGAGAGCGGATAGCCGGTCGCGCCAAGGACGCGTCCGCTGAGCGTACCCGTTTGCTGCGTAGCCTGCGCCACGGTGACGTGCTGATTCGTGGCCGCGCTAACGGGACCCACGAGAGACACCGCCGCCAAAGCGAAAGCCATCGCGGCACGGAAAAATGTGCGCACGAAAATGCTCCTTCTTCGTGGAGGAAATGGAAGATCGCGGGCGGCTGCAAACCGCCCACAGGCCCGTAGCCTACGCTACCAGGCTTATCTCAGCGTTAAGCCGCCCGCTCGGTTGCTTCCTTTCGTTTCTTGGGCTAGGCGAAAAGAAAAAACCGGGCGGCTTTCGCCGCCCGGTGTGGACTCATTCCGCCTTGGGGGGTCAGAGTTTGTAGGTCAGGCTCGCCCGGATCGTTTTGAAGGGCACGGCGTAGATGTCTTGCGAGTAGCTGGACGGGTACGAATAGACGCCGTTGCTAAACTCCTCCTGGACCGGTTTCGTCCCGATCGCATAGGCGGCTTCGGCGAGATAGGTATTCAGATTCACGTTCGAGAGATTCTGGGCCGAAAGCTGGAGATAGGTCCGGTTGGCTACCCGGACACGTGCCGTTGCATCGAACATAAAGAACGCCGGTGCGAAATACGAGTTGTTCGGGCCGTTGTACTCGACACCGAGCCGCAAGAGCGAATCCTTAACGCCCTTGTATTGGATGCTCGCATAGCCTTTGGCGTACGCGACGCCGGGAAGCTGCTCGCCGTCGTACGGAGTAAGCGCGGCGTTCGTCGTTAGCGCGTACGGCAGGTTCTCAAGGTACGACCGCAAGAGCGACACCGTCCCGTAGTAGCCGAAGCCGATCGCGGGATCGCTGTTGAGGACGACGTCTACGCCTTGGGCCGACTGCAGCGAGACGTTGTAGTACTGCGTCGAGACGGTACCATTTGGGGCTTGCGGTACGCCGGCCGGCGTCGGGATCGGCTGTTCGAAATCTTCCCATTTGTTGTGGACCGCGTCGTCGAAGAAATCTGCCGAGAACACGGCCCCGCTCTTGAGCCGAATATCGGTTCCGAGATTCAGCGCCACCGTCTCCTCGGGTTTGAGCGTGGAATTCGGTTGGGTGAGCACGTTCTCGCCGTTCTGCTGTCCCTGGTTCGCGAGCTTCAGGCTCGGAAGTCCGGATATCTGTTGGGCATACGGCGTCGAGATCGACGATCCGCCGGTGAGACGAATCGTGATGTCGCGGTCGGGGCGGAAGACGAAGCCGAAGTGCGGATCGATGTGCGAGTACGTTGAGTTGATCCCCTGAAACTCGACGGGAGCAATGGACGTCGAGCCAGCCCATGCGGGATTCGCCTGTTTGTAGAGCCCGTATTCCGAGAGTAACGAGAGGCTCTCGATCTGAGCGAACGAGCGATAAAGCGTGTAGTACGAGCCGAAGTCGAACTCGATTTTCGGCGTTAGGGAGTACTGGAGCGCGACTGAGAGATCGCTCTGCGTGATCACGGTTTCGGGTATTTGAACCGGCGTTTTCGGCAGCGCCGCCCCGACGGGCACGCACGATTGATAGCCCAGTGTCCCAACCGCCGGGTTTGGTCCCCCTTGGTTCGTTTCGGTGCAGCCGGCGAAGAAACCGGCGGGGTTGGACTGATCTCCTTCGTCTTTCTGCGTATCATCCATATAGTGATCGAATTGCAGGCTGACGTTGTTGGCCTGGAACGGATGCAAATAGGTGAACGTGTAGCCGTTGAGCCGGTCCAATTCGGGCTGGTTGTAAGGCGTCCCGTAGGCGTACACGCCGCCGTTGGAGATCGCCGTCGGGGTGGTAAAGCACGTATACGGAGGTGTCGGCGAGCACGTAGGAACCGTTGTGCTCTGTGAGGCGAACGAGTGCGGCACGTTCGGGTTGATGATATACGGGATCGAACCCAGCGGCGAGTTGGCCGTGAAACACGGGCCGCTCGACGAGGCGCTGATCGTTGATGCGACCGTGCAGTTCGCTACATTTGTGACGGCGTACCATCCGCCGTCGTTACCCGGTGTGTTGACTTCGCCGGATCCGTCGACCAGCCGGTTCACCACTGCGATATACGGGCGGAAGAACACCGTGTCGTTCTTGATCGAAGTGTGGAACTCTGCGTTGAAATTCGGCTGGTTGTTGGTGACGTTCGAGCCGGGATAGAAACTGTAGCCAGGGGCTGTCGTCCCGATCAAATTGCTCGCCCACGGCGCGTTGTAGACGGCCGACGACGTACACGTCGCGAATGTCGCTTGCGGGACGTTGTTGACCGTACACGGGGCGACGGCGACGTTGCCTTCATAGCTCGAGTACGAGCCGCCTTGTGGATTGTAGCGGCCTTGGGCGCCGAAGAAGCCGAACTGAATCGACGTGGCTTCCGAAAACTTGTAGCGTACCTTCGCGAGTTCGGACGACAGAGTGTAGGTATCACTCAAGTCGAAGAGTCCGTTGATAACGCCGCTGTCATTATTGGTCTGGTAGGTGCCGGTTGGCACCGGCCCGCTCGCTGAGTCGTTATAGTCGTAGTTCGGAGCGTAGTAGCCGGCCGTCGGCCCGTTGTACCCGTGCACACTTTTGCCAACGATGATCGACAACTTGTTATCCTTGAGCAAGTTCTTGTCAATCAGCGCGCTATAGAAGCTACCTCCGTAACTGTCGAGTCCTGCTTTCGCAAAGGCGCTATCGTTTGCCGTGAAATCGAAGGTACGGATGTTGATCGTCCCGATGGCCGATTGACCTGCGGTCGCGCCATTGAGACCCGCGCCTTTAATGACATCGACCGATTGAATCAAACCCGAATCAAGAAACTGCGTGAGAAATGTTCCGAAGACGCCGGAAGAAATTGGGTGACCGTCGATGATCGTCTTCGTTTCGTATTGGAAGCCATCGATCGAAAAGTTCTTGTTCGGTGTCGCCGAGGTGGAGTTTCCACCCCCGCCGATGGTGTTGATCTGAACGCCCGGCAGCTCGCCGACGAGTTGCGTCAGGTCGTTCGTATCGCGCTCCTCGATCGTTTCTTGCGTGAGCGACGTCTGCGCGCTTGAGGAAATATTGAACTTCGCCGTGTTCTTGTTCGTCGTCGTAGAAGTGCGGCCGATGACTTGCAAATTCGAGAGATCCGCTTCGGTTAGCGTGACCGCGATCGAGAGCGGCATGGCCGCGGCGACCGCGATTAGCGTCGTCCCCGATTGATATCCACCGGCATTGGTGGTGATCGTGTATTCGCCGGGCGGAACGTTGAACGAGAAAGATCCGGTCTTATCGGTTTTCGCCGTTTGCCGGATTCCGTTACCCTCGATCGATACGCCGGCACCACCGATCGGCACGTTTCCGCTGCTGCGGACGCGGCCAGATATGGTCACGTTCTGCTGCTGTTTTGCTTGGGCGATCGTGGTCCCGGCGGTTGCCGGCGCGACCGTCGGGAACAATAGGCCCGCGATCAACGTAACGGCGAGGGCGACGCGTCGAAAAATCCGCACGGCTCGTAGTCTCCTAAAAAGTAGGGGGCGTATTCGCAATGATGAGAGAGGGCCCGCATAGGGCCCCCTCTCTCTCCGGGGTTACAGGGGCGGCTCGAGGTTACTTTAGGGTGAGACTTCCGACGAAGAAGTAGTACGAATCATAATTCGCGCCCGTAGGGCCCTCTTTCGTCCAAATCCCGACGAACAGGGTGAACGACGTACCGGCGTATTGACCGAAGTCGATCGGACCGATCTCGTTATATGATGTCGGTCCGTCGGTCGAGTTGTAAACGACCGGGTTCTCCATGTACATGATGTTCTGCAACTCGCTGTTACTGTCAAGAATCCCGATCAGACTCTCGTCGTATTTGCTCGTGTCAGAACCGGAGGTGAGCACGTAGCCCGTGAGTTGCGGGTCGGTGCCAGCCGGAATAGTGATCTGCTGGCAGATCCCGTTGTAGTGCCAATCGGCAGCGTCGTAATTGCTAAGCGCCATGCCGATGACCGCGGCATACGGGGCGTTGTTGTACGTCGGAACCGTCGTCACGGTAGAGATGGGAGTGTACGTGCCAACGGCAACCGATGTACCTGATGCCTCGATTTCTGCGGCGGGCGTCGTCGCGGCGATAGGAGCGAAGGATGAAATCGGCATCGGCGTTGCGTTGACGTAGGCGGTGCCCGCCGGCGTCCCGCTGCCGTTGATACCGCCGTTGTAGATGATGTTCGAATTCACAGACGCGACGGAACATTGCGTCCAGCCCGTCGACGAAATCGTGCCATTCATAACGTACGGGAACGTCGCGTTCGTGGTACCGTTGAACGCCGTAAGCGCGTTGCTCGTAAAGTTGCCGTTCGCGATGAGCGGTGCCGGCGATGGCGATGGCGCCCCTGATGGCCGCGGTGACGGGGACTGACCCGGTAGCAGTGATGCGGCCGGAGAGGGCGATGGGCTCGGGCTCGGGGATGGGCTCGGGCTTGGAGCCGGGACGACGCCGCCAGTGTAAACGACGAAATAGGCCGCGCCGCCCGCGGGAATCGTAACCGACGGTCCGCCGCCGCCGACAGAAATCTGCGATCCTGCCGGGCTGGTGGTCGTGGCCGCAGTCGCCGTGATTGTGCCCTTCGAGCCCACGGTGACCCACTCGGTTCCATTCCATTCGGCCTCGTACGCCGACGTGCCGGTGACCGCCGGCGTTACATTCACGGTAAAGCCTGGGGCGGTATCGAGTGTTGCTCCGGCGGTCGACGTGAAGGTTATGTAGACGACCGGGGTGTTCACGGTGGTAGCTTGCGCTGAACGAACGGTAGATTGCGTGATGGTCGCTGAACCGCGGGTGCTGCTTTGCAGAGGGGTGAGGCTGCCTGGGGCGGAGACCGCGGTCGACGGCGAAACGCTGCCGCTGCCGCCCGGATAGGTGATGATGCCGCTGATCGAACCCGCTTGCGGCAAGGTGCCGGCGCCGGAGTTCGAACCGAGCGTTACGCTCGCGCCGCTGGAGCCTCCGCTCGCGCCCGAGCCGGAGGACGAGCCTTGCGGCAGGGAAGAGGTTGAACCGCCGCCGCCGCACGCGGAGACGATGACTGCGAGTAAGCCGCAGACAACGAAAAGTGGACGCTTAGACATGCTGCTCCTCAGCAAAGCGGGGGTCGTCCCCAGCAAAGCGGGGGACGAATGTACAGGCTGTAACAGAGTTATGTTATGGAGACATTAAGGTGGCGGATAATAAAATTATTCAGGCAGTTGCCTCCTTTGAGAACGCAACCGTCGCCGTTATTGGCGGGGGAGCGATGGGGATCGGCATCGCGCATGCGTTCGCAACTTCCGGCGCCGCGGTCGACCTCATCGACGCGGATCTCGCGCGTGCCGAAGCCGCCGCGAACAAGCTCGAAGGGGTTTTGCAGGCGGCGGTGACTCGCGGGAAGCTCTCGGACGCGGATGCGGCCGCGGCGCGTGGGCGCGTGTTCCCCCGTGCGAGCCTGGCGGATGTGGCGCCCGGGGCCACGCTGATCGTGGAAGCCGTCCCGGAGATCGTCGACCTCAAGCGGCGCGTGCTTGCCGAAGCGGAAGCGCGCGAGCCGGCGGTCCTCGCGAGCAACACCAGCGGGATCGCGATTGGTGAGCTGGCCGCGGCGCTCGCGCGCCCCGAGCGATTCATCGGAATGCACTTTTTCAACCCGGTCTGGGCGATGGCACTGCTGGAGATCGTGGTCGGCGCGCGGACGAGCGAAGCGACCCTGGCCGCGGCCCTTGCGTTAGGACAGCGAATCGGCAAAGAGACGATCGTGGTCCGCGATCTGCCGGGCTTCGCCTCGACGCGCCTCGGGATCGCGCTCGGGCTCGAAGCGATGCGGATGCTCGAGGACGGCGTCGCCACCGCGGCCGACATCGACCGGGCGATGGAGATCGGCTACCGCCACCCGATGGGGCCGCTCAAACTCACCGATCTCGTCGGGCTCGACGTGCGGCTCGACATCGCACGCAACCTCGCGCGCACGTATGGCGAGCGCTACACCCCGCCCAAGGTCCTCGAGGAGATGGTCGCTGCCGGCAAACTCGGCAAGAAATCCGGCGAGGGGTTCTACCGCTGGGACGCGAGCGGCGCGGTTACGGGCTGACCAGCGGCTCGAGCACGGCGCGCTGCGCGTCGCTCCACGGCGCGGAGCGCGCGTGCTTCACGGAAACGATCGCCACGCGCGCGATCGTGCGCACGTCGCTACCCCCGTCGGAGGTGATCGCGTGCTCCATCATTGCGCTCGAGCGGCCGAGCTTCGCGATCTTCGAATGGATGCGCAGCGGTTCGTCGTAGAAACACGGCCGCACGAAGCGCATCGCGATCTCCGCCGCGTTGTGCGCGAACGGGAGATGGCTCGGTGATTCGCGATCGGGATCGTCGAGCGAGGCGAGAAAGTCGAGCCGTGCGAACTCGACGTACGACGTGTAGAAGACGTTGCTTACGTGACCGAGGGCGTCCGTCTCGAAGAAGCGCGGCCGGAAGCCGGCCGACCAGGAAAAAGAGCGAAGCCAATCGACCTCGCTCCCCGATTCGTAGGGCTGCAGCACCCCTGGCCCTCCGGCGCCTTCTGCCTTCTTACGAGAGTTTGATCGCCGGCGCGACGCCGCGTTCGCCGAACGTCTTCTCGAGCAGCGTTTGCAGCTCGCCCTTTTCGGCCATCGGCTCGAGGATGTCGGTGTCGCCCATGAAGTTGCCGCCGATGAAGACCTTCGGCAGCGTCTGCCAGTCGGTCATCTCGGAGAGCACTTGGCGCTTGGGCATGTTCTCGAGCACGTCGACCACCGCGAACGGGTAGCCGAATTGGCTGAAGAACTGGATCGTCTCCAGCGTGAAGCCGCAGCGTGGCGCGTCCTTCGTCCCTTTGCCGTAGACGAGGATCGTGTTCTCGGCGATTTCTTTTTCGATTTCGGTGCGCAGGGCGCTCGGGTCGGACATTAGCTCTCCAAGAGTTCGGTGCGGATGGCGAGGGCGTGGATGCGGCCGTCGGCGCGGGCGGGAGCCAGCGCCTTCTCGACGGCCCGGTGGCGATCCAGCGGCGAGAGCGCCGCAAAACCGTTCGAGCGTACCAACACGTCGAAGTGGTCCATGGTGCCGGTCCGGTCCCAAATCTGGATCTGAGCGTCGGGGAAGACGGCCCGGATCATCCCGGTCATGGTGCTCTCGTCGATCATCGTCCCCTTAGCTACGGAGCCATGTCATCCTGAGCCTTGTCGAAGGATGGGCGTGGGACCATGATGCCAGCCCTGGCCACGATGGTGGCGTAGGGTGCCACCTGATTGCCAGGCCCATCCTTCGACAAGGCTCAGATGACATGGAGAGGCTCAGGATGACATGGCTCCGTAGCCCCTCCGCGATGAAAAAGTTCGCCGCCGTTCTCCTTGCGGGCGCCATGCTGGGCGCCGCGCCGCTTGCCGACGTTCACGGTACCGTCGTCCGTTACGATCGGGCGAGCGGGCTGCTGCTCGTCCATCATCACGCCCACATGGGCATGGAAATGGAGATGACGATGGCCGTGCGCTTGCGCGATCCGCGCGTCGCGGCGCGGCTGCGGCCGGGGCAATCCATCCGTCTGCGCTGCGATGCGCGACCGAATCCCTGGGTGTGCGTAGTTGTCCCGTAGTTTTTAGCAACCGATTCGTTTTCGGTTCGCTGCGATTCGATTTGAGGAGTCCGCGCAGTTCGCGAATCGTGTCGGGAAGATGCGGGGTGCCCGCCAGCACCGCGCGCGCTGCGCCGGCGGCGAGAACGATCGCGGCGGCGCCCAAGAGGATCGCCGGAACACCGCGGGCCTCGAGCTTGCCGAACTGCGGTTGCGCCGTGATTCGCGGCCGAACCCGCGGCTGTGCGCGCTCGTCCGGTAACGTGCTTCTTACCGGACGGTGAAACACAGCGGAAAGGCGTCGATCTGACGCGCGGGTTGACCGAATACTTTGACGACCGCAGCGATCACGATCCGATGCGCGCCGCCGGACAGATACGAGAACATTAGCGTTCTGTCTTGCCCGTCAGGAAACGAGATCATGGTCGGCGTTCGTTCATCGATCGCCGTAGAGACAAGCATCGCCTCGACGTTCGGCTCGAACGGCGGAACGCTTATAGCGAGCGCCACGACATCTCTGCTCGTCGAAAGGAGGTGAGCCGCGACGCGTTCGCGCGCAGCCGTCGTCCGTGTATCGGAGCACTCGCCCGTCGCTGGCAAATGAAGGACCGGCAATGCGATAGTATCGGTGGCCCCAGCGAAGCCGCTCGCGAGTGCGGTGCCGAGCGCGGCGGCAAACGCGGAAACGAAAACCTTCCTCATCTTCATGATACCCTCACGTCCCCAGCACGCTGGCGCAAGCAATCTCGACATGTACCTGCCGCAGCGTTCCGTTCGGATCGAGATACAGTGTACCTATCCAATACGGATGTTGCCCGGGCCTCGTATTTGGAACGACGATGAGGAACGATTTGCTGTCTCCCGTGAAATACTCCGGCGGATCACTATCGAATACGAAAAAGCCGATCGCGGCGACGATGCCGGGCGGCGGTACGCCAGGGGTGATGTTGACCGTTGCACTTCCCGCAAATAGCGACGGTTCTGCCGTGCCATAAAAATAGTGGCCAGAGGCGCCCCCGGCGATATAGCCTCGGGGGCATCCACTAGAGAGCGATGCAGGAAGTTCAACCGGCGGGAAACGCAGTAATGAGAAATCGATGCGTCCCGGAGTCTGGCGCGTGCGTTGCCGATCGTTCGTATCCTTGCGGCAAACATCACTGCTCTGAATTGCGATCGAACCATCCCTCTTTTTGACACCAAACGCCCGCGAGAATTCGGTCGGACTCTGCCGCGTCCAGATCATGATCGCGTCTGTCGGCAGAGCCGTGGAGCGTTGAGTCCAGGTCCACACGCCGTCCGAGTTGGGCCCCGGCGATCCCAGCTCTGCACGCTCGCCATTTCCGAGGAACCCACTATACCAGTAGAGTCGGCGCGATCGGTTAGATGCCATTGTCGCCGGCACATCTGCAAAGGGCGTCGAGTCCGCTACCGGAGGCGCGATAAGTCGAAAAGTGGGCAGGCCAAATGAGGCACTCTGAGACGGTCGTCCGCCATCGCCGACGGCAAAATCCACTTCGAGCAGACTCGCATCGGATGGGCTAAAAATAACTTCTTCAATACCGCAATTCCAAACCCCGGTAAAATAGTTTAGGTCGGGATCTGCAAACTGTGCTTCCGAAGACAGCGGCAAAAGCGAAAGGGAAAATGCTATGAAAGCCGACGCGATTCGGAGCGTGCAAAATATGACACGATTCATGGACCTCGAAGCGAAACGATAACAATGCATTGTTGAGCCCCTCTCCGCTTCACTGCAGGGTTTTCGCGGCAGGTAGTCGTTAGCTACCGATTCGTTTCGGTTCGCTGCGATTCGATTCGAGGAGTCCGCGCAGTTCGCGAATCGTGTCGGGAAGATGCGGGGTGCCCGCCAGCACCGCGCGCGCTGCGCCGGCGGCGAGGACGATCGCGGCGGCGCCCAAGAGGATCGCCGGAACACCGCGGGCCTCGAGCTTGCCGAACTGCAGCGTCGAGGCTTTCATGACCTTAGCCGGGTTGAGGGTGAGATTGAATGGCATGGTCTCTGGCGGGTGCGCTACCCTCATCTGCGAATCCTCGCGCATGCCTGCTCCGTTTGCCTGGAACGTTCCACCCGATTTCAACTTTCCGCGCGATGTAATCGATCCGCTGGCGGGCGAAAACCGCCGTGGGCTGCTCTTCGTCGATGCGGCGGGGAAGCAGACGGAGTCTACGTTCGCGGAGATCGCCGACGCTTCGCAGCGCTGGGCCGCCGCGCTGCGCGATGTGGGCGTTGCCGCCGGCGATCGCGTGATCATCGTTCTGCCGAAGATTCCGGCATGGCTCTTCGCGATGCTCGGGCTCTTGCGGATCGGCGCGGTGGCGGTGCCCGGTGCGGAACAACTGCGCGCGAAAGATTTGCTGTATCGTGCCAATCATAGCGGCGCGACGACGGTGATCGCGCCGCTGGCGAACGCCGCGGAAGTCGATCTGATCCGGCCCGACGCGCCGGGTGTCGTGCGCTATCTGATCGTCGGCGGCGAACGCGATGGCTGGACGCCGATCGAACCGCTCGTGGCGAAGGCGACGCCCTTCGCCGGAACGCCGACGCGCGCCGAGGACCTCGCGTATATCGTGTATACGTCGGGAACGACGAAGGATCCGAAAGGCGTCGTGCACCTCGTCGCCTACACCTTTGCAAAGCGCTCGCAAGCCGCGGTCTGGTTCGATTGCAAGCCGGACGATCTCGTGTGGTGTACCGCCGGCACGGGCTGGGCGAAGTCGCTTTGGAACGTGTTGCTTGGCCCGTGGTCGTGCGGCTCGTGCATCGTGCTGCACGAAGGTGGCTTCGCGCCGGAACAGCGGATGGACATGATCCGTGATTTGGGTGTGAGCGTGCTCTGCCAAGCGCCGACCGAATACCGTCTCGAGGCGAAGTTGCCCGATCTCGGCGCGCGCTGGACGTTGCCGAAACTGCGGCATTGTGTCTCCGCGGGCGAGCCGCTCAACCCCGAAGTCTTGCAGTTGTGGAAAGCCGCCTTCGGCCTGACGATCCTCGACGGCTACGGTCAAACCGAAAACACGCTGCTCGTCGCAAACGTCCCCGGGATGGACGTGCGGCCGGGATCGATGGGCAAGCCGACGCCGGGCCATGACGTTGCCGTCGTCGACGCCGACGGCAAGATTTGCGAACCCGGTGAAGTCGGCGACATCGCGCTGCGCGGCAAACCACCCTCGCTTTTCGCCGGCTACTACAAGAACGACGAAGAGACCGCGAACTCGCATCGCGGCGAATGGTATCTCACCGGTGACCGCGCGCAAGTCGATGACGACGGCTACTTCTGGTTCGTCGGCCGCGCGGACGACGTGATCTCCTCGGGTGCGTATCGCATCGGGCCGTTCGAGGTGGAGAGCGCGTTGCTCGAGCATCCCGCCGTCGCTGAATCCGCGGTCGTCGGATCGCCTGATGCGGATCGCGGGAACATCGTGAAGGCGTTCGTCGTGTTGCGTCCGGGTTACGATGCCTCGGACGTGCTTGTGAAAGAATTGCAGGACCACTGTAAGCGTGTCACCGCGCCATACAAGTACCCGCGCGAAATCGAGTTCCTCGCCGAGCTCCCGAAGACGCGTTCGGGAAAAATCCGGCGTGTCGAACTCCGGCAGGCGGAACTCCGGAAGAAGGGCGCCACCGCCGCAAGCGGCTTCGTGTAGTGAGCAGCGCGTTGCTGGACGCGCTGCAATCCGCCGGGAGCGTCGCCGGAATCGGCTCGTTGCTTGCTGCCGGCTATGTCGTGCCGCGGTCGATTCTCCGGCGCCGTGCGCTGCGCACGGTCCTGAGCTGCGTCGCCCTCACGTTCTGTGCTGAGGGGCTTGCGGCGTTCTCGCTCGTTCCCGTTTCACTCGCGAACGCGATCGTCATGGTCTCCTGCGTGGCCGTGAGCGCGCTAGCAATCCGAGCCCGGCGCCGCGCAGAGCGCGACTGGCTCGCGGCCGCGCAAACACCGCTAGTGCTCGACGCGCCGTTTCGCGGCGAATGGCGCGCCGTCGCCGGTGGCCCGAATCCCGCGCGCAATCATCACATGATCGCAAGCGACCAGCGTTTCGCCTACGACTTCATGAACACCGAAGGGCCATCCGCCGGCGTCGATATCCTGGCCCCCATTTCTGGAACGGTCGTCGTCGCACACGATGGCGAAGCCGATCACCAGCCTTCGATGCGCGTGATCGAAGATCCGCAGCCGTTCGGCAATCATGTCGCCATTGAAGCACCGGGCGGCGTCGTGTTCCTCTGTCATTTGCAGCGCGGCAGCGTGATGGTGCGTGAAGGAGAGGTGGTGGCCAGCGGCCGGGTCATTGGACGCTGCGGGAACAGCGGCCGTACCAGTCGCCCCCATCTTCATATCCACGCGCAAGATCGGCCGGTTTATGCTTTCAATCGCGCGATGGGCATCCCGATCGCTTTCGGCGGCCGTATCTTGCGCGCCGGCGACGTTCTTTGAACGAGCCAAGTCACGGCCGGGCGCGGGGATATCATGCGTCTCGAGAGAGCAGCGCATCCGCTGCCTGACGTATCGCCTCGATTGTCGAGGGGTTGATGGCAAAGAGGTCCTCGGGCCATGCGTCGAGCGCGAACCAGTTCCAGCCTTCGCATTTGTCCGGTTCGCGATTCTCGGGTTGGTCGGAGCCGCCGGCAGCGGCGAAAAAGTGTGTCGTGTAGCGTTTGCCGACTTCCGGAAAATCGTCGACTTGTCGAGCCACCTCAATCACCGCCGCTGCTCGTATGCCCGTCTCTTCCTCGAGCTCGCGAAGCGCGGTTTCAGCGAGTGCCTCACCCTTGCGCGGCTTGCCGCCGGGGAGTTGCATCCGGCCGTTCCCGTGCCGTGCGATACGCCGGCCGAGTAACACGCGCCCGTCGCGGACATAGGCAACGGCAACGCCGGTCGCCAGCTCGAGATCGGATTGCCGTGCGGTCACGTATCGCTCGTTAGCGGCACGACGATGACGAATCCGAAGGTGGATCCGGTATGGCTTCGCGCCAGTCAACGACGACGATGCTGCCAGAGGTCATCCGTGGAAAAAGTCCGCCGGATCATCCGCCCAGCCGCCCGACGTTTCAATATGCTTCATGACCCTTTGCGTGTCGGAGACGAGCTTCTTGACCCTCATGGTGACAGGATATCATGATGTCAGGCGTCGATGATCGAGTCGTCGATCTCCTTTCGAGCGTGATGGCGGCGGAGGTTTTCGCCCCCGCCGCCCGTCACTGACTACGCTTGATCCAGGGCCTGCTTCAGATCGGCGATGATATCGTCGCCGTTTTCGATGCCGATCGAGAGCCGGATCGTATCCTCGCTGACGCCCGACGAGATTTGCTCTTCGAGCGTCAGCTGCTGGTGCGTCGTCGATGCGGGATGGATCACGAGCGACTTCGCATCGCCGACGTTCGCAAGAAGACTGAAGAGTTTGAGCCGGTCGATGAGCGCGCGTGCTTCGGCGGCACCGCCGCGGATGCCGAAGGTGAGGATCGCGCCCTGGCCTTTCGGGAGGTACTTCTTGGCCTTCACGTAGGAAGCGTTGCGCGGCAATCCGGGATAGTGCACCCAGACAACCTTCGGGTGGGAATCGAGATACTCGGCAACGCGCTGCGCGTTCTGCGCGTGGCGTTCGACCCGTAGCGCGAGCGTTTCCAACCCCTGCAGCAAGAGCCAGGCGTTGAACGGCGAGAGCGCCGCGCCGATGTCGCGCAAGAGCTGTACGCGGGCCTTGATGATGTAGGCGAGATTGCCGAACGACTCGGTGTACTTCACGCCGTGGTAGGACTGATCGGGTTCGGTGAGGTCGGCGAACCGGCCCGACGCGGCCCAATCGAACTTACCGGAGTCGACGATCACGCCGCCGATCGTGGTGCCGTGGCCGCCGATGAACTTCGTCGCCGAGTGGACGACGATGTCGGCGCCGTAGTCGATCGGATTGAGGAGATACGGGGTCGCCAGCGTGTTGTCGACGATCAGCGGCAGCTTCGCCTCGTGCGCGACGCCCGCAACCGCCTCGACGTCGAGGACGTCGATCTTCGGATTGCCGATCGTCTCGGCGAAGATCGCCTTCGTATTGGGCCGGATCGCGCGGCGGTAGTTCTCGATGTCGCCGGGATCGACGAGCGTCACCTCGATGCCGAGTTTCGGCAACGTGTGGGTGAACGCGTTATACGTGCCGCCGTAGAGCGAGGCCGAGCTGACGATGTGGTCGCCGGCGCCCGCGATGTTGAGGATCGAGTACACGACCGCCGCCTGTCCGCTTGCGACGGCGAGCGCCGCGACGCCGTGTTCGAGCTGCGCGAGGCGCTGCTCGAGCACGTCGTTGGTCGGGTTCATGATCCGCGTGTAGATGTTGCCGAATTGTTCGAGCGCGAAGAGCCGCGCCGCGTGATCGGTATCGTCGAAGCGGTACGAGGTCGTCTGGTAGATCGGCACGGCGCGCGACTTCGTCGCGGAATCCCCGTCGAAGCCGCCGTGGATGGCGATGGTCTCGAAGCCTTGGGTCTGCTGG
>Ga0116229_10003540_pt1 | contig 25720 bp, 29 predicted proteins | sample S1TSphgellanicum_3_FD_87313 | JGI IMG/M metagenome (GOLD analysis project Ga0116229, IMG submission 87313) | Host-associated microbial communities from peat moss isolated from Minnesota, USA - S1T2_Fc - Sphagnum magellanicum MG | ecosystem: Host-associated > Plants > Peat moss > Unclassified... | reverse complement strand
GGCCTGGAAAAAATTCGCCGTAGGAACTCAACAATTCCCGATCGTCCTGCTTGAGATGACCAATCCAACTGAAGGTGGGTAGTGTAGGATTGGAAAGTATTTCGCTCATTCGATGCTCCGGTCGGTTGGAATCCTGTTCGTAACAATTGAACTATAGACTTTTAAATGTCGTGGGCAACCCTGTCGTGCATTAAATGTACTTCTCCCCGAAATTTCTCCTCTTTCGCGATCAACCTGATTTCCGCCTCGCGTTTGACGAGGTGGTCCGGATAATGGGTGATCCAGACCGATTGGACCGCATACTTGGCCACTTCGTGGAAAAGCTCCCGTTCCGGGAAATGGGTCAATTCGCAGAGCAGCGCGGTGATTTTGCCTTCCTCCAGAGCGGGCGCGAGCTCCACGGGGTGCGCCAGATCGGCGGAATAGACGTAGCGACGTCCCTCGTATTGGATCAGAAGGCCATAACAATCGAAGCAGGTATTGGGATAAGCACGCTTGAAGTGGTTGGCGAGGCTGACGAGGTGCTGGGTGGCGAAGGCCGTGAGGGTAAACGGACCATGCACCCATGGGCGCCCCGGCTTGACGGAGTGCCAGTGGATGGGGAATCCAATCAGTTCGGGAAAGAGAAGACATCGCTCGAGCCAGTCTTTCATCGCCGACATGACCTCCGGCGGCCCGAAGACATGCAGCGGCGCGCGCCGGGTGCGCAGCCAGAGCGATTGGATGAGCGAGGAGACCTGCCCGTTGTGGTCGCTGTGCATATGACTGATCCACAAAATCTCGGGAACGTCGGGCTCGATTTTCTTCGCCAGCATGAAGCGGGCGGCGGATGCCCCGCAATCGAGGAGCATGCTGGTCTCCCTGGTTTGAATGAGGATGCCAGAGTGTTCGCGACGAGCACTCGTGTGTCCGTCGGCCGTGCCTAGGAAGATGGCGCGCATTCTATTGACGTTGCTATTTTACTTTCAAGGAGGCAATCGAAATTGACTTAATCCTCCGGAGATTTTCGGTAATGCTCAATATCAACAAGGATGTCACGAAGTACCTGATAAGGCCATTGGTCGGCATTGACATTGGTAATGAGCTTCGGCCCGTAGTACTCAAGGACAGGCTTGGTTTCTTCGTCGTAAACCCGAAGCCGGCGAGCAATGACCTCCTCGTTGATGTCATCAAGCCGGTTCTCTTTGAGGGCGCGGCGTTTCAGGCGGTCGTAGACCTTGGCCTTTTCGGAGCAACTAAGATGAAAAACACGTCGCACATCGAGCTTTTGACTCAAGATCTTGGCCTGATTGCAGTTGCGGGGGATGCCATCCAGAACGAGGAAATCGATATCGGGCTTGAAGCGACCGGATTGCACCATGCCGTCGATCTGCGCCGACCAAAGCCCGATGGTAACGTCGTCGGGAACAAGCTGTCCTTTGCTGGAATAGTGGAGGAAAGCCTTGCCGTAATCGGACCTGACATCCACCGCGCGAAAAACATCGCCGCAAGCACAATGATAAAAGCCGGGGATTGTTCCGAGAATTTTGCCTTGGGTTCCTTTGCCGGAACCCGGGGCGCCAAAGAGAAGGAGGGACTTATAAATCACGATTCATGTAATTGAGCCGATAATTGCCCATTATGCAATCCCAAGTCCTGCGCTCCTGCGGTCGTATTCGAACGGGGCTATTCCTCCGGGCAAGTTGACCGCCTCCGCAGGAGTGGCAGGAGCTTGACCTGATTGGAAAGGTGGCCCTAGCTTGGAAGGCTATGCTCAATGCCGAATTGCTGGCCCTGCTGGTTTGTCCTGCCACCCACCAGGATGTGACCCTGGCGAACGCAGAGGAAATCGGCCGAATTAATGCGGCCATTCGCGACGGACACGTGCGGACGGCGGCGGGGAATCCGGTGGACCAGCCGGTGGAAGGCGCGCTGATCCGCGCGGACCGGTCCATTGCCTATCCGATCCGGGATGGGATTCCCGTCATGTTGGTGCCGGAAGGCCTGGCGATTCAGCAGGTGAATCTGAACGGTCATGTCTGATCTTGCCGGCAAGAAACTGGGCGTTTTGCTGACGACCGACCCGGCGCATCCGAGCTTTCTTCCGGCGCTGGCGCTGATGAATGCGGCGATGGATAGCGGCGTCCGCGTTTATCTTTATTGTGTGGATGAGGGCGTCAAAGCCGTATCGACGAAGGAAGTGCAGGCGCTCAAAGAGCGCGGGGCGAGCCTCTTTGGCTGCGCCTACGGAGCGGGACGCAGGAATATTCCACTGACCGATAGCGCGGCGTGGTCGGGCCTGACCGTGCTCGCCGATGTGGTCGGAAGCACCGATCGTTTTGTTTCATTTTGAGGCTGAGATGAAAACAAGGGAAGAATTCATGGTTGAAGTACAGAAGTATCGAACAAAATTTCAATGGTGGGGTTCGATGTTCGTGGGCTTCCTGATTGGCTGTTTTCTATTAGAGGCTTTTTCCTCGAAGAATGTTTGGCATGCGTACAGCCTTCTTGGGGCGGTAGTGATTCTTTGGACTGGTTCAAAGCTCAGCAACTACCCTGGTCTGATTGGTTTCGTTTGCCCTCAATGCGGCCATACATTAAAGCCGGAGGACTTGGCATGCGTTATCTCAACACTCAACACAGATAGCCCTAAGTGCGGGAAGCCGTTCTTTAACTAAACACGAGGTCATAAATAAATGCGCATTAAGCCCCGACGGGGCGTCCTAACCCCAGCCCAGGGCAACGCCCTGGGAAAATGTTTCGCAGAAGGCCAAGCCCTGAAAGGGCGACCTAACCAGTTTAGATTTTTTTTAGAACGCCCTTACAGGGCTTTTCTTCGTGTGGATTCTATTCCCAGGGCGTTGCCCTGGGCTAGGCCTGTTTCGCCCCTTTGGGGCTACTGAAAGCCGCATTTATTTGTGACTCTATATTTAACCGCCATGTCACTGCCCAAAACCCTCGTCATTATCGAGACCGATCCGCGCAGCAGTGCGCGTCCGGCGGAGGCGATCCGCATCGCGGCGGGCATCGGCGTGTGGAAGAAGACCGACGTGACGCTGCTCCTGCGCGGACCGGTCGCGGGCTACAGCCTGCAGGAATATGCGGATGAACTGGTCGATGAAGATAACTTCACGCGCTATCTGCCACTCGTCGCCGAGTTCCCTTGGCCCATTTACCTCGAGGATTCCTTCGCTGATTTGAAGGCGCTGGAGGGTTCCCCGTGGAAATACGAAGTCATTCCCGCCGCCAGGACCGCCGAGCTGATCCGCGCCAACGATTACCTGATTCGTTTATGAGAGCACCGTCTTCTCCCCGCCGCGTCTTGCATCTGGTCGTCGAGGGCTTTCCCCAGGAAAGGATCGAAGAGCTGGCGAAACCTTCGCCTGAATCGAACGACGTAACCGAAATTTTTCCGTTAACAGCAGCGAATGCCAAGGAGGCGCTGGAGAAAATTTTTGCGGCGGATACGGTTGCAGTGTGGGGAAAACTTTAGAGACTGTCCTTTGAAAGCCATCCTCCGGCGACTTGCAGGATGGAGCCATCATTTCCGCTGACCCAGGCCACCACCGCCCCGGGCTTGTCTCCGGTGGAAGATTTGATTTCGACGGGCGTGCTTTGAAAATTGCCGTCAGCCTGCGAAGTCAAAGCCGCAGAGCTAAAGCCGAGCACGACGAAATCATGCTCCAGTTTTCGTCCGCCATTTTCGCCGCTTTTCACATCCGTCATGACGTTGAATCCGAGCAGGGCGACGTTAATTGTGAGCGGTTGCGCCGGAGCGGACGGATCCGGGGCATAGACAGCAGATACTTGATTATCGTTACTTCTGACCGTCAGGCTTCCCACTTTTTTCACGCCCATCGCCGGAATCTCCTGCCAACTGAGCCAACTGCGCCGCCACTCCATGCCATTGAGGACAAATTCCGGCGTATAGACCGAATCCTGACCAAGCGCAGAGGCATAATTTCGCTGGCGCTGGGTATATTCCGGTGAAGCAAAGCGATCCGGCCAGCCAAGGCCATCCCAATAGTCGACGTGAAAGGCAACGGGAAAAATGCTTTTCCAAAGTTCGGGCGCGCTCTTCAGGCTGTTCAGCCACTCCTCCGCGGGAGGACACGAACTGCAGCCTTCAGACGAATAGAGTTCGATTAGCGACGACGCCGGACTGCTGTTTTTAAAAACGATATCCTGCGACATGAGAGTGGTAACGGTTGAATAAAAGGCCACGCAGACGAGAGGGACTTTGACAACGAGATCCACTTTTTTGAGATGATCGGGAGTGGCGCTTTATTCCCGAATCTCGCACAAATTAATTTACGGATAAGACTTGTCGGTCAGGAAACAGCGGAGTAAGCAACGGGCATGGGCGCGATCATTTTTGGAGCGATGCTTGGCTTCCTTGCCTACTTCATTGTCCGCGCGGTGCTCACCGGCATCTACACGGTGGACCAGAATGAGCGGGCGGTCATCACGACTTTCGGCCGCGCGGAACGCTTGGGCGGCACGACGCTGGACGACCCCATTTCGGAAACGCTGAACGCCGAGGAAAAGCAGCGTTATGCCTATCCGCAGTTGCGCGTGATCGGCCCGGGCGGCCCTTATTTCAAACTGCCCTGGCAGCGCGTCTATAAAATCAGCGTGGCCACGCAGACGCTGAACATCGCCTATGATCCGGAGAGCGCGAGCGCGAACAACAACAACCAGGTGCTGGAAGCCGTCACCAAGGACCAACTCAACACCGGCCTGACCGGGCAGTTGCGATATACCATCGCCGAGCGAAATCTCTACGCCACGCTCTTCGCGGTGAAGAATCCGATTGCGCATGTGATGGGATATTTTGTTTCGATCCTGCGCGAGCGGATCGCTAATTTCGATGCGCCGCCGATGGCGGTGACAACCGATTCGGTCGTGCCGGGGGGCAGCGCGGTCGAGCCTGCGGTCGTGCAGGGAATTTCGATCAACGATCTGCGCAAGAATCTGCGCGAACTCAATGAGCAGATGGACAAGGAGTGCGCATCGTCCTCCGCGCGCTACGGAATTCGCCTCGACGCCGCGCTTATCACCAGCATCGATCCACCGCCGGAAGTCGAGTCGGCGCTGGCCGCGATCAACACGGCGCACAACCAGGTTTCCTCGGACATCAGCGTGGCGCAGGCCTCGGCGGACATGCGCATCGTGCAATCGAAACGCGCGGTGCAGATCGAGACGCTGAACGCGCAGGCGGAAGTGGAGCCGTTGAACTGGCTCGCGGCACAGCTCTCCGACCTGCGCAAGAATGGGCCCGAGGCGCTGCCACTTTATCTACGCAACATCCGGCTGGCACTCTACGCGAAGGCGTCCCACATCATCCTGGAGATGAAGGAATAATATGGACGACTTCGTCACAACCATCAGCGCGCTTTTGGTCACGTCGTTCGTGGTCTTCGTCGGCTGCTTCATTGCCGTGCCGACGATTTTGGCCATCCTCCGCTTCTTCGGTTTCTACATCATCGTCGAGGAGCGGCAGTGCCTGGTCTACGTGCTTTTCGGCAAGGTGCGCCTGATCCTGGATGAGCCGGGCCTCCATTTTCCGTTCGCCACGGACCTGAGCTGGCGGGCGCTTTTCGTGAATTTTTTCGGCGATGTCCGGGTCGTTGATTTGCGGCTCGACCAGGAATATCTCCGCAGCCAGCCGGTCAATTCGGAAGAAGGAGCACCGATGGGAATCGGCGTTTGGTACGAGATGTGGATCAGCGATCCGGTGGCCTATCTCTTCAAAAACGCCGATCCGCGCGGTTCGTTGCGGGCCAATGTGAGCAACGCGACCGTGCGTAACCTGAGCAACCTGAAATTGTCGAATATGCTGGAGGATCGTCATTCGATGAGCACGCTCGTGCGCGATGAGGTAAGCGACAAATCGAAGGATTGGGGTTATTCGCTCGGCACGGTTTATGTCAGGAAGGTCCATTTCCGCGACATGAGCATGATCCAGCAGATCGAGGAGAAGGTGGTGAATCGCCTGCGCCAGGTGACCTCGGCTATCCGTCAGGATGGGACCAACCAGGTCAATCTCATTACCAGCACGGCGGAGCGGCAGGCGGCGGTCGAGTTCGCCAAGGCCGCGGCGATGCGGCCGTTTATCGTCGGAAGTGCGCTCAATACCATCGCTCAGGACAAGGAAGTGGCGGAGGTGATGTTCGAGATCCTGGAGAACCAAAAGATGCTTGAGGGCAACGTGAACGTGACGCTGATTCCACCCGACTTGCGCGGCGACGGGTTGACTCAATTTCTCACGGCCGGACAGGCAGTTCAAAGCGGCGCGGCAACTTCCAGCCCATCTGGCGGAACTCCGCCACCCATGCCGGCCCAAAGCTGATCAATTATCGATCGAGGATATCGAACGGATTGGCGATCGGGGCGTGCACCGGATTGATCTGGGGCAGCTTGCTCACCGGCGTAGGCGCCTCGGGATCTTCGATGGGAGCCGCCGGCACGGGCGGCGCCGGAGGAGTTTTCGCGGCGTTTTGCGCGTTTGGCGCAGCCAGGGATGCAGCTTGTGTTTTATGCAATTGATCCGCGTCCATTGGTTCCGGCAACTGCATCGCGTTATAATTGTCCTGGTGCTCGCGGGCATGCTCGATGGATTCATCAGGCAGCACGTCGAGGGTTAGGTCCGACATGGCCGGGTCCGCGAGCGGATCGTTTTTGGCCGCGATTGCGCCCGGCGTATCGATGTCCGCAGGCTCATCCGAATTATCGACCGGCTTGGACGCAAGAGGAGTACTCGGCGTGGAAATGGCGTAGAACGGCGCAACCACGGAAAGAGAAGAGGAGTTGAAGTCGTGCAGGCCTCCCGCCTCGGGCGCGCTCAAGGGCGTGACCAGAGGATGGAATCCCTGCCCGATCAAGGAGATGGCGGAAGTCCGGGTCGCATCAGAGCGCAGAGAGCTGGACTCATGACCCTGTTGCGGGACGCCGGTTCGGAACGTAGGCAGAGAGTCCTGATCGTCGGGGGCGAGATCAGGGAGGCCCGCCAGCTTGGCCAGTTCCTTGTTGGTCGAGAGCTCATAATAGAGATTCGAGCTCATGTCCTCCCCTTCCGTCGACGCGTGCGATTGCAACTGCTTTTCATAACCGCGCAGCAGCCAGTCCTTATTACGGGCCGCCTCCACCTGTTCCCTATGCAAATCGTCGATGTCTTCCTGCGAGAGGCGTGGTCCCTGCGGCTTGGTCAGCGCCAGCGGAACGCCGTCGGCATCGTACTGGGTGTAAGGATTGCTCGCTGAATCGGGAGTGGATGAATTACTGTCGGCTGAATCGGCTTTCAGAGTGAACGCGGAGACAAGGAGCCCCAGTACAGCTACCGACACGCACCGGGCTTTTTTCATCGCTCTCCAACTATACGCTTATTAAGAAAAAGTTTCAACCTTGTCTTCGGCCCTAAAAAAATTGCAAAAAAAAGCGCTTTTGAGAGGAGAAAAAAGCTTTTCCACCGAGGTGCGACTCGCTAGCAACAACCCATGGCAACTAAAGCACCCAAGAAAACCACCAAACGTAAACCCAACGCAGCCTTCCTCAAACCGGTGACCCCGGACGACAAACTCGCGGCAGTTGTCGGCGCCAAGCCGCTTCCCCGCACCGAGATTGTTTCCAAGCTCTGGGTCTATATCAAAAAGAACGGTCTTCAGGACAAGAAGGTGAAGACGCAGATCAACGCTGACGACACCCTCAAGGCCATCTTTGATGGCAAGAAGTCAGTTACGATGTTCGAGATGAACAAGTACGTCTCCGGTCATTTGAAGGCTTAAGTAAGTTTTCGTTTGCGGCGGCGGTTGCTTGCAACCGCCGTCGTCTTTTGTTTTTAGCGCGGCAACTCCTCCGGCAATGCAGCCAAGCATTGCCTGCTAATGCCTGTGCCCGATGCGTGCTGTGAGGCAGTCTCTAGAGTGCGGATCGATGGGCCAGGGCATGTTCGTAGACTTGCTCGTATTGCCGTGCAGAGGAAGCCCAGGTGAAATCCTTCGCCATGCCCTGCTTTTGCATCGCGGCATAGTGGTGCGGACGATCGAACCAGGTCGAGACTCCCCACCCGATGGTGTAGAAAAGAGCCCGCTGCGAAATATCCCAGAACTTGAATCCTGTGCCCGTGCCGGCCGCTTCATTGTAATTATCGACCGTGTCATCGAGGCCGCCCGTGGCGCGGACGATCGGCAATGCGCCGTAGAGGGACGAGTACATCTGGTTGAGCCCGCACGGCTCGTACAATGACGGCATCAGGAAGAAATCGCTGCCGGCTTCGATCAGGTGCGAGAGGTCCGGAGAGAATCCGATATGAGCGTTCGCGCTTTTCGGAAACGCGCCATGCAGCCAGCGGAAGAAATTCTCGGTGAAGGGATCGCCCGTGCCGAGCACCACGACCTGCATGATCATATCGCGCAGGGCTTGCGGCAGCGCGCCTCGAATCAGGTCGAAACCTTTTTGCGGCGCAAACCGGGAGATGATGCCGAAGATGGGGATTTTAGGATCGACGGTCAGGCCGAAGCGCTCCTGCAGCGCCCGTTTGCAAGCGGCCTTGCCGGCCATGTCATCGCCGCTGAAGCGGGCCGGGAGATATTTATCCGTGGCCGGATTCCAGACTTCCGTGTCCACGCCGTTGAGGATGCCGAAGACATGCTCGGAACGATTGACCAGATACGGGGCCAGGCCCATGCCGCCGATCGGGCCGCGAATCTCCCTGGCGTAAGTCGGAGAAACGGTGGTGACGGCATCGGCATATTGGATGCCCGCCTTGAGGAGATTGATCATGCCGAAATCCTCAAATCGATCCGGCGCCATGTAGTCTCCGCCGAGTCCGTAGAATGGCAGGGCCGCCGGGCTGAATTTGCCCTGGTAGCCGATGTTGTGAATCGTCAGCACGCTGGCGGTGTGCGAAAGCGGCGACAGCACGCGGTCCCAGGTTTTGAGGAAGACGGCGGACATCGAGGTCATCCAGTCATGGACGTGGGCGATGTGGGGAATCCATGCCGTGTCCTTGCAGACCTGGAGCGCAGCTTTGCTCAGGACGCCGAAACGGAAGCTGTCTTCCTGGTCGTCGTAGATGTAGGGCCGGTCAAAATAGCGGGCGTAGTCGATGAACCAGACGGGCACTTCGTTGTGCAGTTTTCCTTCATAAATGCCCACCCAGACTTCCTCGCCCCGGCCGAAATGGACACAACACGAACGGGAAAAGAAGATGCCATGCTTGACCCGGTCAATGCTCTGGTAGAGAGGCATCACAATGCGCACATCGTGGCCGCGCTTCTTGAGCGCCTTGGTCAAGCCGGAGACCATGTCGCCCAAGCCGCCGGTCTGCGCCAACGGCGTGCATTCGGAGGTGATGAAAAGGACACGCTTGCGGGAGGATGCCGGGACAGTTTCGATTGGGCCCGGCGCATTCGGCCTGGTGGCGGGAGGCGTCAGCATGGACTTCCCGGCTTTCGCCGCCGATTGGGAAGCCAGTGCGATGCGAACGCGGGCCTTGGGTGAAACCGACTTTGCTTCCACGGTCTTTTTCTTGGCAGCAGGCTTAGCGACGGAGGACTTACGGGATGTCGCCGAGGATGCGTCAGCCTTGTTGGCCGCGGGAGTTACTATCGAAGTTGAAATTTTATTCTGTGATTTATTATTGCCGGATGGGGACTTGGCCATGGGAAACCATAATCGGTTTGCGGGAACGGGTAAAGCACGCGCACTGACGCATGGGTGGCGATGCGGGGGATATCCATGCGCCGTCTCGCAGTAGCCTATTGTGCGAGAGGCCAAGATGTGACAGGTTGTGGCGGATGCTTTCACCTGATGATTTTACTTACGCGCTGGAAAATACGCGTGTGCTGTTGGCGCCGACCAAGCGGCTCGATACGTTTGGCACATCGCTTTTCAACTACTTCCTGGTCACGGAAGAAATGGATAAGGCGAATCTTTCCCGCGTGCGCGAGGGGCACATCCACGCCGAGCGTCCGCAAATCATCACGCCGCAAAATATCGCCGGGTTGTTCCTGGAGGGTTTCGGCGACCAGGGGCAAAAGTTCGCCGAGCAGTTAAGCACGCAGGGCGCCAAGTTCTCGTTTCTGAAGTATGGCTTTCGCGTGAGCAAATCAGATATCCGTTCCTACGATGTGCACGAATCGTTGGAAAATGTGGCGGGGAAGCTCAAGGCCGAATTGCAACTGAAGAACGAGCCTCTCACCGCGCTGCTGACCGGCGTGGATGACGGCTGGGAAGTCTGCCTGCTTAAGTTCATGGTCGATATCATCGCGGCCTCCGCGCCCAGCAACATGGGCGATTTCCGTGAGCGCGGGATGTTATAGGCGCAGAGGGATGCACGACCAAATTTCCAAATTATCTAAATTTCCAATTTTTAGAAGGCAGGGTAAAGTGGGAAAATGAAAGGGCTTTGGTTCATTTTGGCGGTTGTGTCCGTTCTCTTTATTGTGAGTGTGATTCACATGTCCCAATGGCGTTATTATCCAACGATCAACGACCACTCGGTAATACCCGAGCAACAAGCAAAACCGAATCAGAACACTGTCTAATGTAGTAATTTTCATCAGGGCTTGGTTGCCTCCAATTCAGTAATTTGGAAAATTTGGCAATTTGGTTTGGGTTCCCAAAAATTGTTCATGGCCTGCGGAGCAAAGAGGCTCTAAAAGCATTCATCGGCCATGAGCGCGCCTTCCTTTATCTACCCTCCCCGCCTCGCCCCCGGCGACACCATCGGCATTGCCGCGCCGGCCAGCCCTCCCGACGAGCCAAAGATCATCGACGAGGCCATCGGACGATTCACGAAGCTCGGCTTTAAAGTAAGGCCGGGCAAATATCTGCGCCAGCGGGACGGCTACCTCGCAGGCAGCGACGAGCAACGCGCGGCGGATATCAACGCGTTTTTCGCCGATCCCGAAGTGAAGGGAATCTTCGCGCTGCGCGGCGGGTATGGTTCGTGCCGGATTTTGCCGTTGCTCGACTACGCTGCGATCCGGGCGAACCCCAAACCGCTCATCGGCTACAGCGATATCACGGCGATGCACATCGCGATCCTCGTCAAGTCGGGCCTGGTCACGTTTCACGGCTCGAATGCCTCGAGCGCGTTCACGGAAGGCAACCTCGCGGTCTGCCAAAAAATGCTGATGGGCGAAGGTAGCCATCGACCTCCGGGCGACGGTGCTCCAAGACCCGCGCTGGGAGATCGCGGGCTACCATCCGGCGATGGATCGGAAATCTTATTTTCCCGTGACGATGCGAATGGTGCGAATCTCAAATCAGTCGTCCCCGGCCGCGTCTCGGGCCAGCTCTTCGGCGGCAACATGACCTGCCTGCTGCGTCTTCTCGGCACGCCCTACGCACCCGATTTCCATGGCGCGATTCTGTTTCTGGAAGACACCGGAGAGAAGGCTTACCGCGTCGACGGGATGTTTACTCACCTGCGCCTGGCGGGGATTCTTTCGCAAATCGGCGGTCTCGTTCTCGGCCAGTTCGATCATACCGACGCGGCGGAGCAGACGCGCATCACGGCCTGCCTGGAACGCGAGGCCGTGTGCATCGGCGTCCCCTGTGTTTCCGGTGCGCCCATCGGCCATTTCCCCGAGCAGATCATCGTGCCGCAAGGCGTGCAGGTGGAGTTCGATGCGGGTAAGGGGAAGTTAAAAATTCAATACTCGGCGTATTCTTAATCTAAAAGAGGCTATATGGAACTTACGACAGAACGTATCGATGCATTACGCAAGGCTCAGGAACTGATGGATCAGCGAGATTTTTGCCCCTATCTCGAACTAAAAAAATTGATTCACTCGCCTCCGGACCGAAAGCATTTTGAGGACCTGTTCGTACGCTACTACGGTCTGAATATTGGAGGCTTAACGCCAGATTTTAGGGAGTTATTTTTCGATACTCTCTTTGACACACCAAAAGTAACATCGAAAGATATACTTACTATACTCGAAACACTTTCAAAAGTTTCCAGAACCAACCGTAAGAAGGGAGGGTGTGCCCTGCAATTCTCTTTCGCATCGAAATTAATCGCGATCCATGATGAGTCTAGCCCGATTTATGATAGACATGTTGCTTCGTTCTTTAACGAGACTCCGCCAAACTCTAAAGAAGCAAAGAATCCAAAGGACCTAAAGGATCTAAGAATAAAATGGTTCAAGCGCTTCCTGGATAGGATTGCGTCAAGTTACAAAGAATGGGCTGAAAAGCCCGAAGTCGATTCGATTTTAAAGCAGTTCAAGGCCCGCGACCCTGCTTTAGCGGATTGCAACGTGATTCGCTTGCTTGATTTCTTGGTCTGGAAAGTAGGAAACGCAAAACTACTTAAGGAATAATGGTCAACTATGCGACTGCATTGGTAGCCGTCGCCGGACTCAAAATCGCATCCCTCATCCCGTGGATCAGCTTCTTGTCCGCAGGCACGAGCGTGACGAGGACGCCACCAAGCGAGACGCGATCGTTGACGACGAAGTAATAGGGGCAGACACGGGCGCGACCATTGAGCGTGACGATCTCGTCGTTCTCGGCGACATAATCCTGCTTCGCCAGCGCGCCTTTCTGGAACCGTTGCAGCACGCGCGGGTGTACGTGAAATTCCGCCAGTGCGATGCGAAGCTGCTCGGCCCATTCTTCCGCCGGCATGTCCGAGCCGACATAAACTCCGCGCGCGCCCCACGCATCGGGAGAGAAGCCGGAGATTTTCAAGACGAGATCGCGCTGCTTCTGGCTGAAGCTTTCCATCTCCAACCAAGACTGGATATTGAGTTCGGGAATGACGGCGTGCGGCGGCAGCGGCGCGGGGTCGAGCACCCACGAATAGGGAATGATCCGCTGGAGCAGCTTTTGCCCTTTCTCGCCCACCTCCTGCCGCCAGAATTCCTGAAGCGGCCGCGACCAGAAAAGCGCAAGCCACAGTTTTTCCTCGAGGTAGGGTTTCAACGGCGCGGTCAGCGGCTGGCCCGGTTGCCAGGCTTCCTTGAATTTGGTGAGCTTCGGATAATCGAACGCCTCGAAAAAGCGGTAGGCCGGTTTTCCACTCGACGCATAATCCTCCACCGACTTGACGCGATCCACTCCGATCAGCCATTCCATTTCGGGGCGGTATGCGGCGCTTTCTTCCGAGATCAGCACTTCGCCGCCATTGAGGATGCTTTCGAATCCCTTCCGCATGCCGTCCGCGCCGCCGAGAACGCTTTCGCCCAGCGCGGAGTAAGTTTCCCCCAGCCATGCGGTCAGCCCGATGCCGCCCGGCACGGAATCGAGTTCACTCATTGCGAAGGCTTCTTCCGTTAAGATCAAATCAGGGCGAATCACTGCGGAGACCTGGCCCTTGACCTTGTCGTGGCGCGACAGCGCGATGAGTTCCGGAGGCTTGCCCGCATCGAGAAGTGGTGCGACCCACGGATGAGCCTTGCCCGCCGCGCTCTGGCGATAAAGCAGGTTGCAGGCGTTGTTGAAGCGGTGCAGAACGATGCCGAGTTTTTCCAGCAACTCGACTTGCGCCGGACTGAGCGCAAAGGCCTGCGGGGAGATGCGCCATGTTTTCTCCGCGAAAAGTCCCTCGGCGGGGAGATGCTCCCGCACGTAATGGGCGCGTTCAAGGGGTGTCATAGGGAGAGGCTAACGTTGCATAATTCGACGTTTGTGCAAAAGAGGAATCTCCTTTGGCAGCGGCGTTTGTTGGGTTAACGTATCCACATGGGTCTGATTCACACCGAAATTACCTTGCGCAATCCCCGGTATCCGGAAATGCGTCCCCTTGTGGTCAAGGCGCTGGCAGATACCGGCGCAATTACGCTTTGTGTACCAGAACATATCGCTTTACAACTCAAATTGGAGGAAGTTGAGAAGCGAGAAGTGACCCTAGCAGACGGAACCAGACGGTCCGTATCGTATGCCGGCCCCTTGCAAGTTCACTTTGATAATCGAAGCAGCTTCTGCGGGGCCATGGTCATGGGCGATACCGTTCTGCTTGGGGCCATTGCCATGGAAGACATGGATCTTGTGAGTTCGCCCAAACATCAGCGGATTGAGGTCAACCCCGACAGCCCGAATTTTGCACAAGCCACTGTGATGTAAGCAACCCACTTCGGCATACTTATTCTGTTTATGACCCGGATCGAGATTACCGAAGGGCGGCTCAGGGTTGAAATCGAGGGCTGGGACAAAATCTGGGCGCTGAATAGCCGCTTGGAATTTCCAGTGGAGCACGTGGCCGGCGCTCGGCGATGGGACAAGCAGAGAGATGGCGGATGGTGGACCTTTCGAGGCCTGCGCGCGCCGGGAACCTGCCTGCCCGGCGTGATTCTCGCGGGAACTTACCATCGCAAGGGCGAGCATGTCTTTCTCGTGACCTATGACAACGGCGCGCAGCAAACCATTTCTTATACGCTTTACGTCACGGCGCCGGTGTCGGCGGTGGCCCAGGTCAACTTCCAAATCGGCGATCTGCTGTCGGACCCCACCCGAGACCTCGCCTACGTTATCGACAATACGGACCAGCACCTGCTCGCCATCAATACCGACAACGGCACGGTCAGTAAGTCGGTACGACTCGCTTCCAGTCCCGGCATCGGGCACCTCGCATTGTCCGCCGACGGTTTGCATCTCTACATCGCCCTCACGGCCGCGCAGCAGATTCAGGTTATTTCGCTGCCGAACCTGGAACAGTCCGACATTATCAATCTCAATTTCGAGCCTTACAGCCTCGCCGCCGGAGCGGATGGAAAGCTTGACGTCTCCTCCGCCGACAACGCCTGGGAATACCTGCGCCAAGTCGATCCCGTCAGCGGCGAAACCCTGGGCTCCTTTGGCCTCCAAACGTATTATTATGACTCGATTCTGCGCCTGAGCGGGGACCAAACATCCTCTACGTCGCTGAAACGGGTTTGAGCGGCTATGGCACCATCGATGAATACGCCATTAATTCTTCCGGGCTGCCCACCTATACGACCGGGGTCGGGTTGATATTGATCTTGGGATCCATGTTCATTTACCTGGAGGACTTGTCGTGGCGGCCCACGGTTCAAGCGCCATCTCCATCGGCTGGACGCGGGGAGAAATAAAAGCAAAGCCCTATGCATGGGGTGTAGACCCCATTATCGGCGACGAAGCATTGCCGTATTTTGCGGGTAAGAACTACGAAACGCTCTTTCCGAAAAGAGATTCCCTTTCCAGCCGGTTCACACCACTACAGCAAGGCTTTTTTATGTTGCGCAGCATCAAACAATTGTACGGAGACGAACTCAGAGCGACCGATGGCGAAATCGGCCACATGAAGGACTTCTACTTCGACGACCAGAACTGGGCAGTGCGTTACGTTGTCGTGAATACAGGTTCGTGGCTATCGGGGCGCTTGGTGCTGATTTCTCCTCATGTTTTTACCAACTTTGACCTCGACGGCGTTTGCCGACGGGTAAACCTGTCGCGAAAGCAGATTGAAAACAGCCCTGATTTTGATTCGGCGAAGCCGATTTCGCGGCAATACGAAGACGATTACTATCGTTACTACGGCTGGCCCACCTATTGGCAGGGCGGTGGGTTGTGGGGGATTGGTGCTTTCCCGATGGTTGCACCGCCCTTGGATGAAAGGCCGGACGTGTCGGCCATGGAACCTATTTTCTCATCCGAAAGTGGGGATGCCCACCTTCGAAGCACACGGGCTCTGAACGGCTACCACATTCAAACGGACGAAGGACCCATCGGCCATGTTATCGACTTCGTCGTCGATCATGAGACGTGGGCCATTTGTCATCTGGTCATCGAGACCGGCCACTGGTATTCGGGCAAGGAGATCGTCATTTCCCCAAAACAAGTCGTTCGCATCAGCTACGACGAATCCAAGGTCTACGTGAGCGTTACCAAGGAATCGATCTTGATAGCCCCGGAATACCACGACCCGCCGTGGGCATTTAACGATACGGCGCCTATCGCAGGCAAATAACACTGGTGCAGCAACCAAGTGCGCGAACTCGATCTATTATGAACAAACTAACTGTCTCCCAGAAAGCACTCCACGAGTTGCAACGAAAAGCGAAGCAAGCCAACCCGGATCCGAAACCGCCAAAGCGTGAGAACACGTTTTCTCAATCTCGCGATGTGCGGGAAGACCGAGACACGCGCCAAATGAAGACCACGCGTAAATCGGAGACATTTCAACAGTCGAAATAAATAATATTTATGAAAACCGATCCATCACAAGAAGCTGCTCTGATCATCAATTCCACCGGCATTGGCACGGTGACCCGCAAAATGGTCCGGCAGCGGGCAACCGAACTGGCGCTTATCAACGGGCGTTCCGCCCACGAAGTGTCTGCAACCGATTGGCAACAGGCCAAACGAGAATTGACGGGCGAGCCGGACATCGACCCGAAAGAGGACGTCCTTGAATCTGCGCCCGAATCGGAACGCTGGGATCCCCTGCCCGGCTCAACAGGCCATATTGTCCCGGTGACTTCCATTGATGGGGAAGACGACGACGGACGAAGCATGGGTGAAAAACTGATTAACGAGGGAGTTCAGGAAGCCGAACACGACCAAATGCTTCAAGCCGCCCGAGTCGAGGAGAAACAGAATAGGCGCGGAGGTTGAGTTGGAGAATAAGCCATGAGCACTCCTAGTCCTATCGGGCATTCCACTTACAGTCTCCTTCCCTCGGACATCGACGGATTCGATTCACTGGCAGAGCTGGCCCTGGACATGCGCTGGTCCTGGAACCATGGGGCAGACAAAATCTGGCGGCTGCTCGATCCCAAATTATGGGACCTGACGCAGAAAAATGATCGAATCCCAGCATCGGTTGAAAAAACAATGGAACGCGCTTCATTTCGGCGAAGTGAAAGTGGAAACTTCCGGCGGGCAGCACGTATTCGAGGTTCAGGTTTTTCTGAACGATCTCTCCCCGCAAGCTGCGCGAGTGGAGCTCTACGCCGACCGCTTTCGAGACAAGGCTCCCGTGCGGCGGGAGATGAAGCTCACTGCCGGACAGCCTGGCCCGCATGGCAGTCATATTTACAGTGCCACTGTTTCCGCGGACCGTCCGTCAGGAGATTATACGGCTCGAATGGTACCCCGTCGCGAGGGCGTTGCCATCCCGCTGGAAGATGCCCGCATCATATGGCAGCGGTAGTTGTTAGCCCGATTAGCCACGCGCACCCGATGGGGTATTCACCCCATAGCGACTCGTCCTCATAAGGATTATTTTCACGTTCACGAGGCGCAACCGGCAAAGAGCATCCGGCGGGAAAGCGTAATGACGGGTTAACTCAGTCGTCCCCGTCCCTTTGTATGGTCAACGAGATACGCTCCTCATGGAGCGAGAGAAAGATTACATTATGAGACAGAACGGATCATTCGGAATATTGGTTTTTTTCATTATCGCGGGCCTTGGAGGGGCCATGGCATTTCTCGTTAACGGTATCGCTGGCAACGTCGCCGGATTCGGTATCGGCGTTGTCGCCTTGGTGCTCGCCATCATCGCTTCCTCGGCCATTCGAGTTGCCGATCAATGGGACAGGGCCGTCATCCTGCGCCTGGGCCAATTCCACGCGCTCAAGGGGCCCGGTCTGTTTTTCATGATTCCGGTGGTGGATTCGATTCCGTATTGGATCGACATCCGGGTCATCACGACTGGTTTCAAGGCGGAGAAGACTCTTACCAAGGACACCGTGCCGGTCGATGTGGATGCCGTACTATTCTGGAAAGTAATCGATCCAAAAAAGGCGGCCCTTGATGTCGCCGACTACCAGAGCGCCATCAGTTGGGCCTCGCAGACCGCGCTGCGCGACGTGATCGGCAAGACGATGCTATCTGACATGCTCGAGGGGAGGGACAAAATCAGCAGCCTCCTCCAAAAGATTATTGATGAGCGTACGGAACCGTGGGGCATCAACGTCATTTCCGTCGAAGTCAAAGATGTCCTTATCCCCTCCGGTTTGGAGGATGCGATGTCGATGCAGGCCCAGGCGGAGCGAGAGCGCCAGGCGCGCGTTATTCTGGGGGATGCCGAGCGTCAGATCGCTGAAAAATTCGCGGAAGCCGGCAAGCATTACGAGAACAACCCGGTGGCCTTTCATTTGCGCGCGATGAACATGCTCTACGAAGGTCTGAAGGAGAATGCCACCATCGTCATTGTGCCCAGCACAGCGGTGGAAAGCATGCAACTCGGCGGACTTGCCGGCATGACTGCGCTCACCATGGGGCTGGGTCAGGATCGCGCCAATGGAGGTCCGGCTCTGCCCATCAGGCTTCCCGAACAAGCCAATGGGCATCAGGAAGTCCCGCACAAGTAAACGAGGCTGCTCCCCTCGGTGCCTACCACCTTCAAGGTGGCGGCTTGGGAGCAGCCCCATTAGATCATCGCCCCAATACAAGGAATTAAATCATGCACGCAAACGCAACCACGCTCACACCGAATCTTCTTAAAAAGATGAACGCCTATTGGCGCGCGGCCGGCTATTTGTCGGTCGGACCAATCTACCTCAACGACAATCCGCTCCTGAAGCGACCGCTGAAGCTGTCCGATGTGAAGCTGAGGAATTAACCATGGACAGAATTCCTCTCTATCCGATGCGGTTCGAACCGATCTATCAATATCGTCTTTGGGGTGGTCGGCGTTTGGCGAACCTTCTTGCCGCGCCGCTGCCTGACGACGAACCGATTGGCGAAGCCTGGATTCTCAGCGACCGCAAAGACCATGCCAGCGTCGTCGCGGAGGGGATGCTCAAAGGCCGAACTCTTGGCCATTTATTAGAGCAGGGACCGGAAAACTTTCTTGGCAAGCTCGCGGGGCACTACACCCGTTTCCCTTTGCTGTTGAAGTTCCTTGATGTTAGCCGGGGGCTTTCCGTTCAGGTGCACCCGTCCGACGCCCATAAGGAGCTGATTCCTGCGGGCGATACGGGGAAGACGGAGGCATGGGTTGTCCTGGAAAAAGGGCCCGACGCTCGCATCTACGCCGGCTTGAAACCAGGCGCCACGGCAGATGTTCTGCGACGGGCGATCTCGGATGGGACAGTAGCAGATCAGCTCGCCAGCTTTGCCCCTTGCATTGGTGATGGCGTCTTCATTCGCGCCGGGACGGTTCACTCCTTGCGCGATGTCGTGGTTTTTGAAGTTCAGGAAAACAGCGATGTCACGTTTCGGCTCTACGATTGGGACCATATCGATGCTAAGACCGGCCAGCGGAGGCCGCTCCAAGTCGAACAAGCGCTGGCCTGCATCAATTTTGAGCAGGGTGTCATTTGTCCCGTTACACCGCAAATCCACGAGACCAAGCCTCTGCCTTGGGAGAAGCTTATTCACTGCGATCATTTCGGGGTGTGGCGAGTCAGCGGCGAATCCCCTTTCGTCGCCGGTACCGACGGAGAGTGCCGTGTCATGGTATGCATCGAGGGAAAGGGTGAACTGGAGCACGCCGGTGCCAATTACCCGTTCGCCACCGGGGACGTTGTACTTCTTCCTGCCATCGTCGGTGCTTGTCCATGCCGGCCGTATGGCAAGGTCACGTTGTTGGAGATTTCGTTGCCGGAAATTTCCGGGGGCGCATGAAAAAACTCATCGTCCTTGACTTGGAAGGTACGTTGGCCGAAAGCAAGGCCGCCGTTGACGCGGAGATGGCCCCTTTTCTCCTGAAAATCCTCAAGGCGTCCGTTATCTCGGGCGGGGATTGGTCACAATTCGAAATGCAGGTGCTTCGGGATTTGAAATCGTAAAGGAAACCCTATGGAAGCCACTGTCGACAAACCCAAGACCGCCGACTTAAAGCCGGGAGCGAAGCCTGAGTCCAAGGACGATTTGAAATCCCTGCCGATGGCGGAGGTGGAAAAGAAATTGAGTTCGTCGCCCGACGGCCTGACGCAGGCCGAGGCCGGGAAACGGCTGACCCAATATGGGCCGAACGAAATCGAGGAAAAGAAAACCAACCTGCTCCTCAAATTCCTCAGCTATTTCTGGGGCCCGATCCCGTGGATGATCGAAGCGGCGGTGATTTTGTCGGGCGTGGTTGGGCATTGGCCCGATTTTTTCATCATCCTCGTGTTGCTTGTCTCCAATGCAGGTGTCGGATTCTGGGAAGAGAAAGAGGCTGGCAATGCCATTGAGGCCCTCAAAGCCAAGCTGGCGATCAAAGCGCGAGTGAAAAGGGACGGAAATTGGATTAATCCTGCGGCACGCGATTTGGTGCCCGGTGACGTCATTCGCCTGCGCCTCGGCGATATCGTGCCAGCGGACGCACGCCTGTTGGACGGCGACGAAATCGAGGTCGATCAGTCCGCACTGACAGGAGAGTCACTGCCCGCCACACGCAAGGCGGGTGAAGCGGTGTTCTCGGGATCGATTGTCCGCCAGGGTGAAATTGGCGCATTGGTCTATGCCACCGGGACAAAGACTTACTTCGGCAAGACCGCTCAACTGGTGCAGGACGCTCACACCGTCAGTCACTTTCAGAAGGCGGTCCTCAAGATCGGTAATTACCTGATCATGCTGGCCGTGGTTCTGGTCGCTCTCATCATCGGCGTCGCGATCTTTCGCGGCGACCCGATCCTAACCACGCTTCAGTTCGCCCTGGTGCTGACGGTGGCCGCGATTCCTGTCGCGATGCCAACGGTTCTGTCGGTGACCATGGCCGTTGGTGCGCGGCTGCTGGCGAAGAAGCAGGCTGTCGTGAGCAAGTTGGTGGCCATTGAAGAACTGGCCGGCGTGGACATCCTCTGCGCGGACAAGACCGGAACCCTGACCCAGAACAAGCTGTCCCTGGGTGATCCTTTTTGCGTCAACGGCGTTACTGCCGATCAGGTCGTCCTGTCGGGGGCGCTGGCCTCGCGCTCCGATAACAACGATACCATCGATCTCGCCGTAATCGGTGGATTAAAGGACAAGGATGCGTTGAAGGGCTATCAGGTCCCCCATTTCCAGCCGTTCGACCCGGTCCATAAGCGCACCGAAGCCACCATCAAAGACAAAGACGGAAAGGAGTTCAAGGTAACCAAGGGCGCGCCCCAGGTGATTTTGGCTCTGGCCGCAGACTCGACGCAGGTGAAACCGGCCATCGATAAGGCGGTCAACGATTTCGCGGCTCGCGGCTTTCGTTCCCTGGGCGTCGCCCGGGCAGGCGAGGACGGCAAATGGCAATTTCTCGGCGTTCTGCCTCTGTTCGATCCGCCAAGGGAAGATGCCAAAGAAACCATTGCGACGGCGCTCAAGATGGGCGTGAAGATCAAGATGGTGACGGGCGATGCGCTCGCCATCGCGAAGGAAACCGCCAAGAAGCTCGACATGGGCACGAATATCCTCGATGCCGCCAGTCTGGGTGACTCCAAAAAGGAAGAGACCGCCGAGGTGTCGGAGTCCATCGAAAAGGCCGACGGTTTCGCCCAGGTATTCCCTGAGCACAAGTTCCACATCGTCGATATTCTGCAAAAGCGGGGGCACATTGTCGGGATGACCGGGGATGGCGTCAACGACGCGCCCGCCTTGAAGAAAGCCGACTGCGGCATTGCTGTTTCGGGCGCGACCGACGCAGCCCGTGCGGCGGCAGCCATCGTGCTGCTGACGCCCGGTTTGTCGGTCATCATTGATGCAATCAAGGAGAGCCGGAGAATTTTCCAGCGGATGAACAGCTACGCGATCTACCGGATCGCGGAGACGCTGCGCGTGCTGTTGTTCATGACGGCGGCCATCCTCGTCTTTAACTTCTATCCCTTGACGGCGGTAATGATCGTCATGCTCGCGCTGCTCAACGACGGGGCCATCCTCTCGATTGCCTACGACAATGTCCGGTACAAGGACCAACCCGAGTCCTGGAATATGCACCTGGTGCTGGGGATTGCCACGGTGCTGGGCGTCCTGGGGCCCATAGCTTCGTTTGGATTGTTCTTTCTCGGAGACAAGGTTTTCCATCTCGATCATCCGCATCTCCAGCCAATGATGTACCTGATGCTGTCCGTGGCGGGACATCTGACCATCTTTCTCACGCGCACGCGGGGTCCATTTTGGTCCATCCCGCCCGCGCGGATTTTATGGATGGCCGTGCTAGGGACGCAAATCACGGCGACGCTTATTGCAGTTTACGGATTTCTGATGCCGCCTCTCGGATGGGGTTGGGCGGGTTTTGTCTGGGGATACGCGGTGATCTGGGCGCTTGTCAGCGACCAGGTGAAGCTGCTTGCCTATCGGATTCTTGATCCCGTCAACGCTGATTCCGTGCCTCAAGACAAGACGAAAGGCAAAGACGAGGCCGAGACCTCGGCGCCCTCTCCCGTCATGCCGCTACTGACCCCTAAAATATGAATTTTCTGGTACTCAATTCTGGCAGTGGGAGTCATAAGTGTTCGCTGTTCTCTATTGGGAAGGTTCTACCTGTCGCACCGCTGGAGCCGATTTGGAAAGCGGTCATCATGGCGACCGACCCCGGCAGTACGGCGCAAGAGCTTTCATTAACCATCGAATGCGAAGGTAGAAAAAGGGAAAGCAAGACTCTTCCGTCCGATCTCTCGTCAAAGAAACGGGTCGAGTACCTGCTAAAACGGCTGGAGGAAGACAAGTCGTCGGTCTTGGAGGGGAATCCGAAAATCGACGCGGTCGGACATCGTGTGGTCCACGGTGGCACGGAATTCGACCAAGCTGTCTTTGTGGATGCCGATGTCGAATCTGTCATCGAGCGTCTGGCTGCCTTCGCCCCCCTGCATAACCCGGTCAATCTGGAAGGCATTCGAGCGGCCCGACAAGTACTCGGTTCAAACATTCCGCAGATTGCCGTCTTCGATACGAGCTTTCATCGCACTCTCCCTGATGCAGCTTCGACTTATCCCGGCCCCTTTGAATGGCTGGAGAAAGGGATTCGGCGTTATGGCTTTCACGGCACCAGTTTTTGCTGGGCCTGTGGGCAGGCCGCTCGACTCCTCAAACGCGAGAACGATCCCGAGCTTCGATTGATCATCTGTCATTTGGGCGGCGGATGTTCGCTGGCCGCCACCATTGGGGGTAAAAGCGTCGATACCACGATGGGCTTTACTCCCTTGGATGGAATCGCCATGTGCACGCGTTCCGGAGCCCTCGATCCGGGTATCCTCCTCTTTCTCATGAGAGAAAATCCTGACATCGACAAATTGGAGAAAACTCTTGATCGGGAAAGCGGTTTGCAGGGCCTTTCCGGTCTTCCGGGCGATACCCGGATCTTAATCCCGGCGGCAAGCAAAGGTAACGGGCGCGCCAAGCTCGCCATGGATGTTTTCATTCATCGCTTGCAGGCAGGGATCGGTCAGATGATGGCTTCCTTAAACGGCCGCCCCGACGCCCTTGTCTTCACCGATGCCATCGGCGAGGACGAACCTCTCGTTCGATCTCGCGCCTGCGAATCATTCAAGTTTATGGGCGTGGAGGTTGATCTCAACAAGAATGCGACTTCACCCTTGGACTCGGACATCTCGCTTGCCCAAACCCCCGTGCGCGTCCTGATCGTGAAGTCGCGGGAGGATTGGCAGATCGCCCGGGAATGCCACGAGTTAGTAAACAAGTAAAACGCCGTTTTATCAGGAGCATCCACTTCGCAGGGCCGTGTCTGAAGTTTTGCCGGTTTGGCGACTTGCTCTTGCCATGCATTTTCAAATCCGTGTAGTATAACTTTGTCGATTGATAGCGAAAAAGTTAGAAAGCACAATCGTGATCGCCGTAAGTCGTTCGATATCAGTTGTCGCCGCTTTAGCTCAGGGGTAGAGCAGCTCATTCGTAATTTTGTCGGCAGTTTCTAACCCATTTTATCTCGTCCGCTCAAACGCGATCTTTCAGAGGTAAAATCGGCAAATTTCGGAAAAGTGCCAGGAACATACTTGCGCTGATTTGCTCTCTTTTTGAACCCAAAGTTAGAAAGAAGTTAGAACGGTGGAGCGGCTTTTTGAATCTAAGATTTAGGTAAAAAGGGACAAAAAATCGGGAGCCTTTCTAACTTTTCCGGTCCGTTTTCCTCTTGTTGACCGGAGAAAATAGTGAAGAAGAAGTTGCTCCACATTTCGGTTAGAAAGGTTAGAAAGCAAAAATTTTGGTTGCTTAATTTTCATCGAAATGGCACTTTACACCATCCGGTGAAAGTCTTAGATCAAGTGAAACTAGAGGATAAGGCTGAGGAGGTGCTCCGCACCTTCTTAGACGAAATTCCATTTCTCAAAGCTCGCCTTAAGAGGCAGCCTGCTCAAGAGAATTCCCACATCGACTTCATTGCCGACATCCAAGTTAGCGGCACTCAAAAGAGGCTGCTCATTGAATGCAAAAGCACCGGGGAACCGCGATTTGTCCGGGACGCCGTTTTGCGATTGGACCGTCAGCGCCAGGATGATCCCAAGGCTTACGCCGTATTTATGGCGCCCTACATCTCTCCCGAAGCCGCCGCGCTTTGCACCGAGGAAAATATCGGCTACATCGACTTCTCAGGGAACTGCCATCTTTCGACGCCTCCACTGTTCATCCATAAGGAGGGGCATCCCAACCAGTATCTTGAGCAGCGCCCCCTACGCTCTTTGTACTCACCGAAATCGGAGCGAATTCTCCGCACCCTGCTGGCCTTACACGACTCCAAAAAATCATGGACCTTGGAACGTTTGGCCAAAGAGTCAGCCGTCAGCCTGGGCTTGGTCGCAAAGGTCTGCAAGCTGCTTGCCGACAAGGAGTGGATCAAACCGGACTATGGATGGACGCATTTGTCGAAGCCCCTGGAACTTCTCCAAGACTGGGCCAAAAATTATAGCTTCGACCGGAATACGGAGCGGTTCTTCTATTCCATGGACGACATTTCCGAGCTCGAAAGAAAACTAAGCGTTATGGCAAAGATATCGCCCAAGAACGCAGCTTTGGCATCGTTCTCGGCGGCGTCCCGATTGGCACCAATGGTCCGCTATCAACGGGCCTACGCTTATGTCATGCCGCAGGCAATGCCGGGCGTGATTAACACGCTAAAATTGAAGGAAGTTACCAGCGGCCACAATCTTGTCCTTCTGGAACCCTACGACGAGGGAGTTTTGGATCATCGCGAGCAAATCAAGGAAGTTACCACTCCCATGCAGACTTATCTTGATCTAGTCTCGTCGAAGAGTCGGGGCGAAGAGGCCGCCGAATTCCTGCTTAACCAGGTCATCAAGAAAGCGTGGAATTTGTGACGCCCGATCCGCAAACAGCCAGGGAGTATCTGCCCCAGGAAGTTCAGGCTGCCCATTCCGTGATGCTGGAACTTGCCCATATTTTGGGCGAATACCGCAACGACATGGTTATTGTCGGCGGATGGGTGCCCGAATTGCTATTACCCAAGGCCAAACCGAAGCATACCGGCAGCCTCGATGTTGATCTTGCGCTCGATCACACGAAATTGGACGAGGAGCGGTACGCCTCTATTCTGGAAACGATCACGGCCAAAGGATACCGCATGGGTGAAAAGAGCTTCCAGTACGTGAGAACCGTGTCGGTTGACGGTCGGGACCTTGACGTGCTGGTGGAATTTCTGGCCGCCGAATACGATTGGCCCAAGCGTAAGAAGGGCAAGAAAAAGCGCGCGGCGGGTTTCCGAATTTTGAAAGCGCGCGGTTGCGACTTGGCTTTTGACCATCCCGAAACGATACGGCTTGATGGCAAATTGCCGGATGGTGTCCGCGATTCCGTCACGGTTCAGGTAGCCAGCATCGTCTCGTTTTTGGTAATTAAGGGCATGGCGCTCGTTGGCCGCGATAAAGCCAAGGATGCTTACGACATTGTTTTCTGTCTC
>Ga0116229_10003538_pt1 | contig 25724 bp, 43 predicted proteins | sample S1TSphgellanicum_3_FD_87313 | JGI IMG/M metagenome (GOLD analysis project Ga0116229, IMG submission 87313) | Host-associated microbial communities from peat moss isolated from Minnesota, USA - S1T2_Fc - Sphagnum magellanicum MG | ecosystem: Host-associated > Plants > Peat moss > Unclassified... | reverse complement strand
TAATGACCTTAATATCATAATCAGTCATATTCTCTGTTTCAAGACACATCAGCCTTAAAAGAGTTTTCTGTCTAGGAAACAATCTATCCGCACCCAAAAACGAAGGATGTTCAGCAAATTCTACAATAGAAGGTAGGCGAACTTCTTCGGATAAAGCTCCCTTTAACATTTCTAAAGGACTTTGGATATTATCTAGAGATTTTTGGTTTCTCTGATCAAACGATGCCATATATTAAAGGTTTCTACCTTGTTTGTGAAGTGCCAATACTTTTTTTAGGTTCTCAGTAGTCTCTATATCTTCAAACGGAATAGAACCGGTTACTGGTTTCTTGCTGAGTTCTTTAATAGTTTCTTTTAAATAACGGCAATGCCCACATGATTTCCCAGTACAAGGTCCTATTGTCCTTGGTTTGCCGCTAGCATCAAAAAGCATTAAATTTTAATCGCTTCATCTTGTAGTTTTTTGCATTCTTCACATCGTTTTGCTAATTCGACTAAGTTAGCTTTTGTATTCACGTAACCTACAAAATCGTACGGGTTAATATTTAAATCAACTAATGGCGACTTATGATTATAGCCACGACGCTCAATTTCTGCTGCTAGTTCTTCGTGACGATTTTTTAATGCTGGGCCATTAAATAATCCATTACGGATGAAACCTTCAACTGATTTACCTTTATTTAAAGCGCCTACAAACATATGACATTCAACATGCTCACCAAGAAGGTGCTTACGACAAAGTAATTTCGGGTCAACTAACCATAACCTCATTATGAACCAACCCTTTCACCATCTTCGGTCCAAACGAACTCACCATCTTCTCCTACGGGGTAATGACCTCCACAATGACAACAAAAAGTAGCCCCATAAAACTTAGGGTTCCTACTGTAAGTTTCAGAAAGAGCTTGTCCCATTCTAGTAACAGAACCACACTTCAAATGTTTATAAGAATAGCGAACTGGACGTACAAATCCTTTTGCTCTTTCTTCATCACTGAGAATTAAATAACATGCTTGTTGTCCATCATCTTTGATAACTTCAAGGCAAGGATCATTTTTATCTGTTGTTAATCCCATTAATACTACTTTCTCTATATCTCTGTTCCCACTCTGGAACGTCTTTATGTCGATCACATTGGACAGTCTTAGGATCTAGTGTACCATCTAAATCAGGAATCGGTACTTTACAAGTATTACACATTAACCAACGAGTATTAGGATCTCTTGGACGAGTTTTTCTAGTAAAGTCCATTAATGGAGGTGCGCCTCCATCGCACGAAATGCACTTTCCGCTTCCGATTCAGAATCGTGACAACTTAAAGTTTTACCTGTATGTTTTGACCAAATACAATATTGATTGCCTTCTTTACGAATGTAATGATATTTAGCGAATTTTAAATTATCGTCAACTGGAGTTAGCATATCATTGATAAAACGCTTACTAGCGAATGCTGCTAATGATGCTGCCTCTCCTAGTTCAGAGGCTAAACCAGCACCACCTTCTTCTTCTGGAGCAACATTACTGGCTGATGGTTCTTCTGGGCTATTAGGTTCTGGATCTGGTGAATTATTTCTACCCGATTGTGAACCATTACCACCACCATCACCAGTTGTTGGGGTTGGATTAACGTCACCATAAAGAGTACTAACAGCAGAAGTTTTATCAGGAAGTGGATGTTCATGTTCTATTAAATTTTTAGCATAGACTTGTTTGTTCCTGTGTGTGAGATTATGAAGTTCTTCAAGTGTTAGAATTGGTTCATATGATGTTGAAGCTTCTTTAGGACGTAGCACATTAGCAACATATTCAGGATCTACATCGTGATGTGTCATAAGGTGAACTCCAGTTGATTCATCATCACTTGCAGTATGAATTATATTAGCGGCTTTAGGTTTACTAACAGCAGAGTGCCTATGACCAAGGCCAAGTTGATCTCCAAATTGTGCTGGTTCTGATGAGTGAAGGTCATTATGTTCTTTTACATTATTAGCATGATCACTAATGTCATCATAATTAAATTCATGTTCATCTATCAAGTGTTGAGCGAGCTGGTGGTAATTAAATGCTTCGTTAGAAGCTGCTTTACTAACTGCTGGAGCGCTTGAGCGTTCTTGCATTGGCACTTTAGGAGCAATAGGTTGACCTTCACTACTTACTCCACTACCAAACATATCATTTTGCCCATTGGCAGCATCGTAATCAATAGTAGGAGCCTGACTAGTCTGAGGAGGCAAACTAGACATATTTTGTTGACCTTGTGATGTATCAACTGGAGGCAATTGTGTTACACCTAGTCGTTCATTCCATAGATAATCATCAATAGTTTTACTGGGAGTTGTTTCTGATTGACGAGCAATTTTTCTAGCCATAATCTTCCTTTAGTTCTTAAGTTTGGGTGGTGGTACGTATTTGCCAGCTTTTTTAAGATTATCTTTTACTTCATCATAAATAGCGTCAGCTACACCAGCACCAGTTGCGAAACGAGCTAATTCAGGATCCCATTCAGTAAGTCTACGTGTTACCGTAATCTCGGGCATAACCATTTTTTGTTCAGACATTAAACCAGATTTAATCCAGTCGACTTGTACCACGAAACCTAGTTCACGAAATTTCTCTTCGGCTTCTTTCTTTAGGTCACTAAGATTCTGGAATGTTCCTGAGCGAGTACCGTATTTAGTCTGTAGATGTTGTAATAATTTTTGAATTGCTACGAGCTCGTATTCGTTAACATCAACGGCTTCGTTGTCCTCATTCATTATTCGAGAACGTTCAGCATTGTATTGAGCCAATTGCTGTGCTTGTGAGTCAGTTAACTTAATATCAGCAGGATCAATACCATCTTGCATAGTCTTAGGATCTGTAGGGTCAATTAATGGCATAATTGTTATTTATTTCCTTTAGAAGAGAAGATTCTAGATGAGTTTTTCTGAATTTTTGAATGCTTATATGCCTCACAAGTAGTAGAATCGGTACACTTTCTAAACCAAGGTAGTTTATCCAGTGGTTCAAATCTACCAGAAATATATTCTTCGTATTCGTTAGGCTGCATATTATTAACAACTTCACTACGTTCTTGCATAAGACGCTTTTTGCTCATATTTTGACCTAGTTCTAGGTCTTTTTTGTGCATTTCTCTACCACAATTTTTACAAATAGCAGTCTTACAATCCTTACAATAATGGTCAGAATTATCTGTTATAAAATTAACAATTTCTGTATCACGACCATTACCGTGAGGTTGTCGAAAAGTAGCCCCAGTGTCCAGGTTTAAAACATCACCGACTAGGCCCTTAAATGAATTAGTTTTGGGGATATCTACCATTTATACGTACTTTTCTAGGGTTTTCATCTTCTAGTGCGAAATTAACCTTTAACTAAAGCAGGAGAATCTGCCAGAATTTCTTCTAAATTCTTCTTTAGATCCTCTAGAACTTCATTTTCGTCATATCCTTTTAGGGATACTAGCCTTCTAGTGAATCCACGATGTATAGCAATTGATGATGCCATTTGTGGTTCTACCCATACCACATCTAATTCAGAATCTATATTGGCAATGACAATGCTAATACTTAATCCTGTATTTGTGGTTATATATATATCTTTTTCTTCTAAATTAGCAAAAACATCAGAAACAACTTTAATAATTTTTCGCCAATTAATCAGATTGGAAGAAGTATACGTTCCTGTTAAAATCTTATTTGTGTTTTTGTCAATAACTAAATTCAGGTTTAAAGAATTTTTGTATAGAAGTTCATTTACTACGTTAGCTAGAGTTTGATTGCTCAATGTGGTTATCAATTTGCTGTTTAGATATAACTTCTGTAAGAAGAACATGAAACCCCCATTAGATTCAAATGCGTATTCTTTGTCGCCTACAACTAGATATGGGTTATCTTCTTTAAAGTTGAAATATAAATTAACATCCTTGGTAGGAAGAATCGTTTCATCAATATTAAAAAGCTCTACAACGTTTTTAGATGTAAACTTGTATTTTTCGTGGTCTAGATTAATTTTTACCATTATTATGACTCCTATTCAATACCTAAAATATCGCATAAATCTTGTTGAAATCTTGCAAAGGCTTCATCTACTTGGCGACTCCAATCTGTATTTTGACATTCAATTATATCTTTGTCAGAAACAAAGATTGTAGTACAATAACCAGGCGGTGACTCATTCCTTTCTATAGTTATAGTACTATTTCCTAAATGTGTTATATTCCCGAAATTTATTACTACCATTTTTCTTCTCCTTCATCATACTCTGAACCGTCATTCAATTCTATCATATTTTCTTCGTTGTCTTGCTGATACTCTGAGACTTTATTGTATAATTTTTTCTGTAGGTCTGGCGGGATCACTTCCCGAATGGCTTGAATAATAAGACTAAGTTCGTAATACGCGCTCTCTTGAGAAGCATTTTTCTTCTCTTGATCTTCTAATTTTGATAGCATTTCTTGAGCATAAATAATCTGAGCCATGTTAGGGGTTATATCCCCTTCAACAAGGGCATCAAAGCCTTTGTCTCGTATGACCTGAAAGAACGCCTCTGCTGTTAATAGGTCTTCACCCTTTAATACAGATTTACCTTTTTTAATTGCCTTTTGTTCGATAATCTCTCGAACACGATTTTTGTTTTGCGGTAAATGGTTTTTAGCGTGTTTTCTAATATCATCCAAAGAAATATATTCATCTTCAGATCGCTCTAATTCAATCTCAAGTAATCTAATATTCTTTTGTATCTCTACGTATGCTTTAGGCGTAAGAATTAGTGTATCAATTAACGATCTAACTGATTCTGGTGAGTTACAAATCTTACATTTACCATTGGGTTTGTAAGAATATTTAATACCATCAATAACTTCAGTTAATAATTCTTCTGTTGAAAAATTATATAATTGAGTTAATTTATTATTTTCTTGTTTAAATTCAGGTAATAAATTTTCTGATTCAGACATTACTCTGTCCTTTTATGAGGTTTTTTATCTAATTCATAATTATAATGACGCCAGTATTCTCCGTGACGTATATCATCGTCCCATCCACCATTTTTTGATTGAATTTCACGACGATATCTACGTTCTAGTTGAGTAGGTGAGAGAAAATCTTTAAGTTCAGAATGTTTAGTAATACCTTTTCTAGAATTAATAAGAATACGATCACCAATAAATTCTAATTTAGAATTAAAGGAAAAGATATTCCATTTTTCGGGTAAATCTTCTTTAGTAATCCCCAAAGAATCCATAAGTTCTTGTATTTTAGGATGCTCAGGTTTAGTTTTTTTATCCTCTTCGACTTTTTCAAAATAAGCTTCTGTAGCATTCTTTTCTTTACTAGTAAGCTTTGGTGTAGGTATACCGTGGTTATTACGAGGAGGATTTTTAGACATTATAGATATTCCGTTCCGCTAGTATCAAAACCTAAAAGTTCATTGTAATAATCCGCTAGGATTTTTAATCCTTGACGCTTTAAAAACCCAACCTGAGAAGAATATTTGTTAAATCCCATGAGTTGGGCAGCTTCAATTTCTCTCCGATTTTCTAGGCAGATCAGGGTTATAGCTTCCTTTTGTGGTTCAGACAATAGTTCAAAACTCTTTTGTAGATCAAAATCTAATAAATTAATTGTAATTTTATTAGGTAGTTCTAGTTCAGGATTACCTTTTACTTCGTAGACTCGTTGCCACTCTTTGAAATTGCGTAAGATTTTTTCCATGAGGAACCAACTGATATAGCCAATAGGAAATCCCTGTCGCCTAGTCTTTCTTGCTGGAGAACCGCTGGTGCTGTCTGAATCAGTAATGTTATTTGGCTCGACGGTATGATCTAGAGGTAATCAGTTTTTCTGATTCCTTAATTCCATCTAATTTAGAACTAATCATCTTCCAGGCACTAAATGAAACAAAGTATTCTAGCCGTTGTTGGCTTGTAGCAATTTTTGCCTTAGCGGTTCGATCTCCAGCAGTTCCTGATACTGCTGAACGATATGATTCATAATAAACTTTTTCATAATTATAGTAACTAAATTGGGCTCTAAGGTATCTTTTCGTGACTTCCGCATCTAATGACATAATAACGCTTCTTAGATTTAGAGAAAGTCTGTCAGCTTCTTGATCTGTTAACTCCTCCGAATTGAACCTAGCTATAATGGCATCAGCTGGTTCTAAATATTCCTTAGAGAATTCTTCAACAATTGTCTCAATTGACTTAAGAATTTCTAGCTCTTCTGGGTGAGATTCCCAGGTAAATTCTCGTTTTACCCAGTCCTGTAGTTCATTTTTACGAACTTCATCGACAGTTACCGGCTTGCCGAGACCTTCTAGGCCCTTAATGAAATCTAGCTTAGTATCTTTAATAACCATTTATGTGAAGCACTAATTCTTTGAACTTGTTAATTCTCGACGTTCAGCCTTCTTCTTATCTCTATCTTCCTGAATAGACTTTTTGCAGGATGCTACAAAACCCTCATAAGCCGTTTGTAGATCAAAAACACCAATAAATTGTTCATTATGCTCCATCTCGAAGCAGTAATCCTTATTTATATAAACAAATTTAACCATGAAATTCCTTTCATATCTTATTACTATTGTAACATTTACTACGTCAATTGTCAAGTTATTATATGTTTTTTCCAGTTATTTACTTCATGAGCAACTATGCCTATGGCTGCTGCATCAAATGGATCTGGAGGTAACCCAACAAATTTCTCTAATTTTGGATGTCTAATTAATAATTCTTCTCTAACTTCTGGCTTACTGACGTTTTTAGTTCTACCCAATAATTGGGAATGCCAATAATTAGGAGTTACGCTATTATAGAATAACCCTTTCTGAAAGGTAATAACTTTTAGGGCTGTACATACAGCCTGAACTAGTTCCCTTTGGTTCATTTCACCAAAGCCAGGGGGGATTTCCCAAACTACATGAGTTACTTTATTAGTAGTAATAATATCTTCAAACTGGACTATTAGTATTTGAATTAATATATCCATGTCATCATTAAAAGAACCCTTGTTATTTTTAGTTCTAGAAGGAATTCCTTTAATAGAGAATAACTTTTTGGGTTCTCCATTAATAATGATAGCTCCACCAATATTAACACTCCCTGGATCTAGAGCAAAAATAACTTTACGCTTATTCATTGGCTAATCTTTCAGATTTTGCTTTAGCCCAATTATAACGAGTTGGCCAGTTTTCACAATCCCAAGGTTCATGACCACCATGACAATTATGAGAACACCATGGTTCGTCAGTATCTAAATCTTCATTTGGCCCAGGACATGGAGTTTGACAATAACAATGGCAACAACATCCACATTTGTAGCCACATGATGGACAAGAAGGGGAACCATAGTATTTTGGCATTGGAACTGGAACGTCTGGTTCTTTAGTCATTATAAAATTTACAAATATGTTTAGCAGGACAAGTTAAAAATCTTTTGTCGGTTCGATCCCCACAGCATCTTTTAAGTTCTTTGGTATCATCAGTACGAATCGCTACCTTTACTCTATCCCATTTTTCATATAGATCATTAAGTGCTTTATCATCTTTTTCTACAACTATTTCATAAAAAGTATGAGGATATGTCTTAGAAATATATAACAACACCATTTTGTCTGGAGCACCGGGGCAATTATCCTGATAAATTCTAAGTTGCATCTCGTAGTTATACGGTGCTTGTTTGGGTTCTCTACTAGTTGATTTGATATCTACTAAGTATTCATCACCATTGGGAAGCCGCAATTTTAAAATGTCAACAGTACCAGAGATCATTCGTTCATTATTAACAAATTTAACTTCTACATCGTCCATTGTGCAGAATCCAAGTTGAATAAGTACACTTTGAAGTACAGCATGAAGTGCAGAACCAATTTGCATAGTTAATTTGGATGTTGCCGATAGGTTCTCTACATCTAGAAGATCATGAAACTCTGGATGGAACTTATAGTAGAGTTGATATTCCCCTAATTCAGTATCACTAGAAGGGTGAAACATACCATCGAATACACGTTCCTTGTTTTGTACACGAATTGAATATTCCTCTTGAAAAGAATTATTCTTAATTAATGCTTCTTCAATATACGGTACTATTACTTCTTTCTTTTGCATCGAAGCGAGAGTACGTTCCATGAATGACATATTTTATTTTGCCTTTTCGATTAACTTAAGTAAATCACTTTTACTTATTACTACTAGATCTTCTTCAATATCCAAATCTTTGGGGTCTAAATTAACATAGCCTCCCCATTTTGTTTTAAATTCTGTCGGTCCATAAAATCTGATTGCCAGGGCTGGAATCATTTTGTGACTCCGAGCCCCAGCAATCTGTACAACCTTTTCCCATAACTCTTGAGTTACAGAGAAAGAGTCTTTTTGAGTTGACTTACATTCAAACAAAAATAACTGATCTTCTTTCGAAGATTTAGGTTGCAAATCCCCCTTCTCATCTCTAGCACCTGAAGCACTAGTTTTACGAAGGTTAGGGAAATAACCTGCTATATCGTTTTCGTGACGATCAGCCATTGCTTGTTTCTTAGTTCTCAAAAAGACCATCCTGGTGAGATGCTACACCAACATTAACGAGTGGAGCAGATAGACGAGCGAACTCTCGCTCTTTCTCATCGAATTGTCGCAGCAAATCGTCAATTGTCTCTTGAGGGATGTCAAAAGTATTCTTCTTGTTCTTCATGGTTTATTTATCCTTTTTTATTATTTAAATTTCGGGGTCGTTAATATCTGGACCGTCGAATAGTTTCTTACCAAATTGTTGTTCTAATTCTTGTTCTATGTCTCTATCTCTCTTCCTTCCTTGCTGAATGGCAGTTCTGATATCTGCCAAGAGTTCATCCTTACGGTTAGAGTCTACCACAGTCTTTAGTAGTTTGTCAGCACCCTGCTCCTTGAAATCTTTCCAAGAAAACCAAGATCCAGCTTTCTTTACGACTCCTAGTAAAACTCCAATCCTAAAGAGGTCATTGTCATAGTCTATACCAACATGGTCAAGATACTGACTAGGTTGATTATAGAAATCAGTCCAACCCTGAATAAGGGGAGGGCCATAAGAATTTTTGATCGTCTTAATCATGATAGGGAAACCTACTTGTAAATCCTCACCATTTACTTTATCAAAATATTTCTCCGTACCAGGACGTAGATATAGTACAACACTCATCTGATGCTTGACGGCGTGACCACCGGGCCTAACCAACTGGTGGTAGCCACTAAGGTCATCCCTTAATTGGTTAATCATAAAAAGTGTTACATCGTATAGATTAGCTAACGGACCATTAGTTTGAACGCATCTCTTCATTACAGGAGAGTTGCCACCCATCTTATCTTTTTTATCTGTTAATTCTTGTTGTGAATGAACAGTCGCAGCAGCTCCAATGGAGTCCCATACAATAGCGCAGAATAAATCAGACTTAATCATTCTTGTCATAACATCTGTAGCAGATTCGGCATCAACAGGTTGAACCACAACCATATTTTCTCCAACGATGAATCCTAATTTCTCGGCCCATTCCTTGTTGAATCGATGTTCTACATCAATATAACCTACTAATTTTTCTCCCTTATAGTAGTCAAAACAATCCTTTAAACCAAGGATAGCAATCGTACTTTTACCACTATGTTCTTTACCAAAAATTTCAATGAGTTTACCCTCTGGCCAACCACCAATGCCAAGAATGTAATCTAAAGTTGGTGAAAAAGTAGGAATAGCTGTTACATAATCATAATCATCACCGGTTGATGCAATTGGTTTATGAGAACCTTTTGGCGCAAAGTCCTTATTTAATTCATCAATTAGTTTAGTTAGTAGTTGTTTTTGATTTGCCATGTTGTTTCTTTGTCTTTCCTTGGGTAATGTGGTTTTGTCGATCTAGTATGAATGATTTGGAATCACGGAATGATACCTTACATATACTACAAAAATATTTTTCTTTCATGATGTTTCTTTCTATTATACTATAATTATACAGTATTTGTCAATCTATGCGTTATTCTTTAAGAGGTCAAGCCTCCAAATATTTTGAAGTGATAAGCCACTACTTAACTTCTCTACCTTCATTAGAACTGGAGTTCCTTGCTCTAGTTTATCTTCAACCATTTGATAAACGGATGGGAATACTACAATCTGTAATGAGTTAACCTCACGAATTTCACCATCTTCATCCGTTTCTTCAATGAAGAGACTATCATCTTCTGGAAGGTCCAATATAATCTGTGCCATCTTTTGGCCAGGATTTTTGCCCTTCTTAGTGATCAGTGGTTTAATTGCAGATAATAAACCACCTACAATTACCTTTTCACCAGTTATCATATAATCTTCACCAGCAAAGGTCGTTTCTTTCCTGATCAATTCTGTATAGCCTTGTAATGGATTAATCGTTACTAGAGATCCTAAGTTAGTTAATTCGTTATACGCTCGATTAGTTAAGTTTAGTTCTACCTTTAGACAATTAAATTTTGAAAGTGACCCGTGACATAATTCACACTCAACCTTAGTTACGTGTGGTAAATCATAATCTTGCTCTGTCCAACCTTGTTTTGCTTTAAGGTAATCTCGTAAAGCCTTTTCAGTATTACCACTTATTGAATCGAATGCACCAACAGATATCATTGAATAAACTGCTGATTTATTAATTCTAATTTTGCTTTTATCTACCTTATTAACAAAATCATCCATTGAATCAAATGGTTGTAATTGTTCTATTAGATTAGCAGTATTACTAGAAATATACTTAATTGATTCTAACCCGTATCTAATTGAGTTACTCTTAGTAAGAGTAAACTTATCTCCAGATTCATTAATATCTGGGCCAAGAACTGAAATACCTAAACGTCGTGCTTCTTTTGTATAAGCCGGTGCCCCATCGGGGTTAGTCCTAAACAATGCAGTCATAAATTCGTGTGGGAAATGCGTCTTTAAGTACGCGGTCCAATACGTAATAAATGAATATCCTAGAGCATGACTCTTGTTAAAAGAATATTGTCCAGACTTTTCGATCTCATCGAATATACTATTAGCTACTTCAATACTGGTACCATTATCCGCAGCTTTAGAAACAAAGATCTGTCGTTCTTCTTTCATCTTTTCTGCTTGAGATTTACCAATAATTTTACGAAGCCTATCTGATTCTTGTAGAGAATAACCAGCAATTTCTACGGCTGCTTTCATAATTTGTTCTTGATAAACAAAAGTACCTAAAGTATCACCAAGTATTTCTTTAAGCTTTGGATGCTTGTACGTTACTGGAACTTTTTTATCACGCTTTTGTAGATACAATTCCAGAAGGTCTAGCCCAGTTTTTTCATCAATAGTTCTAGATATACCAGGACGACATACTGAAATAAGAGCAGCTAGTTCATCAATATTTCTTGGCTTAAATCTTTTCGAAAGTCTAGATAGATTAGAAGTTTCCAACTGAAATATGCCTAAGTTATTACCACTAGAAATATCGTCCCAGACTTTTGGATCTTCGTAATATTTATCCCAATTATTGGACCAATCATAAAAATTATCAACTACATCTCCATGACGTTCTTTAATCAGCCTCATTGTTTCAGTAAGGGTTGATAAGGTTCTAATACCCAATAAGTCAATCTTCACAAAACCTAGATCTTCGACGCCGTGCATATCAAATTGAGTACTAATTTCGTCATCATCGGTTTTATAGCGTAATGGTAATCTACCAATTAAACTATCTTTATTAACAACCATACCGCCAGCGTGAACACCGTGATGTCGAATATGTCCTACTGTTTTGGGTAGTAGTTCAAACAATTTAGGATACTTAATTATCCATGGTAAAAATTCTTTAGCATAATGAGCTTTAACTTTCGTCCACGTTAAATCTTTTAATAGTACCCCATCAATATTGAGTTTTGAATCAATAATTTTTGAAATTTGATTAGCGTCAGCAATAGGAATATTTAATCCTCTACAAAGATCTTTAATAGCCTGCTTATGCGCCATGGTATTAAAACTTCCAATACTGGCTACGGAGTGCTTACCATATTTTGTTTCAAGATATTCTTTAACTAATTGTCGTTGATTTTGTGGAACGTCAATATCAATATCAGGCAATGAAACTCTACCCATATCAAGAAATCTTTCGAAATAAAGTTCATGTTTAATTGGGTCTACTTCTGTAATACCTAATGCCCACGCAACAGCACTACCTGAAACTGATCCTCTACCTGGGCCAATTAGAATTTCATTTTGTTTTGACCAATTAATAATGTCTTGGACAATTAAGAAATAACCTTGAAAGCCATGATCAATAATTACATCAGTTTCATATAAAATTCTTTGCCAATATGTTTGAACATCAGATGATGATAAATGTGGTTTAATTCTTTCGTCAAACCCTAACTGTATATTCTTTCTAAGAACGTCAGCATCCATATCTTGATTATTATAAAAAAGTGGCATACCGTGTTGGCGAGGAATACTAGCATTACACCTATCGGCTATTAGACCGGTGTTATTGATAGCTTCGTCTACAATATCAGATGGTAAATAATTTAAACGTTTACGACTTTCTGCTTCACTAAGCATACAAAGTTGATTTTCTCCGTATTGGAATCTAGTACTGTCACTCATGGTTTTACCCATCTGAATAGCAGTTAAACATTCGTGTAAATACCAATCATCTGGATTAGCGTAATGAGAATCATTAACAACAATTAACGGAATTTCTAATTTTTTTGCCAATTCAATTGATGCTTTATTCCATTGTTCTTGAGTTGGATCTTGAAAAGTATGAAGTTCTAAATAAAAACGATCACCAAAAATTGCCTGCAATTTTGAAGCATTTAATAGTGCCTCTTGTGGGTGATCCAGAATATCCTTACCGATCCATCCTCCCATACATGCACCCGTTACAATGAGCCCTTCGCTATATTTTTCAAGAAGTTCCCAGTCAATCCTAGGGTCATAATATTTACCCTCTATATAAGCCAAACTACTTAGAGCCCATAGATTTTCTAGACCCTTATCGTTCATGGCTAAAATAACCATGTGACCAGTTGATTGCCCACGCTTTTTAGTTTTGTCTTTATCGAAACGATCTTCACACATATACGTTTCAATACCATATATAGGCTTAATATCGTATTCTTTTGCGTATTTTTCTAGTTCTAGATGACCACCAACTTCACCGTGGTCCGTTATAGCTACTGCTGAATAGTTTAATTCTTTGGCTCGTTTAACGATATCTTCAACATAAGAAATTCCGTCGAGGGGGCTATACTCACTATGATTGTGAATTGCTGCGAAGTTACTCATCTAAATTGCTTTCCAAATCTTGAAATTAGTCAATGGTTCCAATGTCCCAAAAATTTCTTTTTCAATCCAATCTTGACATACACTACAGACATATATATGTTCATCTTTGAATTTTTCCAATGTTAATATATCATAGCTCTCACACGACTCACATGTTCCTGTTGTAATGTTATCTATATGTTCAATTCTAAATGAACTCATATATACCTATCATACACTATTTTTCTTGGTACCATACCTCGTGGAGGTCTTTTAACAATTTCACAAGGATTACCATTAAAAGTTACGTGATAAGTACCTTCTTCAATATAATTTCGACAACCGGGACAAAGATCTAGCCGGTTAACTGGATAAACTAATTTCCAACCCTTATCTTTTAGATCCTTAAGCACATCTTTTACTGTGTTGGACATAGTATCTTCTTGTCCTTGAAGAATATCTGCTTCTGCTTCTTCCCATATAGTATCCATATTTTAATCCTTTCATCCTAAAGGTTCCCAAAACATGTCGCCTGATTGTTGTTCGACTTGTATTGAACCTCTAATTTTATTATGCCATCCAAAGTGTTGTGTTAAATTTTTCACCAATGCACTGCATTGAGGACATACGAACGTATCTATAAAAGAACCTTCCTCTATTTCTATACTAATACATTCTAAGCCATTAGTATCCATATTTTTAGCCCTTCTTTTTAAATGGAATAAAAGAACCTAAAAAACAAACTAATCCAACTAAAATTAAAAATAATTGAGGCCCTGTGCTAACACCTTTTTCATGATGAAATATAAAATATAATATAGTATTAAATAATATTAGCCAAAAACCAAAAATTCTAAAACTAAAACCTTTCATAAATTCTCCTTTAATAAAATAGGAGAACCCCAAGGGAATTTTTCATCCCTTGGGGACTCTACCTTTGTATTTGTAAAAACTAAACGGCTAATTCTGACTTAAGTTTTGCTCCATAAGTATCTTCTTCAATACTTACTTCATCTTCATACTCATCATCATCTTCCCATGAATTAGACACAGAATTAGTAGATGCTGAGGGAGTATTAGAAGAATTATTAGCATCCTTAACAGGCTCGATGCCATGTAGGTATCGGTCATAATATTCTTGGCTACCCATACGACGTAGTAAACCTTCAATATCTGGAAGATATGGATTGTATTTACCTAAATCATTAATTGCTGTCCCATACGCTGGAATAACTGAATAAGTAGTTTGAGTACCTTTACCCATACGGATAATCTCAAAGTCACGGTCAGTCAAACTTAACCCTTGACTTTCAAGTCGACTAGCGTGAACAGCAATTTGTCCCCAAAAACGAATACCTTGATTAATAATCGCTACGTAGGGGGCCTTTTGCGTCTTGCCATCTACTTCATATTCAACAACTGCATCTCGGTGTTCTGGATAAGGATTTTCTGAAGAACCACCAAAAACTCGAACATTACGTCCTGTTTCAGGATCATTAGTAAACTTAGGTTCTCTAAGGACTACAACCCCATAACCAACTTCTCGACGCATAGCTTCTGGCGCTTGTTTAGAACCAAAAGGGCGCTTACAAAGCTCACACTCAGCACCGAAATTTTCTCGGCAAACATAACTTCGCTTCTTTCCATCGTGGGATTGAACGAACTCATGGATATCTACGAAAATGATATCATCTGCTGAAGTTAGGAACCTTACTACCTTTGATTCGTTGTCTCCCCATGAGAGAAACTTGGTAGTTAAACCCTTTGAATAATCTCTATTTTGGTTGCTCAACTTGGCCATAGCCTCGTTTACAACGCTCATGCCTCTTTTTAATGACATTTTTGTTACCTTTCCTTTAACTATCGTTTTGATAGTATTTTATCTCCATTTGGAGAATTGTGTGGTGAGCAATTTGCTCATCAACTAGTTCAATAGTATAACACCTTTACTGGTTTGTCAAGCACCCTTTTAGAAACTTTAATAGTCAATTAACAACGGACTGAGCCTAATAATTTCTTGATTAGGAGCGAGTCTTGAAATGGTCCTCCAGGTCATACTAGCGTTATTTCCATCAGGAAATTGTGTTACTGATGAAACTTTCCACATTCTTTTGCATTTTCTGCATAGCCAAACACTGCCTACGGCTAATTTTTTAGTTCCCCCACTACATCCAGGGACTTTACAACGATGGGGCTTTTCTGTGTTTGTGTACTTTACTTTAACTTTACGAAGCCAAGGCATAGTTCTTTACTCCTTTTCTGTTGTCTTTCTCATTATAGCATTTTTCCTGTTATTTTGGCAGTCATTGCGTATTCTAATGCCGTTACGGATTCCGGTATATCAATTAGGTCAACCGGGTCCATATTATCCGGTACAGGAACCACACGCACGCTAGAGTGCTCCCTAAGGCGTCTATATAGCCCCGTAGCGCCTTCTCTACCGGCTTTATCGCCATCCGGGAAGATGGTCACAGAATCAAATTTTCTAAGGGCTAGAATTTGCTCATCGGAGACAGATGCGCCGAAGGAGGCGACTACGTCTTTTATACCCCTAGATTTTAGGACTAAAACGCTCATTGGGCTCTCGACAATATAACAATGCTTATAATCTGTAACATTATCAAGATTATATAGAGAATATTTTCTAGGGAAACTCCTAGTATTACGATATTTCGCTACATTCTGCGTATCATCTAGTCTCCTGGAAACCCAACCCACGAGTTTGCCGTCCATAAAATGAGGCAGTATATTGCGTTGTACTAACACCGGATCTTTAGTAATTTTATCGATTTCATATTGTGGTTCTAGAATACCGGTTTTCATCTCTTTTTGAACTTCATAAGAGACACCACGCTCTAATAAATACTCAGATGGTTGAATCCATTCATTTAATATTTTTTCTGAATACCTTGGAATTAATAATTGTTTAGCTAAACCTTCATCTTTGAACAATTTATCTAATTTCATTACGAACTGTTCAACTGGGACAGGTTTTAGTGCTTCTGCATAATTTTTAATTTTGTTAATTGCTTCATTTTTAGAAAGATTTAAAACACTTTGAACTAACCATATAATTGTGCCGCCACCGCAAGTAAAACAATTGAATAATAGTGTATCTGTATTCAAACTTGCTGAGGGATTTTGATCACCGTGATTATGTAATCCAAATGGTAATACACAAGAATGTATAATTTCGTTATTATTGATACTAAGATTTTTAGCACCCAATAATTCTTCTAGTAAATTTTCAACATCTAATCCTGGGAAAATATCCGTTAATCCTTTATACACTTTTAATCTCCTACTGCATCTTCATCTGTGTCAAGTTCTTTAATTACTTCAATAGAAGTCTTTTCATCCATAGCGTATTCCATTAGATAAGATTTAAGACTACTTCTACGAGACTTTAGAATTTCAAAGACCTTTACTTCTTGTTTCATCATCTCTTGTGTAGCAGAAATACCTATAGCGATACTAACGTTCTGTTCAATCTGTGATGATAACGCAATATGTTGAAGTCCACCACGTTGATTTTTCTTGTTTTGTGAATCTCGATTGAACTGAACCAGCCAAATGCTAGCTAGGTTCATCTCTTTATTAATTCTTGTAACGTCAACAATTAGTTCACCCATTTGTGCTGTTTGAGCGTTACCGTTATTACGATAATTACCTTCTGGAGTTAACCAACTTAATTGGTCACCTATAACTAGTTCAGCACCCCATAGCTTTGCTCTACTATAAAGATCTTGTACGGTTCTTTCCGAAGCGTGAGAAGGTGTATCAATTAAAAGGTTGTCACCAAACGATTCAATTTCTGCACGAGCACTCTTGAGTTTTTCTAGTTCAATTGAGTTAAGTTCCCCTCTTTCGTATTTAGTGTAGCTAACTCCACTAACTAAACAGTCTAGACGTTTTAACTCTAGCTCTTTATCTAACTCAAGGTTTAATAGATAAACTTTTGTTCCTCGTTTTGCTGCCTCTAGTGCTAATTTTGCACCAGTTAAGGATTTACCAATACCGGTATAACCAACAATTACTGCTAGCTCTCCTGGGTGAATACCATATATTTGATCATTAATAAGATCCCACCCGAAATAGATACCTTTACGCTTTTTTGATTTTTCTAGATCAATTGTAGAATCAATATATTCATCTACTCTTTGTTGGAATCCATCCTTGTAAACTTCGATACGTTCTCTCGTTGACGTATCTTCTTGAACTTTAGATAATCTCGATATTGCTATACTAATTGCTTTTTCTGGATCATTATCTAATTCATTAGCTGATTCCAAAAGGATCTTTTGTACATTAGCTCGACGATATTTTTCTAATAAATCATCAGTAATAATATGAACTAAGTATTCTTCAGTTGGCCACCCGCTATCATTAAAATAACTTTCAAATTTTATTTTTAATAAATTTTCTGTTGGTGCTGTTTTAAATTCTGATTTAATTAAATAATCTAATGAGAATGTATATATTTCTCTAATTGAGTTATCAAAAAAATGCTCAGCCCTTACACCTTTATCCCATAAATATTGTAAGTCATTAATATTAACAAAATTTCTAATTGCTGTATATTCTAGATCCATTTAATTAATCCCTTATTTTCAATAATTTTGCTACTTCTTCTATTATTTCTGAACTACATCGAATAATCCCCACAGGTTCACCACCATTAGACCACACTAATTCTAAATCTAACCAGAATAATTCACAACCTTTAAGCATATCTGATAATTCCCTAATTTTAGGATATAGCATTTCAGGCAATCTGGTTGTAAATGTTACATGAGCGCGTCCAGTTTTATCTTCTTGACAACTTTCCCAAGTAATAATATCTTCATGTTGATTTAATGCCTCTACTAATGGGATAAGTTTTTCATCTATCCATACATTTACTGGAATACGTTTTTGTTTGTGCATCTTTAAACTCCGTTTAACTTTTGTTTAATAAATCTTTCTAATTTTTTGTTCTCTAATCTCTGTTAGTACTCTAGTTCTAGAAATTTCTCGATAGTCGCTACCAGTAACTTCTTGTAGAATCATGCGTTCTTTCAGTAAAGAGAATATAGCAGACCCGTAGCCTTCATTCAACTCTTCTTTAGTAAGATTAGTTGTCATAAAAGTTGATCGATTATCTAAAGCCCTTTGACGTAAAACATGGTCAAAAGTTGCTTCGCTTAAGTTAGAACTATTCCTAAATTCCTTACCTACGTCATCAAGGATGAATACATCCGATTTAATAATTTTATCTTCAAAGCGTTCACGGTCGTTGTTGTTACCCCAACCTCTTGTAAATTCATCAATCATCTGAGTAAACGTCGCAAAATATACGGAATAACCTAACTTAACCAGTTCTTTAGCAGTTAAAGCAGCCAATAACGTTTTACCCGTTCCCCAAGAACCATAATACAAAATTCCAATACCATTATTAACCATGGCTTTATGTTGCATTAAATAGGTTTCAGCCACCGCTAATGCCTTAGGGTCACCATGGTAATCAGACCAATCTAATCTTTGATAAGTTTGACCAATACCGGCATTTAAATAATGCTTATACAACTGAAGTTGTTGTTTACATTCTCCACAACAATTATCAGATTTTGGTCCATCGCAAGTAGGACAACCACGCTTAGAAAATTTTGATAAATTAGGATTTCGATGTTCCAAAAATTCTACTACGTTATCTCCTAAGAATCTATTAGTTAAATCCTTATAATCATTTTCCCATGAGATTAACAAAATCTTCTCCATCTAAAGTACCAGTAGCTGCTGGTTTGTTTTTTTTGTTGCGTTCTTCCCACATCTTATTAAATAAGATATCCTGTATCCATTTAGAGCCTTTTGCAAACCCAGTAGCAGTAATAATATTACCATTAATACTACCTTTGAATTTATCAAAAAGTATATCAACTATTTCTGGAGCGTCTACACCATATCGGGCCATAAAACCCTTAAAGCAGGAAGTCTCTCTATCCCATTCAATAACGTATGGAATTTTATGAGTTTCTTCGAACCTCTTGGCAAAATATACTAGAAGGTCTCTCGGTTTAGTTAAATCAAGTTTACGCTCAAAAGAGTTTTCATCGTTAGTAACTTCTGTTTCATTGTTATCATTATTCTGGATCTCCCACGCTTCTGGCATTCTTTCCATCCTTATTTTTTTCTTTATTTTCTTTGAGTGACTTATTAAAAGCATAAGCAACATTAGAAAAGTTTTTAACTTTGTCTTCTATTTCGTCTGCTTCTTCTTTATTTAAATCTTTAGTTAATGTAGCAGTTGGTGAAATCATTGTTATGCTTTCTTTAGAGATAAGATGAAAAGAATTCTCATCCGTGTCAACATGATCTTCACATCCCCACACTTGAATCCAATATTCATCTAATCCTGCTAAGAACCCTGAAATTATATACCCATCGGCAATAATCTGAACCTTTTGTCGTTTCATTGCCCATAGAGAGAGATTTCTCTCGAACATATCCTCTGATTCTTGAGCTAATCTTTGATGAGATGTAATTAATGTTTCTGTCATTGTTCCTTCACTTTATTTAATTCTAAACTTAATCTTCGTATGGAAGATCAATATAATTATTCAAAAAGAAATCTACTACTTCTTGTGGATGCTTTTCCTTCCACTCTTCTGTGCCACTTATATAGCCACAGGCCATATGAAACAACTTCTTGTAGTTGTACGTTGCTTCTGCTGTACTAATACTCATTTACTTCTCTCCTTTTACTACGAATTTCTTATATACAGTATACACCTAATTCTAGTTCGTGTCAACATCCTTAAACATCATTATATATATCAAAATCCGATTGCTCGTCTACAGAATCCCAAAAATGTAGGGAGTGCATTGAGCCAATATTACAAATTCTATTCGGCATGTTAAATTCTACCATAGAAACTATCTCTTGATCATCAGGGTCTACAGCAATCGTAGAAATATCATTTTTGAACATACTGATTACTTCATTAGCCTCTTCTATAGATTGTGCTATGTATATTCTCATATCGCCATATAAATTATTAATTTGAAAGTTATTAACACCTTTAATAATATTAATATAACGAGATACTTTTTCTTTTGTTAAAAATCTTGTTAAATTTGCTTGTTGAACAAAATTTAATTTTGATCTAAATTCTTCTATTTGTTCACCATAAATTGCATTATAAGTATTACCTAGCTTGGTTAAACTTTCTTTATCTAATTCACCAATAACTATATAAAACTTAGGAGATAATGAACCAAATCCATAAAAATTAAAAAAATCAAAACACATATTATCAATTAATGTACCAGTTATTAACGTGCTATTTAAAGATTCAATTATAGATTTACTATTGACTACACCAAAAGATAATTTATCTTCGTGAGTATAAACTCTACGATGCTCATTAGCTAATGTTTTATAATACTCTACAGTTTGATAATCGCCAAAAACTATAATATCTGTTGCGTTATTAATTACATTCATCCAGCTGGCTGATAGTTCAATTTCTTGATCAGTACCTACATGTACACTAGTTTTAATTTTGTATATATTATTATTTTTAATAATATTTTCTATAATTAAAGCTTCATCTAATGATGATGGTTTTATATCGATTGTGTCAGCACCACTAAGTTGTAATGCTAAAAACACACTTTTAGCAATTAATAAAGGTGTTTTATCTGATCCTACTAATACTATTTTTCGATTAGAGTTATTATTATGTGGAGTAAAATTTAATGGAATAATACTACTATTAAATAATCTTTCATAGTCACTTTCTAAGAAGTCACCAAATTGACTTAAAATTGATGAAAAATTATTATCACTATTTATATAGTATAATCCATTTTCTTCCATGATAGTTTACGTTGGCCGAACACCAGTTTTTAGAACTTCATCTGATCGTCTAGTTATTTGTACGGAATTACTGTTATACATAATACCTAAATCATCGCTAATAATAAATGGACAACTCCAGACGTTGGCAGTATCAATAAAAGCCAAATTACCTTCAACGCCAGTGGGTAATTCTTTACCTGTATCGGGGTCTAACACTCGTACTGCTACGTTATGGGGCACAAAATATGATAAATTATCTCCCCATCTAAATAATTGACTTGACAGTTCAGTATTATAATATACTTGAACTATACCAACATTAGAAATATGAAAGAAATTAGTTAACCAATCATTTAATTCATAATACGTTAAATCCATTTTTGAGAATTCAATATAATCTCCGAATTGAAGAAGTATAGGTTCTCCCGAAGTCTTATCTACAATAGGGTTAGAATCTAAAGTGTCTATAGTTAATTTAAACTGATAAAATTGATTTGTTGTACCAATAACAATTAAGGGTTCGTACTGTTTTGAATTTGTAGAAGATATAAACTCTTCTACTGCCTTCCTATCATTGGGATCTACATACTCATAAATTCCTCTAAAATCATATACTGATGATACATATTCACAAATATAAGATACTAAGGAATTTGGTTGCTTATCATTAAGAAAAACAATTCTATTATTCGGATCGTATTCTCCTAAAACAGTGTAGTGAAAATTATTAGTTATTGATGTCCTAAGAAACTCGGTATCTCTTAAGACATGGTGTTTTGATTTTTGACCTTTTGAAATAAATTCAACTTCATTAGTAGGGTCAAAACCATTAAAATTTTCTAGCTGCAATTTTCGTTTAGAAAACTCATAAGATGGTACTAATGGTATTTGATGCCAGTCATCTAATTTACCAATGGCATATTTCTTATAATTTTTGTTATGCAGTCTATGAAGATCATAAAGATCTAAGGCGATGTCATTAAAATTAAATTTTTCTGGGTACTTAATATACTCTTTTGTATTGTTCAGTATATCGTTAATTTTATCTATTTTCATAATAACTTCTTACCAATTTTAATTTTATACCACAATTGTAAATTTTGCCATTCCTGTAAAATTGAGCTAAATTCTAGTTGATTTAATAGTTCTTGAAATTTTGAAGCCTTAAAGTCTCCAGGCATCGTTGGATTAAATCTTAAATCCTCCATACTAACAACAGGGAATTCTTCTTGATTATCTAACTTAATTAGTTGATAAGCTAATTCGACACTGTTTTTTTGAGTTTTAATATATTCATCATTCTGTAACACATTATCAAGTGTACCATGAGTTTCCATTAATTTGGCAGACTTAGCAGGTCCAATACCTTTGGCACCTTTTATACCGTCACTTTTATCCCCGCTTAATGCCCAAAGTTCTGGTAACTGTTCTGGCGTTAAATTATATTTACTGACTATATCATCATAAGTTATAATTTCTTCTTTAATATTCTTACTAAGACCTAAAGAAGGTTTCAAAACTATAACGTTTGGTTTGATGAGTTGTAACATATCATGATCTAATGAAACAATAATAACTTCATCAAATTGATCCGAAAAATCAATTGAAATTTTTGCGATAATATCATCAGCTTCTACGCCTTCATACATTCGATAGCATATGTTGGCAGCATCCATTAAAGAATAAGTCATATTTCTTTGTGGAGCAAACTCATCTGGGAATTCCAGGTTATCTTTTAAATTCTTTTGAAGATTTTGTTGTCGTCTACGTTCACGATTGGCCTTATATTCTGGATATAAAGTTAACCTTCGTTTTGATCTGCCTTTATCAAAGGCTATAATCATATGGGTTGGTTCAAAACGTTTAGTTAAGTAACTTATAGTATTTAAAAAACCATAAGTTCCCCACGTTGGTTCGTTTTTAGAGTTACGAAGGTCATGTACACGTAACGACGTGTAGGCCCGTAGCAACAATGAAGTGCCGTCTAGAATTAATAATCGTTTAATAGTTAATACTATTATATTACATTTAGATTACTTTGTCAATCCACAGGCATTCTATGATAAGTAGTCCTAAAAGAAAAGAACCTACAAAGTAATAGTGTTCAACTATAAAATCAGCTATTTTATTGAGTATTTTCATTGCTCTGCTCTACTTTCTTAAAAAATGTCACTTTTTTGTCATTATTTTGACATTGGTGACTAACATCCACAGCATGTAAAACCTCGACTTGATGGTCACATTTTGGACATTTCCAAGTTTGAGGAGTATATTGTACTTGATTTTCACGATCATAATAATCATTAAGTTTTTTAGGCATTATTCTTTTTATCCTTTATTAATAAAGCGTCAAATTCAGCATTTCTCTTACCATTTTTGACATCTTCTTTGTAAGCCTTTATTGCTAGCTTTTGCATTCTTCTTTTCACTTTTGGATCGGTTGAATGGAGTCCATACCCTGAAACCCAACCGCAAATTTGGCATCCATTCCACTTCTCACCCTGATGTTCATGGGGGATATGCTGCGTTCCAGTTTTCACCCATTTGTCACGTCCTTGACTTCCATGAATTCTATAATTTTTATCATGTCCAGTGCAGTAATCCCTTAAACAAAGGAAATTACAGAAATCATAATGGTCTTCCTCACGGCCAAGAACAAATGATAATTGATTATTCGCACTAAGTATTTTGTCGCAGGCATCACACTGTACAATATCTTCTTGTTGTTGTCTACTCATTACTCTTCTCCTCCATACCATTCAACTTCAAGGTTCCCTGTTACAGTGACTCCAATAGTTTCATCACCCCAACTGACATAAACACCACCATTATTAGTTGGTACAATCCATTCATTTTCTAAAATTTCACGCAATTTATCAATTGCAGCTGGATTAATAGCACAAGCACCATAAGAATCCCAATCTTCGGGTAATTCTAATAATTCAGAAAATAATTTCTCTCTATCAGTACTCATTTATTTCTTCTTCCTAGGGATAGCAATATCTGGTTTATTACACAATTCATGCCCCGAGTGGCGATGAACCCAATGACGACGAAGACCACTAGGGTATATGTCGTAAATATCTTTTTTACAATTTTCACATTTTTTCACTTATTCTTCTCCTCGATGATCCCAATGAGGTTTATACTTACTAGATAGATCACTCTTTTTAACTTTCCTCTTACTTTTCTTTTTAGGCTGAATTGATGGTAAATCATGAGCCCATGGTTTATTAACATTCATTCTAGCAGACTTTTCTCGTTTGTTCAAGACGTACCACGTTTTTTTATGAACTAGTGTACAAAATGCATCAAACCTTAGAGTTAGTATGGCATGTTGAGGGTTATCAATAATATTCTTACGATGTAATGATGCAGCCATTTCTCTAAAATCAGAAATACAATACATCCTAGCAAAGCTTTTACCTACTCTAAGTGGTTCAATAGGGCTACCATCAATATAATTGAAATTTTTACGATAGTGATGCGCCATAAAAGCAGCATACGACAAATCAAAAAATTGTGCAGCCATATAAGCACTAAATCTAGGCAGGTTCTCTAGGTCGTCTTGAGTATAGGGTGTTTTTTCTATTTCGTCTAGAAATAATACCCAATTATTCGGATACTTTTTAAAATTCGGATTTAATGGATTAGTATTAGGATCATCAGAATATGGGCCTTCATATTTTGGGGCACTCAAAAAACCTCCACCAGTAGTTGGTGGAGTAGTTAAATTTTCGTTACCATATATCTGACGATATTTTTTACTATTCAAATTTATTTTCCTAAATTTCTGTATTTAAAAATTTTGTAAATTTTCCCCAATGACATTCACATGGACAAAGAGAATCACCAGAATATGCTCTAGTTTCTCCATCGGGATCTATTCGCCATACATGTTCACAATTACACATTTTGATTCTCCTGCTTGATTTTTTCAAGTATTTGCTCTAATTTGTCACATTCTTTACATACATCACGTATTAATCCAGTTTTTGGATCAGTACTAAGTTCGTTTTTATCGAATCGATTAAAACAAAGACAGCACATAACCTTTTCCTCTGACAAAATAGCAATGGCATCTTCAACATACCTATTTTTAACATTCTTGGCATAGGAAGTATGATCTACGTGTTCTTTTAACAATGTTACTGCTTGTTTAATTCGATTACGAAGTTTATTAAGTTCTTCTTCGTTATGAAACTGTACATGTAATTCATGAAGTTTATCACGATCAGAAGTCCATGCAGTTTTATGGTCTAAACCATGTTCTTCTAAGTGTTCTGCGAAAGCCATCATTGATGTAAATTCATATTTATCCGGATGATTCATTATTAATTCTCAATATCTCTAACATAAATAGCGGTGGTTCTCTTAGATTCAACAGAACTTAGAAAGATATCCTCACTGAGGATATTACCCTTTAACAATTCTGCTTCTAGACATTTTTCGTTTACCGTATAACTAGTAGTAATTACTTCATCCATTTTACCATCAGGAGTTGTTGTTTCAACAATAGTAACTACTTTGTTAGTTACACTATCGAATTGTTCTCCGGTTAGTCGCTTCTTTAAAAGATCTATGTCAATGGATAGTTTGCCACCTCTAATTTCCTT
>Ga0116229_10003537_pt1 | contig 25725 bp, 15 predicted proteins | sample S1TSphgellanicum_3_FD_87313 | JGI IMG/M metagenome (GOLD analysis project Ga0116229, IMG submission 87313) | Host-associated microbial communities from peat moss isolated from Minnesota, USA - S1T2_Fc - Sphagnum magellanicum MG | ecosystem: Host-associated > Plants > Peat moss > Unclassified... | reverse complement strand
GAAAAAAAAAAAAAAAAGAATAAATCTTTTTTTTTTTTTTTTTAAAATTTATTTTACCCTTTGTTTTTTTTTTGTTTTTTTTTTTTTTTTTTTAAACAAAAAAAAATCCCTAAAATTTGGTTTCGGTTTCACACATAAAATAGAATTCTGGGTCCAGTTCTTAATAGTTTCTAATTCTGGTTCCAAAAATCAGACCCAATTCCAGTTTGGTTTTGACGTATCAAAATTGACAAATCTAACCCGCTGCCCAAACTCATGGGTAACCACCTAACATTCGTCATAACATACGGTTAGAATCAAAGAACCTCCAATTCTAGGGTTTTGAAAAAATTGAAATCAAAGAAGCTTCAGTTCCCGGTTTCTGAAAAAAATTCAGAATTAAGAGAAGAACCTCTAGTTCTGGATTATTGAAAATATTCAAATTATCCAACAAGTTTTGTTAAAGAACAAGCAAAGAATGAACGATTTAGGGTAGGTTATTCAACCAAGTTTTTGGATGTAACCTCGGTTAAGTGTCAAACCCAGTTCTATGATTTTTGAGAACTGCCCATTTGAGGTTAGGGATCGATTCGTTGATTTTTAAAGTACAAAGTGTTGGTCAAGGGTATAACACATATCCTACCCTTACCCACCGATCCCAGGTTTGGAAAAGAGAGAACCTCCTAACCACGGTTGAGATGAGAGGTGCCATGCTTGAAGAAAAACAGTCCTATGAAAGAAAACCTGGGTGAGTTAGTAGGAATCATCTTGTTACAAAAGACTTTACAACAACCAATTAATTGTACATGCACATAACATCGACGAGGGTAGGTTTGGTTGATCCTTGGTTTGAAGGACTTGTGGTTTAGGGTTTAGCTATACCCACAAGGCTTAGCTTGAAGCTTAGGTTGAAGCATTCTCTCTCTATTTCTTTGACAAATTTTTTTTTTGGGGTGGTGTTTTTGAAAAGAGTTAGCAAAATGAAGTTCTAGACATTTCAGGAAATTTTGTAGTTTTGCATTTGGTTATTTACCCCACACAAAAGTTATTCCAAAAAGTCTCCAAAAATGGAACTACTTGCACACGGTATGATATCACCCATTTGACAATGAAGTCATCATTTTTGGCTTCCTAAAGGATTCCTAAAGGAACCCTAATTTTGAAAGCATATTTTTAAAGGTTGATTATTCGAACACAATATTCCACGATACCTTCCAAAATCGAGAAGATCCCATCCCCAATGGCACAGTACCTTCCCGACTGATGGAAGGACTTCTTTTTGTTTTCATCTTTTAGATAATAGAACGAATGAAAATGACACAAGAAATGGACAAAAAGAAATTCCATTTCTTTATGCAAAGCAAGGCAAGTGCTGTTGCCAAAAATCAGAAAAAGGGTTTAAAGTTAGACCCTTCTCGTGTACAAAAAATCTCAGGCCTTTACACACACATAAATGGCTAAATTGGTTCGTGTCTTTTGTGTATGTAAACAGATAAATAGTCATCAAATGTTTAACTGAGAATGAAAATTTTACAAAATGAAATAACTGTGACACAAACTAGTTTTTCCATCAATTTTGGTGGTAAATTGAGTTCTATCCCATCTTTCCTTTTTATTGAGCACCTCCACTCCTGTTCCATATATTTTCACTGATCCTACCTGTGCAACTACTATAATTACTCTTGAACCTTCTGCAGTAAATGGTGAGTTTCAGCATTTCATTCTGAGATTTAATAAAATTTCCTTACTTTGCAGGTACCACTAAAAGAGGGGATAGGAGGTGAAAGCAGGCCCAAAGACAAGGTGACGTTATGACTCACACTATTGATAGAAAAATCTTACAACTCAAAATCTGTCATCCATTCAAAAAAAAACAAAACCCTAATCTTTACACATGAGAAGAAGGGCCAGTCTGGGCCAGTCTTTGGATTGATGGTTCGGTGTGTTCTTGATGCCTGGGAAAGAGGCCGATTCTTTGTTTCTTGGTGCTTGGGAACTGGGGGGCTCTCACCCTCTTTCCCGACACCTTGAAACATGGAACAGCCTCAAGACTGGGCCCTTCTCTTAGAGGCTCAAAACAATCTCTTGCAATGAGGAAGTTTACATATGAATGAGGAGACGGATGGATGGATGGATGACAGGACAGATGGATGAAATGATGCTTCACGACGTCCTTTACTATATGTAATGAGGAAGAAGTTCAAGCACGGTCCCCGATGCTGAACAAAAACTCATGTTGGGTAGTTTCAAGTTTGACGTGAAGTTTAAACCAGTGTTGGGCGAGTATTGAGTTTTTGCTAATAACCATTGTTGTTGTTGATTCCAGTATTTTAGAAATTTTCAAATCACAGAAGCACCCAGTTCCAGTTTTGTGAGGAAAATTGGATTTAATCAGAAGAAATGAGAAACAAAGAAAGAACTGCTGGTTCAGGTTATTTCAAAAACCTCAAAGAAAGACCTAGTGATTGTCATGAAAGAACTAGTAAAGAACCGTCTTTACACTGGTTTAAAGTTTAAACCACTTTAGCATCATTCACACCTAATGCTTCTTAGTCTTTTAAAAAAAAATTTGGGTGCATTCACATGTGTAGTAGTGTTAGATTTTTGTGACATCCTTGATGGTAGGTGGTATTAACTTGATATTAGTTAGCATTTGTGACATTTTAACATCCAAATCTAGCCTAAAGCTTAGGTTTTGATGCTATGTAAAAATGTCAAGAAGGATCAAATTAAAGCAATGTTAGATATCATAATCTTGATGTGGGGGTGGTGCAGGGGAGGCAGAGGGTCTAATCAACATATTTTTGGGGGAAAATTTGCTAAATTTTGACTTGAAAAATATGATTTCAAACTATACAAATGATTTTTCATGGAAAAAATTACGCAAATTTGCAAATTTTGAAAGGAAAAAATAAAATTCAAATCATTAGAGTTTTATGATAAGTTCCAATAGGTAGCCAAAAACATAGAAATATTCTAATTATTTTTTCTATTTTCTTATCTAGTATGTAGCAAATTTTGGTTAAATCATCTTATCCATGATCATCTATTCACCTACATCACAAAATTGTGAATAAATAAATAAATAAATGCACCTTGGGTTTAACTCAATATTTATTACATTTAACATTAATTGTAATAATTTTGAATGTGACCACTACCCACTAACATTTATTTTGATGGTGTGAATCTATTTGACAAAGGTAAGTTGATTTACCTTATGATACCCTAAATTCAACTTAACATTAATGTAGGTGTGGATATTCATCAAAGTTGTTGACTAACATTTTAGGTTAGTGTTGATTGCAATGTCATCATTCTTTTCTTTATGATGTTATCTAAATGTTAGACCGCTAACACTAAAAACCCTAACATGAGGTCTGAATGAAGAAACCCAACTTGAATAACTCAACATAAAGTTGCAATTCTCCCAACTAAACACCTTGATTTTTCCTCACAATATTAAGGTGTAACTCCTAGGGTATGCGGATTTGATCACCAAATAAAAGAGAGGAGCTGGATGGCAATTCATTTCACTTCAATTTTTGTCACCATTTGATTCCAATTCTAAAGAAGGGAGCAAAATCAATAAAACCAATAATTCCTTCTTTTTTTTTTTTTTTCTTCTTTTTCCATTGCAATTTTGTAACCTATTCATTTATGATTTAAAGTATGTTAAGTATGTTTTTAAAGAATTAACAAAGCAATGTGAAAAGTGTTCAATTGTGGGCCAACTCCGGGAATTTCAGACATTAGGAGAATCATAGCAGACAAGGGACACAGAATCACATGCAGACTAATACAACATGACCAAGTGGAAACTTACAAGCAATGTTATCATATTAGCACCTTTTTGGTGAACCATTGACATGCTGATTCTAAGATTCGTGGGTGTGGATATTTAAGAAAATACAATCAAGCTTTGGTTTCGAAAGTCAGACTTGATTCCAATTTGGGTTCTTACTGGTGTTGGGCGGTTATTAACATTTCAATAACCGGCGGATCCAATTCTGAATATGTTATCGTCAAATACCCTAGATGGTTTCATTTTACCCTAGAAATCTCAAATTTAATACCTTTCACGGTTCTTAAATCATTATTTTTCCTCATTCAAGGTTCTTATTTCATTAAGATTAGTTGGTTATCATTTAAACGATTTTTTTTACCATCAAATTTATATTTTATATAAAGAAAAATAATAATAATTCTAATATTTCATGGGCCAAAAGGAAAACCAAAAGTTTCATTACAAATATATAATATCCAGAACAAAAGTATAAGATTGCATTTTGAAATATAACTTACTCAAATAAAAAAGCACAAGATTAATTTTTTTTCAATTCATCTCATTCAAATGAGTCGTCAAACTTATATAATTCCTTTTCTAATTGTATTTTAGATTCTATCAATTCCACCAAACTAGAAAGAGCCTTGCAACCAACCCTTGTATCATTGGGCCAATTCTTCCTCAGAAAGATCAACTTCTTGAGGTTATTTGATTACAAGCAACACTTTTTCAAATTAATGAATATATCAATAAGGGAAAATATGCTCTCAGTTTCAATTTGAGAACTTACAATCCTTAACATTTGTTTAGCTAAAAAGTCAATAGTTGGTAACATGGATTCATGTTTTTTCCACCAGTCCAAAAGGCACTTGATATTTTTGACATCGACTTGATACTTTTGAAATATCAACAATTCTTGATTAACAAACTTTTTTGCAATTTCATTGGTGCTTGCAACCATCTCAAAGATATTCAAATTATTATCTTGATCAATGTTGTCAATAAAACAACTTTTAGCTTAAGATAATGGATGTAAATGATGATAAGACCAATGTTGTGTAGGAATATCATATATTCTCGAATATAATTGTTGGGTAAAAGCATGGAATATTATTTGCCCTGCCTTATTTCTTCAAAATCAATATACCCTAATCAAATGCACACCCAAGGCCATATACATTTGGAAAAATATACATGTTTGATAACTTTTAATATGTTTCAAAAATATTCATACCCAAAACTAGGTATAATATCAAACTTGGGTATATTCTACTAAGGTAGGTCTCACTTAAACCTTAAAATCACCATTGTTATTTATAGTGATCATTGTGGAAGGTGTCCAATTTTTAATGTTGTGTTCAAGTTTTCAATTTTGTGCTTAAGTTTCTAATGTGCTTCGAGTTTGTCCTATGAAGAATTGAGGATATTGGCACCATTTGAAGGTGTTTGTTTTAGCTATTCCCCTTTTAAAATTGTCAATATGCCACTTCTATTGAGAAGGTAAGTTTCGGTCTACAACTCATGAACATCAAATCTATACAATCTTCAATTCAAACTTGTAGAACATGGCCAAGAACATTTTAAAAATGAAGGTTAAAGTGGACAAAAGTTTGATTATTGCAGGTTTGTGATCACAAAAATTAAACACATTGGTGGAAACAAGTTTTGCTTCCAAAGTTGCAATGTCCTAACAAGCCCTTGAGTTTAGGGTTGTTATTCATGTTTGTTATAATCAACACATATTAGTTTAATAAGGCAAAATTCCAACACCACATATTTGGGCCATTACAAAAAATCATTGTTTCAACCCTGGCCTTGATTACATCAAGTTGTGTGTTGAATCAACGTCGTGGTTTGAATCAATGTCATGGTTATTAGTTGTTGAATCATGCACTTACAAATGCAATTAACCTTTGTGTGAAATTGACCAATGAGAGACTTGAACTAGAAATCTAAATGAACTTTATTCTCCCATCCCAATTTGAGGAAAAATTACTTTTATTAACAAGTAAGATGCAATTGGAAATGATTTGTGTGCTTGCTTCATTTCTAGATTACTTGCATGAATTTGATCCAAAAAGAAGTTCACATGATGTGGGTTCTAATGTTTGATTTTAGATTCAAGAATATTTTTATTTTGAATAATTATGTGGGAATAGAAAAAGCCATAATTGCAACAACAAGGTATAATTCTAAAGCCATAATTGCCCTTTTTGTGTTCAACTTATCAAAAAGTTCATCCTTTTGCAAAACACCCATAAAATTTTAGCCCCCAAGAATGATCATTGGTGGTGTTTGGTGCAAAATTGATTCAAGATCAAATTGTCATGGAACATGTTGGGATTTTGATAGGGCTTCATAAATGTCGACTTGAAACTTGAAACTTGAATGAACTTGTATTAATTTCCATGAATTGGCCATATGATTCACACTTCAGTTGTGAATCTTTTGTTGGGGCTAAGTTTCTTGATGATTTTGGGGATCTAAAAGCAAACTTTTAAAATCAAATTGAGGAGGAGTTTGAATATCAATTAAATGAGTATGTTGAACTTGTTAATATGGTAGATTTTGATTTTTAAATTTGGATTTATGTTTAGTATAACATGTTGTCCAAATTGATATGAATGGCCTTTCAATTTATGTATGTTTAGGAATAAGAGATTGGAATAATATTATGCAATTTTATTACTATAATTTGACATCACATGCGTGCTAGATTTAAGCCTTTCAAAGATGTCTAAATAAATTTGAAAATGTGAAAAAAGTTTCCCATTTTCATTAAATAAGATAAAATAGTTTACCTTTTTTTAACCAATTTTTACCCTAACCAAGGGTATATGATAAAGGGTACTTAAACCTTACCCATCTACCCAAAATTATAAAATTTGTTTACTTGAACCTTACCACAATGGGAAAAAAAATCATAATATACCTTTACCCATTGAGTGAATAAATTGAAAATTTATATATACCCTTACCCTAGGATATATCAAAAAAATATACCCACATAAGATTGGATAAAACTTCAAGACATAGGAAACATAGATCTCCTATCATACTTTTCAACTATGGTCATCCTTTGCTCACAACCAATAAAAGAAGAAATCAATTTTAAAATTTTAAATCTAAGATTCAACATTAAAACTAGTACATTTTTTTGAACTTTCCTCTCATCATATCTTGTCAAGAAGGAAAGGAAAGAATCAATGACCCCACATACTTCTTTATTTATGTTTTTGCAAGACTTCCCATTTCAATATCTAGGATTGAATCATCATTAATCAAAGCATGAAAATAGGAAGACGATTCATATTTTCCTTTAGTTTAAAGCTCATATACCCCAAACCCAACAAACAAACCAAAAATAAATAAAATCTCACCTTTTTGAAGTGCAAAGGCTATCATTGTTGCAAATTCCATAATGTTCTAGTTGCAAGTAACATGCACATTGAAGGTGGGGGTGAAGTATCATCACCACAAAAAAAAGGGGAAGTAAAATGAGCAACAAGATGATGATGGATAACAAGGCAATAGGTCGAAGTAGTGTTGGTACCTAGTTTAAAAGTGTGGGTGACAACAAGTAGTATGGCGATGATAAACAAAAAAGCAATCCTGAGCAATTGGGTGAGGATGAACAACAAAGGTGACGACAAGCATAAGGTGATGATGAGTAAGGCAATGAACAACAAGGTGATGATAAACAACAACAATGTTGACAAATAGTAGGTCGAATATGAGCAACAAAAACAACAATGAGTAACAAGGGTGATGACAAGTAGCAAAGGTGACGATAAATAATAAAGATGATGAGCAACAAGGGTGATGACAATTTGCAAAGGTGATGATAGGTAACAAAGGCAATGACAAACAACAAAACACAAATGTAACAACAATAAAAAACCCAAGAAAACAAGCAAATAATGCAAAAAAACACCAAAAAAACCAAAAAAAATAATGGACCCATAATCAATTAGGTTCTTAAGTGCAAGTATCCTTGGGTGGCACTGTTGAAGACATCACGCTTTCATTTTATTGGACCCATTAAAATTTACAAAATTATTTGAAACATTAAAAAAAGAATTTTCATTAAATTTGTTTGGTGAGTACATTTATTTGGTTGTATAAAATTTTAAACTTTAATGATATCAAGTACTGTAGCACATGGGCAATTTTGGCACAAATTGTATATTTTTCAAATCGTTGAATTCCAAAAAAAAAAACTTTATGTCAATTTTTTTAGAATTTAATCAAAATGTAATCAAGGTAACCAAACTTGAACTCATGCCCTGTCCAACAAAGTAACATAAATTGTGATCAATCTAAACAATAGGACAACATGAAACTTGTGAAATATCTAATGATTTTATTATATTTAATTCTTATAAAAATATGCCAAAATTTTCAAAATAAAAATTCAAATGCCAAATTATAAGCTTAAAATTATTTGGCACATTAATGCTAAAACTGCCTAAGTATGTTATATATATATATATAATTTTGATGTCCCTAATCATTGCATTTAGAAAAAAAATCCAATAATTTCAACATGTTTCTTTTCCTAAATTTTTTGGTAAAGGACACAAATTTGAAGCATGTTTTGATTTTTTTCTAGGGAAATATTTTCTAAATCACCTTTAATGATATTCAATTTTATAATTTTAAAGTTTAATTAATAGAATAAGTACAATTTTTTCATGAATTTTCAAAGTTTACAAAAATAATTCTAAAAAGGACTATTGCAATTAGGAAAAACAATTTTTGTAGCAATTCTAACTTTTTAAAATTCCACTAAGCACTTTAAATCATATATTTTGGCATGCAATGGATAAACATGAAAAAATAAAATAAATTGTAATTGTGAAAGATCAGACTTAAAAATATTATTTAGTCATTTTTGGTTCTTAAACCATTCTTTGAGATGGTTCTTAGTTGTATCACTCAAGAATATTTTTGCACTCCTTTCATACAAATAAAAGATTCTTATTTCTCTCCTCATCACATAACATTCAATGTTCATTTTAAACCCTAAACTAACCATAATTGACATTAATTAACCTCATAAGAACCAAACCTAAGGGATTGTATTATAACCTACCTAAATTTCTTACCTACCAAAGCATGGAGACACCCAACATATATCATCAATTGGACTTTGAGGTATCCATTAGTATGCAAAGGGTCCCATGTTTGTACTATACCATCCTATGAGAAATTTTTAGGTGGGACCTTTGATCAATCCGATACACAACTTATGAATAAGATTCCCACAAAAAAAAACACTTGAGCCTTTGGGTCAGCTTGGTAGTTAAATAACTAGTCACTTCAATAATGAAAGAATTTTTGTGTGTGAAAATATGAAGCCAAGGTGTTGAAGATGCTATAATTAAGGCAAATTACAATTTGAATAATTTCATTACTCATATGACAATATTATGGTAGACTAGGTACTATTGGGGATCATCATGAAAATTTTAATGGTTCATATAATTTTTTAAATGATTTTTTTTTTTTTTTGGGAAAAATAATTATTTGTTTTCTCAATGTGAAACCTAACCTTATGCTATAGGATTTAAAATATGTGCTTTTTAGATGTTATGCCTAGGTATGGACTATGGACTTAAATAGTGTTAGTCGGCAATTTAATCTAAAGGTGGCTAAAGATTTGTGGGTTTATCTAATAGCTACACAGGAGCTCAATATCATCCATCTCCCCCACATTTATTCCCCCTTTCCAATTTAGGATAATGAAACAATATATTTTTTCCAAAAGATATGCCCAAAAAAACTAATTATTAGACTGTTATACCTTTGGATTATTATTATTATTATTATTATCATCATCATTGTTATATTCCTTTGGAGGGTTGGATTTACATTTTTTAATAATCATTTTCATTAAGAAAGTCGATACATGCCAAATCCAAACTCTTTTTTGTGAAAATATTGAAAGATAATTTGGTCTCTTGTAACTTGTCATTTCGCTCAATTTTATTGTGAGGCCAATAATAAGGGGGAATTTTGAATAGTTTTGACCTCTTGTTTGGCCTCAAGTTATTAATAAAATAATGATTTTTTTTGAAGGTCAACGATTTCTTGTGTAAAGTTGTTGAAAGAAATTGGAATGAAATCATGTCAATGTTATATATATATATATATTCCCCCTCTCTTGTTATCATAGAAAACAAAAATAGAGAGAGGGAAAATAAGAGTGGGACCAAAAAATAAAAATAAAAAAGAAAATAAAAAGGGAAAGAAACAAACCAAGGGATTGTGCAAAGTTTCATTTGATTGTATAAATTTCGAGAGATAAATAGTATTGTTATAAAATTGGCATCAATGGTTGTGATCAATTGGCTTTTCAAGCTAATCAATATTTGCCCTCATGGCAATTCATGGAGCCAAACAATCATAGATTTAAATATTATATTATCATGCAAGGGTATCTTCAGCACATGTGTGTCAATTAATTAATTAATTTTGAGGATTTCATTTTGAAAACAAAAAATATTCCCAACTATTTCCAAAAATTCTTCATTTTCATTCAATTTTATTTTTCTTTTTGAGAAAAATAAAATTTTAAACTTTGAAAACATTTTTAAAGAAAATATAATTCATATTGAAGCTATCAAGTTACTAGGGTATTTTAATTTGACCCCTAAAGATGTCAAGTCCATCATTGTTTGTCTCATCCACACAAAATACACACAATCAAAAGTCTTAATAGACAATTTGATAATATACTATATTCCAAGGTAAAATGTCCATAAAATGTATTAATTAATCGTTTCTTTTCAAATATTGTATAAATAATTTTTTTATTTGCATTAGCAATATGAGCGGGATTAAATGCCAACTTTACAAACAAAAGTCTATAGACTAAGGCGATTCAAAACATCTTTCATGACAAGTCTTTCGCAAGGTAATCTTTTCCAACCTCTTGTACTCCAACTTGACTAAAAAACAATAAACCCTAAATCCATATTACCTATAAGCCAAGGATTAAGGTATCCATGTTGTATGTTGGTATGTTCCATGGTGAGTAATGGGCTAAAGCTTCGACTTGTTTCCTTTGTAAAACATCAACTTTCGCCATGATATCCAAATCACAAAATGGAGGCCCAATTGTGTTTGTATCCCGAATTCTTCCGAAAGAAACCCTAAAACCCTAAACCTTGCCCATTGTTATAAGATCATATCAGAGTGGTTGCAATCCATTGGATTTCAAATCCAACAGGTCCATTTGATTCCTTAGATACTTGTTTCCAACTCTGCTTATCATTGACCTTTACATCCAACCCAACACTAGAAAGGTAAGCTGCCAACTGCCGGCACCCAATGCTCCCCAACAACATTTGGGTCATTAAGACATTGATTCCTCATGAAGTTCTCATTGGCAAAAGCTTCTGGATTTATAGCCCCCTTCAACTATTGATGTGGTCCATGTTTGTAGTAGTCTTTCAGAATTTCACATGAGCTAAATGATGGCTGGCCATGCTTCAAGTTACTCCAGTTAACAATTTCTGAAACAAAAGCAACACGTATGTTTGCTGTCTACACCATCACAACAATCTTCCCAGACTACAATACATATTACTTCCACAGAGCGTCTGCCCCCTCTCCCCTCAAGAAGTCCTTTACTACCCATGTTAATCTTTCAAATATCCACCACTGATCTGTTGAAACTGTAAGTCCAACTTGATACAAACACACGTGTGGCGAAGGGAATGCCTAATGTAATTGTTGCTTCACAGCCAAAATTACAAAGTCAGGAGGTAACTGAATCTTTCCTGCAACTGATCGTACAGGAGATCCCAGATCAAATCTCAAAACACATGAACCAACTTCATAATGCTCAAGGGAACCCAGAACCCTAAACCTTAACCTTAAATCGTTCAAAACTGGGGAATTTGTACCAGTCCAGGTTTCCAGTCATGAATAGGTTGAAGTACAATTACATTGGATGGGGTGGTGTTGGTGCAGTCCTTTCAATGCAGGCTACAATCCTCCTCAAGGCGCTATCTCAGCATTCAACACTTCCATCCATCGATTCAATTTTCAGCAGTTGTTTGCCCTGACCTAAATCTTCAAGCCTCGGAGCAACATCATGAAGCAAACACAGAATGAGTGTATGAATATTGAATTCACTGCTGGTTGATGCTACCTGAAGATTGTAGCAACTCCAGAAGCTCTGATTTCTTAAGCTTCGAGTAGCCTTTGAGACCCCTGGCCTTGGCAATGCTCTTCAGCTCTGGGAGCTTGTAACTTGCCAAATCCAAGACATGGGTGCTTTCTGTTTGCACTGTTATTTCAGCTTCAATATGCTCCATGACCACCTGAGTCTCCTTCAAGGAACCGGATTTTTTTCTTGTAGGACTTTTTTTGGTTGCTGGTGAAATGAATTCATGCAAAATCTCAGAGACTACAGTTGCAGTCTGACTGACACTAGAAGTGTTGGCCCTTTTCAGACGTGAGTCAATAGGTGACAATCTAACAAACAATGAAGGAAGTCGGTCTGGTAAACTGACTTTAGGCTTAGATTTTATAATCTGGTCCACATTTGGTCCCAAAGCTTGCTCAGTATTTGAAACTGCATTGGTCTTTGAGTTCCCAAAGGACCTGTCTCTTTTTTTGACCCCTAAGCCTGAAATGGGTGATTGCCTGTGGAAACGAGAAGGGAAGCGGGTTGGTGCAGGTGTGAAGGCTGCTGAAGCATAAACTTCAGGTTGGTGGTAATTGGAGGCCAGAGTCCTTTCTTTCTTTCTCCTTTCCCAACTTGGAATGGGTGATTGTCTCTGGAAACGTGAAGGAAAGCGTTTGGGTGTGGGTATCACTGATCTTGCAGCAGAAATATCAAGAGATTTCTCAGAATGTATGGGCCTTACTTCATTCCTCTGCCTCAAGCTTGGAATCGGTGATTGACGCCAGAAATTTGAGGGAAAGCGCTTAGGTCCAGGTGTTGATGATGCCTGAGAATACACTCCAGGTGCATGCTCAGATCGTGTTGGCTTTGGTGTAATAGGAGGTGCTTGCACTCCAGCTAGCGAAGAAGACACAGTTTTGTCTGAAGGGCTTGTAAAGCCTAAACTTTGCACTAGATTTGAAACCTCTGTCACTAACCCAACGCTCCACAGCGCTGCTCGTTCAAGGAAGCTGCTTCCTGGTTCACTAGTCATCAGGTTAGCAGATGACTTCAAGAAAAAAAACATCTTACCATTTTCCATCATTTTATGTGAATCTACAACCACTCGTATATAGCAATTTGTATTCCTCTGGGGGCTGGTGCCTGTGAACCTCATCCCAGTTCACATTTACAAACAGCTCTGAGGACTTAATGTTTACATATTATTCTAGCAGCTAAGCTGGAAGATGGTCTCCCCATCAGAGAGTAAACACATTACGAATGTCATACCTTGAATGGAGACGATTTCTCCATCTCTCTCACTCATAGCAAAAATGGCTGGGGTGATGTTCCGAGTTCTTGTGTTGGATAGCAATATCCAACATGACTTGCCTCTGTACCAGACCAAGTCCACAGCATAAATCAATCAACATGAGGAACCGTACATAAACCAAAAATACTGAGTTTTACTCAATAAGATGGAAAAGTTTTAGGAGCATGATCTGTTGTGGAAAATTTTAAGATTACCAAGCTCCCCACTTGGGATCAAGAAGTGCCCTCTAAACAATCATTTTGAAGATTCAAAAGCAGAAACACCCAAAAGGAAATCTTTTTTCTTTGCTAAGCAAAACCCGCTGGTTCAACTTTATAGAAACTTTAGAGAGTAACCTTTTTTTCACTTCAGAAGACTAATGGAAGCACACCACTTGAGCTAAAAAGTCTTATGAGCCTAAAAGCTTAACTATCAAGACTCCTCCAAATTATGGCAGAAATGGCAACATCAGAGTTCTAACCCAAACTTGAAAACAGAGCCCCACTTTGCCATAATACAAAAATGGCAAGATTAATGGTTTCAGGCTCTATTTCCAAAATCCTAATCTCAGAATGTAGCAAACATTCATATTCTATGGACCACCAGATGGAAGGACAAAGATCAAAAGCTTACAAAGCCTAAAACCCCAAATCAAAAAAACCAAATTCAGGCTTGCAACTTTCAGAGGATAGAAAGAGGAATTCCCTGCAGTACTAATAAGGACTTACCAAATCCCCTGATACATATATTTTAGCTCAATGATTCACTGTCAAAAATACATAATGGAACCAGTGAAAGTGAACCTGACCCTAACCCTATTGCAACATAAACACTCATTTCCTTCTTTCTCAGTGCTAAAAAGCTCATGATCTCAGAGGTCCAGAAAGTACCATCATGACTAAAGAGATGCACGAAGAGATAGGTATGACTTAGAGCAACTCCACCAGTACTCAGTGTGTGACCCTAAAAGTTAAAATTGGATGAAGAAAAGCCAAAAGATGCCAGTTTGGCTCAGCAAAATGGTTTTGGCCCAGCATTTTTGCACAGTTTGCTGAGACTGGTAGAAGGCACAGCAAAACTTCACACCTGCCAGAGAAGAGTGTAATAAATATGATCTAACTGCCGCTCCCTGTTTTTGATTGGCCAACCATAATGACTGGTCCAGGTGGGTTGCTATTAGTAGTCTGTCTCACACCTATTTGCAGTCCCAGTTTTAGTTTTATGGGTGGGGTTGGAAAAAAGTAACTAAACTTGGATGTGAGAAATATTTTTGCAGGGTCACATACTGAGAACCACTGGAGAAGCTCTTGGTGAGAGGATGATGTGAACATCAACTCCTGACGCCACAAAAATTCGAAAGGCAATTCAAAACCCTAATCAATCATTTGGATGCAGCAGCAGAGAGAGAGAGAGAGAGAGAGAGAGAGAGAGAGAGAGAGAGAACAAATAGATTAGGGTTTGTGAGAGAAGGAGAAAATATCAAATTCTCAACTCTAGTGTGAAAAGCAAGCTCCGTAGCTCAATTTTCACAAAGCACTGAACTCAACAGTGTCACATTTCCTATGTTCTAAGGAAATGAATGAGAGCTTATACCCTGAGAATTGGGAGGGAAATCTGTGACGAATTCGGCGTGAACAAATGTGAGAACTACGATGACCATTCACACTTCGCCACTCAGCAGTAGCGTTCCTCCTCGTCGTCTGCAACACAGTAGGGTGGTAATTTCCCACAAGCCCCGCTTGCAGCCGAGCTGCTGCAAAAGAGGGCTCCATTTAATCCGACCCTCGCTTCAAAACTCCACCGCATACACTGAAGCAAAAACTCGAAAACAAAGAAAAAGAAAAAAAAGAGAAAGAGAGGGACCCCACCCAACGCCGGTATCACAAAGGAGTGTGAAATCTTCTAATAATTCATCCCAGTGAAGAAGTCCGCCATCGCCGAACTCTCGAATTGGAACATGATCAACAGGAAGGAAGGTGCACACAGAGAACAGAAAAGGAGAGGTGCCCGCTTGCTGCGTAGAAATCAGAGAGAAGAGGCGCAAGGCAGGGAAAAATCCTAATCACATACCCACCAAATATGTCCAAAAACCCTAGATTACAACCAACAAAATATGCAAAACCTTAAATCGCAACCATCGAATAGACGATGCCCTTATCACAAACAACCACCATGCCAATCCCTAAAAAGTTTTCCAAAAACAAATCCATGTAACCCTAATCAAGCAACCAACCAAAATATGAAAAACCCTAATTACCAACCAACCAACCAACCAAATATGCAAAACCCTAATTACCAACCCAACAACCAAATATGCAAAACCCTAACTACCAACCAACCAACCAACCAACCGAATATGCAAAACCCTGATTACCAACCAACCAACCAACCAACCAAATATGCAAAACCCTAATTACCAAACCCACCAACCAAATATGCAAAACCCTAATTACCAACCCACCAACCAAATATGCAAAATCCTAATTACCTAAATCATTACCAACCCACCAAATATGCCAAACCCTAATTACCAAACCAACCAAATATGCAAAACCTTAAATTGCAAACAACAAATAGGCAATACCCTAACCATAAACAACAACCCTATATATGAGGGATGAGATTTATCTTTGTCTTATATTTGGTAGGTACCTTCTACATACCCATCGGGTATCATAAGGAAAATTGAAAAATGAAAAATTGTGTTGATTTTTACACTTGATAATGAATGCCCCTTGGAACAAAAGAGTAAGTTTCAAAAGTAAGCATACCTCGGCTTTGCTTCAAGCAAAGCACTTACTTTGTTAGAACTCCCCATTCCAAGGGTGTTTGTTACCTTCTACATAATTCGTCATTTGGATGAAACTTGCTGATGGATGAATTAAGGTTCATGGATCAAACCGACCACATGAATATTATGGGCCATGTGAATGAAATGAATTAAATAGATGAATTTTTTTGACAAAATGTGTGAAATAAGACTTCAACAAGTGAAATTGATTACACAAGTAATTTACTAAACACATTTGGATGGAAATTAATGATACAAATGAAGAATACTGTTGGCATGCAACCATGGATGAAAAAATATTTTCATGAATGAAACTTGGAGACTCCATGAAGTTGGCACAGAGGATGATCGCCATTTGCTATGGAATTAGTGATATTCCGGATTTTCGAAGGGTGATTTATATAATTTGTATAATTTTTAGTTGATTGAGCTTTGATGAATGTAATTCCTCCCATTAACAAAATGTTGCAAATAAGTAAAAATAATCAATTGTGAATACAAATATTACATATGATAATTCTATTGTCATTAGATGTATGGACTATGGACAATATTGTTCATTTGTGTTATATTGCTATTGAAATTAAGGCTAATTTTCAATTGATTAATTTTTATTTTTGGTTAATTAATCTTTACTAAATTCAACTTTTGTATTGAAATTTACATGGGAATGGTTAGATATCTTATGTTACGTTATTTTATATTTCTATGCCATGCAAATTGAAGGAGCAAATTTTTTTTTTTTTGCTAGATGTAAATGACCTTAAAAACCACACACACCCCAAATAATATTTATTCATTAAAAAATATATATATGAATCCAAATTGTGTTAATAGCCCTACAACATAATGTTTATATTATCATATTTTTTGGAAAAAAGTAGTTAATCAATGATAATGCAACTAAAGGCAAATAAATAAGAAGGTAATCTTATAAAAACATGTTTTTTCATTAATTCAAATTGATATATTAATTACTAAAAAATCTCATGTGGATGTTTTGTAGCATAAGATTTTACCCAATGTTAGGTTAATGGTAGCATAGTGGTAATGTAATAGAAAATATTTACAAAAATGTAGATATATCATTAAAACTACAATGACATTTATAGCAATTCAAAATGAGATGTTCATCTCAATGTGCATATGATTAACAAATGTTCTTCATTCCCTTATGAAATTTCCATTAGTCTTTAGTTCTTGCCTTTTCAACAATTTGTTTTCAAGGTTTTTATTATGTTATTATTCAATTAGTTTTTCAAATGTTTTTCAATTTTCATCTTTAAGTGTTTTAGTTTAAGGTAGATGCAAGTTACGATGGTTCACTTTTTTACAACCTTATGGACTTTCTATAGAATGTACTCTATTCAAATATCACAAACGCATTGTAAAATCATCAATTTGACAAAAATATTTATGGATTAAAATTGTTAACTTCAATAAAAATATTTATAAAAAGGAAAATTTCAATAAACATACACCAATCATAATAATGGACTTTTAAAATGGACATATGGATAATAATTTGGGTTTTGAATTAACATTCAAATAACTATGGACTTTTGAATGATTTGATTTGGGTCATATTTTCAAAAGTCCCAATCTTGGTTATTTTTTGTTGGATTGATATTTTTTTTCCCCTTAACATAATAAAAAGTTTTTCAAATGGGCAGCCTTTCATATGGATTTTATTAATTGATTATTCACCACATAAGGTTCATTAAACATTGGTTTTTAATGTCTTTTTCCATTCTAGTGTTAATTTTTTCATTTATATGAACTTTTGGGATTGAGACTCTTGTCGCTTTTGAGCCACTGTAGCTTGCATCTACCTTTTATGCCATTAAAATCTTCAACACTGTCATCTCTAGTTACAAAAAAATTGTGCTTGTTCATTATATTGTAAAAGCTTTTGATATTCCAACTAATTATTGATTTCTTGAAAATGCCTACCATACATGAATAACAATTTGAAAAAAGATGAATATGAATAACTTGTAATGGAAGTATGTTGGAAACACATACATAAATTTGAAACATTAATTTTTTTTTTGAATTTCCAAAATAATTTAAAATATTAAATATTAAAAAATTGGTTGAAGGTCCAATTTGGCAAATAATAGCCACTTGCACAAATGATAGAATTGTTAATGATTAAATATTTTGAAAATCATAATTTACCAATTGAGATAATTTTTTAAATGACCCAAAAAATATTTTGAATTATATTATTATGTAAAAATGTACTTTAAAAAAATCCCATAAAATTGTAATTTCAATTTCAAACCTTTTAAAATGTCCTTAAGCAATGAAAAACATTAATTACATTTTTTTAAAAAAACAATTGGGTACTATGTACTTATTATATTAGTTTCAAATTTATTTAAATATTCCCATAGTACATTCGAAATAATATTTTACCAATTAATTGAAACTTTTGAACATCAATTTAAATTACCATTTACTATAATGAAATAAAACATTGGTTATGCCCCAAGGTGGCTCTTAATATTTGATTTGAACTTAAGGTTCAAATTTAAAATTAAGAATCAATTATAAGTACAAGAAATTATTTTTAATAAAAAATTTGATTGATTCATACATATATACCATACCTATGTTTGATATTTAGCATTTTTTTGCTGAATAATTATTTATTCTAAAAAATGAGGTTCAACAATTTAAAATTCAATTTTTTAGAATTTCAACAATTTTGATAAATGTCAAAAAAATAATTCAGTTAAACCTTTTTTAAAAAAAAATTATGTTGAACATTAGTCATAGGTATAGTATGTAGATTAACCACACCAACATCCCATTGATGAAATAATTGGTCCATTAAGAAAAATAGAATACATAGGTTGTTATCAATTCATAATTCAAAAGTGAAGGTCCGATCAAGAAATCTTGCCAATCCAATTACATAGAAATTATACTTTTATCAAGGCCAACAAAAATGAACATGTTATACCTTTTTAAAAAATGAATACTCAAAACTTATTTGAAACAACAAACGTGATTAAGTGATAATGAATAGCAACATTTATTATGAATGTAGATTGTTCAATACAAATGATGAATGGTTGTGCTTACAAGGATAATTAGGATTTTGAAGCAAATGAATTCAAGGAAATACAAGATTACATGGCAAACAGGATACAAAATGAGAATTATTCCAAAATATGTGTGTTAAAAACAAAACTTTTTAACCTTCCTTTAAACTTTGGGCATGTATGAAATAGTTCAAAAATTTCTTGGTCGTAGGCCCATCTTCAAACCATTACATATGAAAAACTTGATGGTTCATAACAAATATCATGTTTTTGACCTAGTTGGTTTTACCTTGTAAGAACCCATTAACATCAACATGATGATCATCTTTAACTCTTGAGTTGGAAAATAAGGTGTACAAATTTGAATAAGATAGAATATTTTCATGCTATCAATACTAATTATGATACCTAGTTATGTGACCAATCCTTCAATCACAACCCTTTTAGTTCATGCCATATGATAAAAGAAGCCACCATCCCATAAGAGATGGGCCCAAAATTAACCAAGTGCCAAGAATTTAACAAATGCCACCACCACCCCCTTGCACAACCCAACTAGAAATCCCTTAAATTCAAACTTTGTCATTAGAATAGGTCATAACAAAGGTGCAAAACATAGCTTTACAATAATATAAATGTGAAGAGAATTTGCCTTTCAACTCAAAACATTATGGTTGAAAGATGACATTGAAAGATATAATAAACTACTTATAGAATATTCAAGGTTTTGTTGTGTAGCCTTTAAATGGACCTTTCCAAGTTGTATCAAACTTGTCACTTGAACATGATTTGACTTTTCGAATTGTCATTAAAGTGGTTGAGGGTTGCTTTTGCAATTTCATTCCCCACCCACCAAATGGCCATTTCATTTATGCAACAAAGGTCTAATTTTATGATGTAAGCACACTTTTTCAAATGCTCTACGAGATGTTTTCAACAAGTTAAATATCACTTGTTTCAAAAAAGATCCTTAAATTACCTAATGAATATTGAAAACTTTATGGGAGGTCTAAATCTCAAAGTGACAATTCAACTTGGGTGCCTTGGGAGTGCTTTCCTTTGAATCCTAGACTTGCCATGTCATATGGGAATGTGTTTGCACTTTCTTGCATTTGCTTCAAATCTTGGTCCTTTGCTTAACCCAATCCTAGCTTGAATTTTTTAATTTCATCTTGGGAATAACACTTTGTTGCCATTTCAAAAGTCGTCCACCCAAGTTAAGGTTATGACAACAGTAGTAATTGAAATACAATAGAAACATCAACATGAACAATAACAAAGGAAAATAACATTAACAATAAAAAAATGGAGAAAGATATAACATGTTTAAATCATAGTTGTGAATAGCTATAATGTTACCATCAACATTTATATATTAACACATCAATGACATTAGTAGCAATAAAACATATAAACCCAAATGAACAACTAAAATGAATGGCAAAAACAAGTTTAGAGAAATATAAAAAAAAACATATTGAATTACATGAAGGAAAAACAATAGAATGCACAAGAGATTACAAAATTAGAACTTGATCAATAACAAACATGCAAACTTGCAAAATAAAATGAATAAAAACAATAAGGAACAAAAATGTGAGAACATATTGAATTTGAAATGAAGGGGACGAAAATAAAAACTTGCCAAATATAACATTAATTAAAAGAAAAACAATTACATGAGGCGATAGAAAGGAAAAAAAAAATGCCCAACAAATGTTTTGACAACAATCTTTCAAAGGAATGATAATGCACACATAAGTTTATGGAACAATAATCGGAAACATGTTAATGAACACCAAAGCTATGGAGTATGATAATAACAACTACATTGAACAACAAAGAAAAAAAAATTAAATGGGGAAAAAGTGTTGGCACAATATGATAGAAAAGAATAAAAAGGAAAGTGTTATTTTGAAATTGATGATAAGAATGTTGAGAGAAATGAAATGACTTCATATTCAAGGACTTGATGACATGTACATGATAATGTCAAAAAAATCATCATACATGTGTGAATGATCGCTATGTTAGCTATCTTAATATATATGATGTAATTGTAAATTAGCTACATGCGATTATGCATGTGTGAATCTATAGATTTATGTTAGCCTCCATCATGCATAATGTTAGGCCTAAACTAGTGTTGTGCATGTATATGATTTTAGATGTACCCACCATGTAAATGTAAGTAACAAACTTATTTACACTTTGTGTAAGTGTAAAATTTTTCATCCACATCCATGTAAGTGTAAAACTAGATATAAAATTGTTTAAGTGCAAATGATTCACACTTACTTGGTGTGTAAATATGTGCAAATTTGTGTAAATCCATGTAAATTTTATTTTTTTTAAAAAAAAATCCTTTCAAGATTTAGAATTGCTAATTGACTCTTGCTTAGTTGGATCAAAATGCATAAATTTGAAAAGGAAAAGTCCCTTAATCTCATTGAAGTCACCTTCCCTTAGTAAATACAAAAAGAAATGAAGACATGAAAAAGGAAACCAAAAGAAAAAGTTTGATTTAAAATTTAGATAAAATAAACAAACATAATACATTCTACCCAAACCATGGACCCAAAAGGAAGGTCCTTGAGGATTTGGTTGTTTTTTGAAATTGGCATCCAAAACAATTAGGGTTGTGTATCATTTGATGCTTAATTCTAGGTTACGGAAAGTCCACAATTGCTTACAACTTTCAAAAAAATAAAATGTCAACGAATCATAAAATATTGGATACATTAAGACCTATGGACACTATATACATCCCATAAGACTTATTTTCCAAAACTTAGTCATTTAAATTTACTTTGCCAAAAACATTGGCATAGGGCCATGTAAGTGTAAATGTAAATCTTTTACACTTCCTCATGTAAGTGTAAAACAAAACACTTACAATATTTGGTACATTGCTATGCATTACCAATGACAATAAATTGATCAATTGATGAAAAAAATGAATTGATTTTGTGAAAATGAAGTTTCATTTAAATGAAAATATTGATGACATTACATGCAATTTGAATTGAATTGAATTGATTTAAAATTTAAAATTGAATTCAAATACTTCTAATGAAATTTAAATTTAACAAAATTCAATTCAATAATTAAATTAAAATTCAATTGAGAAAAAAAAAGATGCAACTTGGTGAAGAAGGCATTAAAAATTTGCTTGTGAATATGGTGTTGGAGAAAAAACTTTAAAAACACAAAAATTTGAAAAAACACCTTTCAAATACCTCTTTACTTGGCAAAGGGTTAAACATATTTTAATTTGAAATAATCCAAACGACGTTTAAATTCATGACTTATGATTTAGGGAAATCCAAAGTTGTTCTAATTAAATCAACTTTGATAAATCATGTCACTAAGTTTGTAGATGGTAGGTATATGTTTATTTACACTTACCCTCATGACAAAATTGACCTAAACATACCACCTAACACTTGAGTAAAGCTAGTTGGGTGCTAGGGTAGTTAAGACTAGGAACACTAATAATATTAAATGCAATTTTAGCTTTAGAGCTACACATTTTCTGTCGGTTGATATGACAATAGATTTCTAATAAAATAACAATGATTTTCAGATTTTGGTTCACAACAAAACAAAAATTCATCTACATTTTGACCGTTTGTTTAACACACATATAAAAACATAACTAATTATTGATCCACTTGACATGTAATCAATCATATTTTTTTGTCACATTCCATGGATTGAAAGACCAAATATTAAATCTTTCTAGTTGGAAAAAGGTGAATCAAGATTATTTATTTCGAAAAAAGTTGAAAATAGAAACATCATTTGGGGATGTCATTTTGGCTATATGATCAAATTCCTATGGATGTTAGGGGTTAGGAATTAGGTGACATTTCTAGAAGTGGTTTATATCACAAGGGATAAATCCAAATTTAACATCATTCATAACCCATTCCTCTTGCTTCATACAAAATATAAACCCAAGAATGCTACCAATTTGTTTAATTTTTCTCAATGCAATTATGTAGTAAGTTACAATTTAGAACTCTATCCCATCTACCCACCTAAACTTATATATAATTCACATATGATTTTCTATGGGATATTTAAAAATCATTATCATTATTACTATGCTTTTTTTTGGGATGAATTATGTTTGACATAGAGTCTAACAAACTAATTGTTTATAGTATTTGTTATGTTAAATTTCTTGTGAACAAACTTGTTGGAAGGTGAACAACAATTGAGATCGATCGTGTCTCCCCCACACTTCAATTATAAGTTCAAAATGCAATTAAAAAAGTTGAAAAGGTACGGGATGAACACAAAAGACTCATACCCAAAACTTGAGAGCTTCGTCATGGAATAATAGCCTTTGATTTTGTGATAAAGGGAAGACAATTGGAGAATGTTATTTTATATGGGATAAGTGCTATAAAAATTCGTAAGTGGAATAACTTAAATTTCAACTATAAAACCTAAAACAACCTTGTAGTTGTCACTCTAATAATTCCCATTGTAATATTTTCTTATTCACATTAAGAAAATAGACGACATGTTATAATTTATATAGATCATTAAAAATGAAACCATTTCCTCATACTTTTGATCCCACATTAAAATACTAATAAATATTTCATCTCAAAACTTGTACCTAAAAAACACACACACAATAGTTTCATCTCTTAATATGTGGTAATATAGCAATTTTTTGAATGTCACTTGATTAAGTTTGCTAATAAGGACTTTTAGATACGATTTTTGGATTGACCCAGTACAATGATGAAGGATTTTTTTGGCTAAGTAACCACAAGCATACCGAGATGAGTGGATCTAGGATACATTCATAGTTCCTATGATCCGAGACCTTGGGGAGAGGGTGGGGGCCATGAAGGGGAACAACAACAACAATGTTATGGAAATCGAATATTTGATTCTCTCACTCAATTGACGAGATTGCAATGGGTCCCAAACACACACATACCCACAAAATCAACTTTTTTGCAATCATAACTCGAGCATTAGATCTTGTCCCACACACTACTAGTAGTAGTAGTAGTACTACTACTACTCTTGGGCTTCTCTTTTGTTGGACTCTTCAATGACAAATTGTTCAATTGTGGGGATTGGATAAGGGTGCAAACCACGGGAACTATTCTATTCGGGAATGATGTACATTGTTTTTAGGTCAATAACGATTTGCATACTCTTTACCCTTAGTTTTGGCAACATTGGAAAAAGATGATGATGAAGAGCCACTATGGTTGGGGGTGTGGCCACTATGGTGTTCAATCAATTAGGGCAAAAGGCTAGAGAATCCACTATCAAAATTATTTTTTCCCAAAAAAACCCAATTAGGGCAAAAGCTTAGAGAATCCACTATCAAAATGATTTTCCCATAGGGCAAAAGGCTAGAGAATCCACTATCAAAATTATTTTCCCAAAAAAACCCAATTAGGGCAAAAGGCTAGAAACTCACTATTTAGTTTTTTCCTGAAAAAAACATTTATTAGGGCAAAAGGCTAGAAAATCCACTATTAATTTTTTTTCCAAACACCCAATTACTACAAAAGGCTAGAGAATCCATTATTAATTTTTTTTCCAAACACCCAATTAGTGCAAAAGGCTAGCGAATCCACTACCAAAACACACAATTGGGGCAAAATGCTAGAGAATCCACTATTGAATTTTTTTCCAAAAAACCCAATTGGGGCAAAAGACTAGAGAATCCACTATATAATTTTTTTCCAAAGACACCAATTAGGGAAAAAGGCTAGAGTCTCCACTATTTAAATTTTTCCCAAAACACCCAATTAAGGCAAAAGGCTAGAGAAATCACTATTTAAATTTTTCCCCAAAAAATCCAATTAGGGCAAAAGGCTAGAGAATCCACTACTTAAAAATTTTCCCAAAAAATCCAATTAGGGCAAAAGGCTAGAGAATCCACTACTTAAAAATTTCCCCAAAAAATCCAATTAGGCAAAAGGCTAGAGAATCCACTACTTAAAATTGTTCCCAAAAAATCCAATTAGGGCAAAAGGCTAGAGAATCCACTACTTAAAATTTTTCCCAAAAAACCCAATTAGGGCAAAAGGCTAGAGAATCCACTATTTAAAGATTTCCAAAAAAACCAATGAATAAAAGGCTTATGGTCAACACTAGAGTAACTTAAGCAACAATACTCTTCCTCCTCCTCCTCCTCCTCATCATCATCATCATGAGGTCATAGTTGAATCTAGTGTTCTTGTCTCCTCCTTCAGATTGGCTCTTCTTCCTTGGCTTTTGGCATCACCCCAAAGAAGAAGAAGAAGAAGAACCACAACAACCCAAAAAAAGAAGAAAAGATGATCATAGTAGTAGTATGTACTTGTGGACAACAAGTGGATTGAGTGAGGGATCCTTTGTTTTTTTCCCATCCTTAAACCCTAAAACCCAATAGGGGGCTCACATGATTACCTACATGATTATAATAATACCTAATGTGCTCATCCAAGTTGTGTGAGTTGTTTTCTATTGGGGAAAGACCAAAAATTGTGGTTTTTTTATTAACAAAAAAAAAATGGGAAATTTTTTTCCTATTGTAAATTTGTCTAATTTTGTTACCTTTTGGAAACATTCACAAATTCAAAGAAAAGACCAAAAAAAAAAAAAAAAACCATTTTTTTTTTTTTTTTTTTTGGTTTTTTTTTTTTTTTTTATTTTTTT
>Ga0116229_10003536_pt1 | contig 25726 bp, 24 predicted proteins | sample S1TSphgellanicum_3_FD_87313 | JGI IMG/M metagenome (GOLD analysis project Ga0116229, IMG submission 87313) | Host-associated microbial communities from peat moss isolated from Minnesota, USA - S1T2_Fc - Sphagnum magellanicum MG | ecosystem: Host-associated > Plants > Peat moss > Unclassified... | reverse complement strand
TAACAAACAATGTGCATATAATGACATCATTAATTCATCATTCAAATGTAATATTATTAAACAACACATAATGATTAAATTTCAAGCTTTACATACAAATAACCATTTAAATTCAAAGTAAAGTGTCATAAACAAAATTAGAATACATTGGTTTTAAGTTTGTTCACATGTAGATGTAAACTTACCTTCATTTTTGTTGTTTTAGCATAAAAGTCTATTGAAACGGAATGCCTTAGGACTTGTTTCATCAAAGTTCATAATCAATAATTCAATTTAGTTGCATAAGAACTAACAAATTGGCAACATAATATTCTTGTACACATAATAATAATGAATGATATTGCAACTGCATAAAACAACATGGGTGTTGAGCTTGAATATTTCTTTTCATTACACTCAAAAATTAAAAACTTTTATAATTTCACAAACTCATTAAAAAAATAAATTTGATGGTTTCAATTAATTTTTTAAAAAAATTCAAAAAAAAAAAGCAACAAAAAAAAGAAGTTTTCACTTCATTTTATCTATTTTTAATTTTGTTTAATGGGTTACAAGCATGACATCAAATAAGCAACACAAGTTGTTGGCAATCATGATCTTAAATCACAAGACATTGCTACAACAATTAATATGTTACAAAATCTTACTTTATGAATAATACTTTTTGTAAGATCTTTATTTAAGTCACTTTTCACTTTAACCATTAAGAGTTGTGGAAGAAACAAAAAAATGTATAGTTTTTTTATTGACCAAGATCATGCAAGTATTATGTACAATCATCACATGTTTTCTTTCACTTCTATTCACTAAATATGTGTTAAGATAAATGTTGTTCATACTAACAACAAAGATGAACTTTTCAAATTTAAAATTTTCAATTTTTATTTGCTTGTGTTATACATTATTGATTAAGTTGACTTTTGAATTTAACCATGAAGCCATAAAAGAAAGTACAAATGTATAAGCTCTTGGTGCACCCATCTAATGAAATGATTTTCCCAAGATCATGATAGTTGTCTTTCTTTCATTTTTATTCCCAAGACATTGCCAAGAAAGAGCTTTTTCATATTTGTAACAATTAATGAGTGCTTGTATATATTTAAGCTTATTTTCCAAAAAACTACTTTCATTTTATATGTGTGGCATTTCCTTTGTTGTAAGCCATGTTCACATGGAACCACAACAACTTATAAATAACATGTGTCACAACCCTATTTTGAGGGAATTGTGAGGATGAAACTCACACTCCCGAAATTGGGACTTCGGAGTCCTCCGGGACTCCCAAAATTTTAGAGTTGATTGCAAGGGTCAAAACACATCGTATTGGGGTGTTTTTTATATCATTGGAAAGCTATTGAAGTGTAGATGTCGAAAATGACCTTACATGGCCATTTGGACATCTATAGCATAAGTTATGGCAAAAAGAAAAGTCGAAAGTCAAGTGACAATTTGACTCCCAACCATTAAAAGTCCAAAATCGACCCGACCCCGATGCGTGTAGGTTGAGTGCAACACACCGTTGGAAAGCTCTCAGGGAGAGCTACAACTTTGCTTCAAATTTCATCCCAATCAAAGGTCTGAACAAAGAACTATGATTGTGCAAAGTCCCGGGAGTCCAAATCAGGACAATTTCGGGACTTCTCTTGGGAGTCCCGGGACAAAAAGCCATTCGGATGTGGGTGTCGCGGAAAGGCACATAGTATACTATATGGGGGAAGGTGGTGGCTTCCCCCAAGTCCGGGCCGGGATGAGTTAAGTGAATCCAAAGTTGCCCGTGGTTTGTCCTAGCACCAAGGGTGCTTCAAAAAGTGAACTAACCAACTTGTTGGTTGGTTTGATGCAAGTTCGAGTAAGTGAATAGCTTGTCACTTCTTCCTAGTCCCATCTCGGAGCTTTAGCACGCTCCTTTACCCCTTCTAGTGCTAAGAGCTAGGAACGTGCCCCAAGTTTTTCACAATTCCGCTGTGTGAGTAATTTAGACCCAATTTGGGTCTAACTAGGAACTTGGGAACGTGTCAACATGGGCTACATTCCAAATCAAACAATAAACACAAATTGTTGATTATTATAATTTCAAGTCAATGTATATTATTGCATGTATTGGTATGTTATTGAACTTTACTTCATGAAATGCAATTTTTTTTTTCAAGTTATTTACTTAAGTGATTTTTAGATTACCCATGAAAGGATATACAAGGTATTAAGGTTGTGTAAGCTTCAAAATCACCCGTTTCATGCAAGTATTGTTTACAACTTTTCTTTCATTTTCTTTTTTAATTGTTGTTGGTTATACCAATTTTAGTGTAAATAATCAAGTGCTTCAAACCAAATTAAAAATAAAATTTCAACACTTTAGCAAATAATTGTTGCACATAGATCTTGTCACAACTATAATAATGAAAGTGTGTTCAATATGTGGATGAGGGAAGGACTTCATATTGAAGCCAAAGGTACTAGGGATGAATTTCTTGGTCACTTGTTCAAAGAAGACTACAATATCATGTAATATGATGAGTTTGTGGATAGCAGTGACGTGTTGAAACCCTTGTGTGAGGGGATGAACATTTCACAATTACAACCAATTCCACCTCCATGTAAGTGAAACATTTAGAGTTGGGTTATGAATCATGTGATGAAGGTTTATTATTTAGATTGTTGGTGGGTTGGTACCATTAAAAGCTATCACTCTCATGATAAAAAATATATATATGTTTTTTTTTTTGAAAATGTTGAGCAGTTGGATATTGATGAATTCAACGTGACGATTGGGAGAAACTTGGAAATGACTTTACATTTGTGTAGAAAATGCAAACAATTTGCAATTTATCATCATTATTTTAAGTTAAAGGTTTTTAATAAAGTTTCATTTCTAAAAATGTTAGCATTTAAAACATAAATGTTTTCTTACAATGACCATTGGGTTTGCAATTAAATGCCTTCAATGTTTATAAATTGTGGAACATAAGATTTGTCATGTATAAGAGCCTACCAACATGTCAAAAGAATGTTCAAATGGTTTATTAAAAACTACCATGGAACTAACCATTATTTATTTTCTATTGTAGTAAGTGATTATTTGAATCAAGATTGAATTTTTTTAAAAATGAATGTAATGAGTAAAGGAACAATGTTTTTTTTTATTGTCGTGAATTTTCATCACTTGGTTCACAAAATCACTCGAATGATTTTTTAGAAAAAAAAAAACTTAATTTGCCATGTTTTGATTTTTTGGGCCATATCTCCACCTTGGGTTCTAGTAGGTAGCCATAACATAAAAAGATTTAGAAAAGAAATCTATTATACAGATCTAATCTATAGCCAACTATGGCCAAATCTTGTTCTTAATGATTGCCATTTTGCCAACATTGAAAAACAAACATAAATTCAATGTTCATAGTATCAAACATCACTATTAAGATAATGTAACTAGTGTTCTTTTGTCATTTAAAGGACTTAAAAAAAACTTTAAATGATTTGAAAATAACAATGTTATGGGGATTTTTTAATGTATACATTTAAATTATGGTATAATGCAACATATTTTTTGGGTTAGAAAAATTTTAAAAATTTAAAAGTTGATTAATAAATCATGATTTTTAGAATTTTTTATAACTAATATTTTCCACATATCCTGCAAAAAAATGTCTACAAAGCTCAAATTCAACTTACATCAGTTTTATAATCAAACAAACCTATTTTTCCTTCAAGAAGCCACATTTGCATGTTTACAAAATACCTATGAATGAAACAAAATTGTTGTAGAATACATCAATTCAAAACCACCTCACATACATGCACACAAAATTTGTCACATTTTGATCAAAAAGTTTTGCGATTCCATCCCCATATGTTTAACATGAATTGACGCCTTCACTTTGAAAACATGAATTCATGAAAGCATCCATTTCTCTGTAACATGCAATTATCATCATCACCACCACCACCATCCAGTTTCCAATCAGAAACATCATGAGACATTTGTGGGATCTATGAGCTGCTGACTATTGAGCAGAGCAGGGGAAGAGCACCGACTACTCAATCAAAAAAAAAAAAAAGAAGAAGAAAACAGACACTGATGCTTCTTAGTCTGCTAACTAAGTATGGACTGAGCACCTCTTCATGCTATAGAGCTCCAGCCTCCATTTCAGAGGTGGGTTGCTTTCTAATGGCAACAGAAGGGCACCCAACAGGCTTGGACCCCAATACATCCATCACATGGGTTTCCAGTAACAGGTTGGTCTTGGTGATCTCTACTACTGCTGGGCTCACTCTGGTAGGTAATATCTACCATTGCGTAGTGCTGACTTAGTCCCAACCACTTTGGGTGATTGCCTTGACGTTAGACATATTCGCCTTGTTGTGACAAAATGTCAATCACCAAAGTGCAAACCAAGAAGAAGTTGGCAGGAAAAAAATCATAAATCTGAGAGAAGTATAATTGACAGTTAGCTGGCCTGGGAGGCAACATGAGCCATGAATCATCAAATGCTCATGACCCACAAAAGATCCCTCTTTCTTGAAGGATCGACAACATAGCTGAAGCTGCCGATTCTCTGGCCTGTTTTTTGTCCTTCTGAGCCTTGCCTAAGCATTTCAGTTTCTCTTTCTCAGCCTCCACAATCACTGCCACTGAGAATGTGAACCTGGAGACATCCAATAGATAATCTCAATATGGGGATTGCCTGAAAGGCTGCTATAAGCGACACAATCAAGAGGAGACACATTAGAAACAATGCTATGAAAGAATTCCATCCTTGAGAAAAAGACCAGACAGCCCTTGTGTGCCTGTCTCCACTATCAGGAAGAGCAGATGCATCATTTGGAACATGCAAAAGAAGTATGATTGCATTACCAACGAGCATGGGGCTCGCCTTGCTCGAGTTCCAAGTCAAATTTGGGGGGTGCCCATTTTCGGCCGATGCAGAGATCATTCAAGCTCTGTCTGCAGTTGAGCTTCCCCGTATTTTTTGGATAAGTCATGGATGCACATCGACCTGCACATTACAGCAAATGATATAGAGCACGTCCATGACTCAGTAGTGGCTTGCAGCATGGTAGGATGGAGAGACTTGGAGGCTTCTGGGAACAATAGTAAGGCAGCCTTCCTCAAGAGGGCCTCCATGCATGGGGCATTCATCTCGCTCATCCCTCTGTGCCAGGTTTTGAAGAATATTGCACTATGTGATGAGCAAGATCTACATCTACATCTACATCTCTGATCTGTCTTGCTATCAATTATGGAGTATAGAATAAGCCTCTTCTTTAAAACCATGTGGAAACTCACCAGATTGCAGTGGCTGTTGCAAGGGCAATGGAGATGTCTTAGGAACACATTCCTGGGCAGAGTTTGTGCTTGTTGAGGCTTGGATTACCACTGTACTTGATTCCTTAACCTTCTTTGCTCCTTGATGCAATACTATTGGTGGCCGAATTGCAAAATTCCTTTGCACCTCTGATAATGCAAGGTCTGCACAGATCAAAGTGTGATCAGTAAACCTTGTTATATAATTAGACCTGGACAATACCCATAAGCATCACAGGAGCAATCTGTGTCAACAATCAGTTCCACACAACTCGTGCAAATCCTATTCTCCAGTTATTCAAAAATTGGAACAGGATGACAACCAGCAGCCAGGGCACAACTGAAATTAGCTCAAAATATTCTATAATGATCCACAAAGTGTACAGAAAAGTACAAACCATCACATAGATTTCACACAAGAAAAGGTATTATGAAGAAGAAGAAAACAAAGACCTGAAGTGGGTCCACTCCATGGACATGCATTCACTTCGATAGGCTCTCCATTGTTGTTTGCAGTCTCTGCATCAAAAGAACTCACATTCAAATCTGTTCAGACAAACATGTGTACCTATATTCAGAAACATCTGACTCAGGCGCACCCATCCTACCAGTAATATGAATGATATTCGCTGTTGTTGTGGTCTGACCCTTTGACTCTTCTCGTGACCAGAAATATCTTGCTTGCTTTTGAGCTTCAGTAGTTTCCTTTTCTTTGCCATCCAGCTTTCTCTTGGAAGCTGCTGCTGAAACTTGCACATGCTCCACTCCTGGATCTGGTGTTGGGGGAGTTGACACATGTGCCAACCCAGTGCTCAGTGACTTTGGCGACATCAACTCACTACAAATTTCTTCCACCACATCTTCAGTTTTACCGAGATCTTGGACCTGGTTGGAGGCTTCAGGCTTTGTAAGATCTAGAGCAGATTCAACAACTGGACTTGTGATCACAGTACTGAGAAGATTTCTGGCTGGAGTGTTTGACATGCATGTGAGGCCCAGTGGGTTGCTTTCTATGTACACTGTCTCCACATGTAACGAAAGTTTACAATCTGTTGTTACTCCAGCAGCTTGATGCGAAGCCTTAGAATGAGCATCTTCAAACCCCATACTCTCTTCTGGCTCTGCTGAGTCCTGTAGACCAGGCATGACCTCCTGCTCCACAATTTGGGTGGATGTGACCAGTGTGTTACTTGGTGATGAGCATCTGCTGTGTGGCTGTGATGCAAATGAACAATCCCCTATATTCTGAACATCAGCAGCTCCATGTACAAGAGCTGTTGGATGGCCTCTTGAGGTCACCTTTGGGTCAGCTCTCATGGCCGAGACTTCTGAGATTGGAAGACAGACTTGTGGCATTATTTTGTATGCCCATGGATGCCCTTGTGAGGTTACCTGTGGGTCACCTTTCATGACCGAGACTTCTGAGATTGGAAGAATGACCTGTGGCATTTTTTTGTATGTATGCACAAAGCCTGCACTCTGCAATATTGCAAAACAACCATCTTGTCACACCACTCCTGCAGATGTATATTCAAGAAAAAATGCAACTCCTGGTGTACGGGTTGCTATGCTTACCTCCAACTTGGCCAAGACCTTCTGGGCTGCGTCTTTTTGTGCTGTCTTCTTCTGAATCTTCCGTGAAGTCCCAACAATAGGCTCATCTTCTTCACGAATCCTAAGCTGCACAGCCACCCCTAGTAGACAAGTGTCAAGTTCCAAAGAAGAATGTTCAATGCTATGGATATGTCATGATATTACTCTTGATAACTTCAATTATCATGGGACATTTTACCTCCACTGTTGCAGTTGTCATATTGCAATCTGTAGTCAGTTTCGTGTCCAACCAGAATCCTTTGAGGTGGCAAAGCTCAAAGAGCTCAACTACTGGGTGCATAATAAGTGTCTGTGGTGTAACAAGTGGTGAAAGCAATGGCTTCATCACAGCCCATACCCTCTCCAAATTGAAACCCGTGTCCACAAGAACAGCGCCTGCTATGCTCTCCACCAGATCTCCTAACACCTAAAAATAGCAGTTTGGAGATTCAAACCCCCTTCATCTCAAGACTAAAGCAACTGAGCTGCAGTATCATGTTGTTAAGCATTATTGCAATCACTTAAAAACTGAGAACACTCTGGCAGAAATGCTGCAAGACATATCCACCCACTACAATAGTTTTTATCTATGATAACTTTGAGAAGTTGATGTACCTTTGGGCCTTGAATTCCATCGCACCCATATGAACTATTCTTCTGCTTATCACCAGCTGCCTCAACTGCCTTCACAAATTCTTGAATCTGACTAAGAAGAAATCCAGAGCCATGCCGAAGGTAGCTGTGAAACTTGTGTTTTACAGCTACTCGTGCAAATCTCTCATTGTTAACAGATGCTGAGCGTAAGGCGGTTAGACGCCCAGGGCTCAACCCTGGGTATGAGACAAAGAGGTGCTGTGATATTAGCAAGTCCAGCACTGCATCTCCAAGGAACTCCAGTCGCTGGAGCCAACAAAAAAAAAAAAAAAACAAAAGCACCCAAAAGTTAGATACTGAGGTATTTGCCATGATTTGAAAATTGCTCAAAAGAAAACATGCTAGTTTGAGCTAAAGACGGGAGTTTTCCAAACCTGGTAGCAATTGCCCCCACTGAGCTCTTGGTAAGAAGCATGAGTCATGGCTTCTAGTAGAAGACCTTTATTGTAGAAAGAGTAACCTATCCTTTGCTCCAGGTTCCCAATATCTATGCCAGGATTGATGCTCAAATCCACAGAGGCACGCCTACTTGCTTCTTCAATCAATGAGAAATCAAAGGCGACATCAATGCCTGCCCAGACCATGAAATGTACAGCTGCTGAAGCACCTCCTTCAAACAGATATGCCCCTATAAGAGCTTCCATTACATCTGCAATGGTCTTGGAACACAGCCAGCGGTGACCTTTGTCACAGCTTTTGCCGATTCTTGGCACTACCTTCCCCTTTTTGTTTGCTGCAGCAGCTTGCTTTGTGATAACAGTAGGTTGCAACTTTTCCTTGGACTGAACATTGTTGATCTTTGTTAGGTAGAAGTTCTTCAAGCGACAACGACAAGGAACTGCATTTGAGATTAACATTCCTGGTGCTGCCCAGCGACTTGGATCGAATGGCTCATCCCGAATGTATCCCTGTGGATTTGACAAAATGACAACAGTTCTCAGAGGACTATATGTTTACTGAGAATGGCTCATCCTGAATGTATCCCTATGGATTTGACAAAATGACAATAGCTCTTTGGAGGACCAAATGGTAATGAGAAAAACCATGACAAGGAGCCAACAACTCTTGGGTGCCAGAAGAAGGATATGAAGCCAAGCTGCAAAAGGCTGAGGGAGTGAAAAACATACAGGCAGTCCTCGAGCAACTGCTAAATCATGCAATGTCGCATTGCAGATGGCACGCATTCGTCGAGCAGATAGCTGACCTTCATGCTTTTTCTCATAAAGAAGAAACAACCTGCAGCTCACAGCATACTTGAGAAAGGAATCGCCCAAGAGTTCAAGACCCTCCATACTGAATGATTCCAGGCATCGCGATGATGTGATTGCTTCCAGAATCTGCAATCTCACCAGCACAAAAGTTTAGAGGTTGTAGAGACAAACAACAACTCCACAACAACACATTGCAGAGTTAGAGTTTGGGCTCTCCAGTTTGTCCTAAGGTAAAATCCAGTAGATATAAAGACGTACTCTCATGACAGGTATAGTAGGTGTTTGTGGTGCTGCTGTTTGAATGGAATGCCGCAGCTGGCTAGCAAGCATTACAGAATATAGGCGGTTCATAACTGATGGAATCAAATACACAGATCGGACAACAGATGGTGACAGCCCTAACACAATGCAGAGCTCTGGTGGCATCTCAACAGGAAATGATGTCACAGATTTTCTCCTTGGATCTTGCTCTCCTGGTCAAACCGGTACAAGAAAAGAGATTAACAAATTTCCCCAGAAAAGTTAACTGCAATTTCATGAACCTATCTGAAACTGATGACAAGCAGAATGAAGAAGCAAAGATGCACCATATTCCTTCAAAGGATTACCCAGAGAGAGAGAGCTTGTGAGCTCAATTGCAAATTTAATTGCAAATACTGCCAATCATAAATTGCACAAGGACAAAGTTGTGTCCACCAAAACATTATGCTTTCTTACCATTCCCTTCCACTAAATTCCTGGCAAGGAGATTATGTGGACGGTGGGTCTGTTTTAGTTGCAGAAGTGGCTGATCAGGGTACTTCAACACTTGTCCATGTCTGCACCATAAAGTCAACTCAAAACTGCAACAAGGAAGCAGAAAGAATCTATACAAATACCCAGAGAAAAGACAAACATAAAATCTCCTGCTTTTAAAAAAATAACAATCAGAAAAGCAAATTAAAAAAAATTGTTTTTTGCAATAATAAAATCAAAGATCATCAGAAACAAAAAAGGAACAGGACAAGAGCTACTCATGTTTCTTCATGAATAATGTTGAAATATGAGAACTCCTGATCCCTCACCTTTCCTTGAAAAACTGAGAATAGTTGCTGAACTTCTGTGGCTCAGGTCCTTTAGTCTCTGGAAAAGGAGTAAGTGCTGTTTGGTGATGTAACACGTCGAGGACACAGTAGATCTTGCCAGTGTGGATGGTGATTACAGCAGTATCCACAATTTCGGAAGCACAGAATTTGCGCCCTCCAGCCAAATGAAGAAGCTTTGCCTCATTTCTCTTTGCTGCTGCTAAGGCAATACTACTCTTGAACAAGGAGATGGCTGACATTATAGAGCTCTGTTTCCTCTCCTGACTATTTTGTTGGATGAATGCTGCAGCAGCTTGTACTGTGAGCCTGATGCTCTTCCAATCTATGCCTAAATTGGCACTGGTGCCATCACTGGCAGTTCGGACCGAAGGGAGGAGCAAATACATGTTTCCCGAAGACCATAATTCGGGTTTACCAGGCAAATATGTGTCTTTGTCAGAAACTTTCACATTTTTGGTAGGTTGGATAAATTTGTTGAACATGCCATTGAAAAGAAGCTCCTGGAATCTCATTGCTTCCCTCAACTAATTCCCCCAACACCGCAACAGCCACATGAGATGCATACCACAAGCATAGTACTACAACACCCAGATGACTATTACCGAAAAAACCGGTATACTAAAAATACAGTGTTTTGTATCCCACCTGATCTGCATACTGAAACACCCAGAATAGATATGACCAAAACAAACCAGTGTACTAAAAATACAGTGTTTTGTATCTCACCTGATCTGCATTCAAATCAAGTTTGCCAGCAGGAGAAATTTTAACTCTTGTCACCCTTCCACATGTTAGCCACAAATCAATCTCCAGCTGTCCCACATCACCATCAAGCTCAGATCTGATAAGCAAGACAAAGTCTGCGTATGTCTTATTGTCCCGCGGATCCCCAGTAAACAGTAAACTGTAAGCATAGAGGCATGCTCCCTCACTGATATTTTCCCATTGTCCTTGCAAGGCCAAGGGCTCCACTGATGAATGTAGCTCCTTCTGCTTGTTTGTTCCTGTAAAACAACTACAGGTTCAGCAGCTTGTAATTCATCAGAAGCAAAAACTGAAAATAGCAAAGAACTACAACCACCCCTGTTTGGCAGCTAGTACTGCTAAATGATTTAGAAAGTATGATACACATAACATGGGAAAAACTCACAAACTGGCACCTAAATGATTTAGAAAGTATGATGCACATAACATGGAAAAACTCACACACCAGCACCAAAAGTGTTCTTCAATTTCATGGATTCCTCTTCCTCTAGATGATCATGATCAGTGATGGGAATAAGGTGGTCATTGAGTGCTCCCATTACATGCAACAATCGGCATGCTTCTAATGAAGCTACTTGCTTTGCAAGTAACTCATTGTGCTGTGGCAGTCCAATAACTTGGTAGATTGGAGCATTCGGAGGTAACTTTATAATGCACTCATGCAGGTCTCCCACTTTTTTGAAGTAAAACTCAGGCCTTGGGATGTAGTATCTGCAGGTGTTTTCATACCTCAGGATCTCATGGCATCACCCACGAAAATCAAGGAAAAAAAAAACAGGTGCTCCAAAGAGGGAAGGACTGAAAGGGAAGTGACAGACTCCAAACCCCACCAAGAGGATAATCATTTTGCACCGTCACAAAGCCATTTCAAAGAATTAACTTCTTCCAAGCAGAGAACAAACTGATATTTGGTAAAGAAGAAGAATTCCATACTTGTCTCCTGGCAATTTTGAGCAGTACCGATGGATAAAAGCAACACTAGACTGTGTGTCCATGATAGAGCCTGTTGAATTGACGCAGTAAGTCTCAAGCACTTTCTGTGGCACCACTATAGCATTCATCTGCATATGTGTTCTATGGACAGCCTGCTCCCTCATTAACACTTCACTGGCTTTTATAGTGTTCAACAGTTCCTCTTGTTGCTCATTTCCTCTACATCACATGACATAACCAGGATTAGGCACACCCCCATGACAATGCCATTGAGGCCTTCTTCCTACTGATACAAAATATGTGAATACAAATCCTGTTGGCAATTTATTCCCTACGATTTTCTACAAATAACTCCACAAAATGACAAGTTGATCACGACAAGCACTTCTGAATCTGACACAGTGATTAGAAAAGCTATCACCCAATATGACTGATCCAACCTTTCCTTGAACACAATGAATTCAGAGCCAGTGTGCCGAGCACGACCCCGGGATTGGATGTAGCTTCGGACAGTTTTGGAAAGATCAAATCGAATAACAGATCTGCAGCTTTGAACATCTAGACCTTCTTCCACAACATCTGTGGAAACTAAGAGGTTCACCTGCCCACCAACAACAGTAACATACTTAGCAACTGTACAAAAGCATACATAGCACATGTCACAACTTGCATCACATTTTGCCTGTTGACCAATCCTGTACATCACAGTCTACGTGTAGAAAACTACTACTACTGAATCTACAATAAACTACATAAATCACTCCTGTATCTGAAATTACATTAACTAGTGTTGCATGTGCCATTGGCCCAAGTGCGAGCAGGACCTTAACAATTTAGCCACATTGCAAAAATAATAATTTAATATTTAAATATTTAAATAAATTTCCAGTGATGAGAATTACTCTACATTCAATATATGCTGCACTTTAGGTCTAAAAATTATGAAATTGCACCTCCATAAGATCCTACTCACTGAAGGCTTTCCAACAGTATCACAACCACAACCCAATTTCCCTAAAAAATTTAGTTTTGATTTGATTGAATTTTCTTAGTTCAACATTCGATAACTATTGCACTGTAGCTCTGAACATTACAAAACCACCTTGTAATGTTCAAGGGCCTTCCAATACCATAATCATGGTGGGGGTAAGGGGGGGCACCATGGTTTGGGGGATCACAATGCGACAAAAAAAAAAAACAAACTACCTTTCTTAATGAATAGACAAGTGTGGCCTGTTGGAACTGACCCAAGTGTGTACAGGACCTTGACAATAAAGCCCAATTGTGAAAATACTATTTTAAATTTTAACTTCCAATTAGGAAAGATTACTCAAAATTCAATACATCCTCCACATTAGGCCTAAGAATTAGGAAATCGCCTCCAAGAAGTCCCACTCATCAAGGGCTTTCCAACATTACCAAGAGCTCACCCCAATTTCCCTTGAATATTTAGTTTTGATTTGGTTGATTTTAATTTTTTGACAAGTTCAATATTCAATAACACTACCAAACCACCTTGGTGCACCACTATTCATTGAGGAGTTTCAAACGGTACAAAGAGCACAATGGGGGCAAGTGTCATGGTTTGGGAGATCTCAACATGACAGACAAACAAAATAAACAAACTACCTTCCTTAATGGATAGATTACATAAACTACTGTATCTGAAAATAGACAGATTGGCTGTAGTATTAAGGTGTTTTGGCATAGTCTACTAATTGCGTTACTTAATGTTGATGACAGTATTTGTGTATTGGTAATCACATTTTTTATCCGAGCCCCACCTTATGTTTCCACAGTGAAAACCATGGAGCTTATTATGGTTATGCGTAGCTAAATAAGAGAATCTATCATTCGCAACAGCATCGGAAGTAGGAAATTGTTTCATAAAACTCAGAGCTAGGTAACTGCACAAACTGCCAAGAACAAGTCATTATTGTCCAACAAGAGATGTACCTGGCCAACACGGAAGGACTCAATTATGCGACATAGTTGGTTGCGGTTGGACTCCTGGCCTGCATGTAACCCAGACATTGATTCTGAACGTATGAACTTGGAAAGGCAGCTTAGCTGGTTCGCCATGCTTGCAAGAACCACTGCTGCCACAATCCTTTCCACAAAAACAATGCACCGTACATCGTGGACCTCCCTGTAGAAAAAACCAACAACAATAATAGCTAAGACCATTGGCATTCTACACAAGAAAATCCATAACTCATATCTGAGGACTAGTGGCTTTACATTAGTAGATAGTCCATTGTTAAATTCACTGAGAAAAAATCTTCATAAGCAATGAAAGCTTCCCCATACATAGAATAGCATTGAGAGATGATCCAATAATAAGGATATAAATATTTCAGAATCTAAGGACATAACAGTGATCAATCACCAAGAATGAAAAGGAAACTCAACTTTAAAACACTAAAAAAGGACCAAAAACAAAACTGAGAAGCTTGAATGATAACAATGCTCACATACATGTTCAGCAAATGTCAATTTAAATGAAAACAATGGTCATAAACATGATCAGGGACATTCAACAGCAAAAAGTGTGGTATTGACCACTGCCATAACCTCCCCACTAACTTCATCAGCTCTCCCATCAATGAATGGGTGGAGGTTGATGTCAAACATCAACCAATGTACTGAATTTCAGTCACAAGACCAGGAATAGCAGGGAAAACTCAGCAATGATCTGGCTAGCTCAAAAGAACACAACCAGAAAACCAGAGGAACAGGAAAAGAATTAGGTTAAGGAAAAAGAGAAAGGAAAACCCAACCCAGAAAGGGGGAAGAGAAGAGAGAAAGAGATGGAAAACATTAAGAGCAAGATTCTCAGAAGATGAAGTGGGTTCAAGAAAACTGTCCACTCAGGATTAAAAAGCCTGATTTTGAAGCTTTCCAAGGCAGGAAACACCAAACAGATTTCTTTGTTAACCAAAAGTTAGGAACAACTTCTCTAGCAGAAAATCTAGATAACAACAATATAAAACTGCAGCATTTGCAAGCTTGAAGCTGCAGAGAACTCCACAGACCTGGTCTTGTCCTTATTCTTCAACCAAACATACTTCAAGTTAGGGGCTAACCTGCGATCCAATAAAAAAACCGAAAGAATGAACACATCCTATAAAAGGTTTATTCTCTAGAAAATTCATTCTAGCTTTCAAATGCAAAAGGTTGATATTGGTATAAAAGAGTTGGGAAATCAATGAACTGCAAACATATGGGTGAACATTTGTCAGTTCTTGGACAATTCAAAATTGTCATGATATTTACTACTCTGGAGAAGTCTTTTGAGGCCTGGGACATCAGCTTCTTGCAACTTGGCAACCCACAGGACATTCACCACCTGCAAGATAGTTTTTAGAAGGAGCTTTCACCACTTAGAAACTTCTGAGAGTGAATTAGAACTAGATGCACTTAAAAATCTACACTACAACGAGTTCTATAAACTTTCCACACCAAATAAAGCAAAGGAAGATGAGGGCTGCATTTTTCTTTAAGCTCATTAGAAGCATTGAAAAACTATGAAGACTCAAAAAATTCAGATTCAGACCAATTGGACTTCACTATGTGCCTTCAAGAAAACAAAGCAACATAATGCTTCTCACAGGAAAATAAAAAGTCAATACAGAATTCATCCATGTAGGTAATAACAAAAGAATGCTCAAATTGTTGAAGCGTTCTTAGTTGATGCAAGAGAAACAGACAGAAAATAATGCCATGGCTTAAAGGGCAACGATTTGATCTTCAATTCGACAGGTTTTTGAATTTTCCATACACTCAAGATCTCAAGCATCCCTAGATCCTCTTACTTTACTAGAAAATTTGTTAAAACCTCTACCAAAATAGCTTCTCAAAGAGACTAACTCAGAAAAGATCTTCTAAATGTCTTTAGTCTATACTCTAGAAAGAGCGATCAATAAAATTAGGTTGGCTGAAATTACATGACCAAAACAAGGAATGAAAAAGAATTTGGAAATTGCAACAAGAATTATTCTGAACTTCCAAAATGATCAAGCTCTCTGCAGTATCTCTAGAATTTAAATTATCATGACCTTAAAAGCTACCAGGGGAGGAGAGCAAAATCTTCTTGGAGGAAGACACTCCAAGAAGGTTCATAACAGAGTTTCATAAGGAGGTTCATAATAGAAGAGGGATCTATCTCATTGAATTAAGAGGAAACAAAGTCTGCAATAATGAGATCTCTATGCAAAGACTGAGATTTGGAAGTGTGGGCATTGTACCAATGACACTTGATAAGCAGACTAAAGACATAAGTTGCAAAGTGAGTACATTTCCAGAAGCAATGGGAAGACAGTGTCATGATGTCATTTAGCACTCTAGAGACATACAAACAAAAAGAAATCACTGGTTCTATGACATGAAGTATTATATCTCTGAAGTCACATTGATGTATAGAATGTGCCTCACCTTGTTGTGACAGAACCATTCTCACTGTTAAAAACTGAGGACAACCATCCTTCAGTTTTCAATAGTGAGAGTAGTTCAGTTACCAGAAGGCAAGACACCATCCATACACAACAAAGTTTAATCAGGAGCTAGTTGACAGGTAAATATAATTGAGAAACACTCAGTTTACTGTAGGAAGAAAAAGCTGTAGAAATGCACCTGTATTCCAAGAGAACATTTACCAATAGCTCAACCTTTGGAGTCATCAGACCTGCTTTTACAGCTTCTGCTAATTGAGATTCTGTGTTACAGGATTCTGCCCACCCTGAGAATACAACAACGTGGCTGTTAGGTTATTAGGAATCTATGCTAACATCCATGAAATATGACCTTGTCTGCCGAAGACAGATTGAAAGCTAATCATTAGAATCAACATGCAGCAGAAGCAATCACCTAGACAATAATGTCACACATAGGAAGTGGAACACCTTCCGAAAGTAAGAGCTGCTTCATGCTTAGACTGGCTTAGGAATGTCTACAAGACTTCAAGTATAAGGGTAAACAAACACACCATCTGGTATAGCTGGTTGAAATATCTCCATTGCCTCTTTAAGAAATGCATCCTTCCTGGTCTTCAGAACATTGGCAATGTTCACAAATGTTTCTGTGTCATTGTTGTCTACCACATCAACTTTCATCCAGTGTTCTGCAGCCTGGTTGAAAAAGCAACCCACAATTTGAGACATTCCTCACCTGCACAGAGGTACAGAATTCAAATGTGCACAGCAAAAAGAAGTTTATTACATCATAGACCTAAGAAGTTCATTACATTGTGTTATCAAAATGCCTTGCACAAGGAGTGAGAATGTGGAGTTTGCAAAGGTGTCAATTGGGGAGGACTTTTGATTATTTGTAGAGATAATTGAGCTTTGGTCATGCAGCACCTATGTGAATTTCTGATATGTTACATAATCTAGTTAGATGCATGATAGTTGGGTACCTTGTAAGTACACCAGAAACCCAGCTGCTCCAAACAATAATGCAAGTCCCGGTGAAGCTTGGCAATTTTCTTACAAAATGTCTTCACAAGCTCTTCCTTGTCTTTGAATCCATCATCGATATCACCCATTGGTAGCATCTTAGGATCTTGATACTGCACCAGATCTCCAGAGCACAAAGAATGAAATAATTCTGAGTGATTCCCTACCCTGAAGCGGACTGATGTGTGAAGTGGTGAACAGAAATGTAAAACTGAAGGATGAAACAATTGAACCAAACTGATTGAAGTAATTGTGAGATCATTTTGCTAATGCACACACATAAGCCATAGATGCTAGAACTTAGAACACCATAAAGAAATGACCTGTCTAAACTAAATTAACTGATATATTCTCTCACAGAGGCAAAGAAATCAGCAAGTTCCCAACAAAACCAGCATCACTGAACAGTTCATGTGAAGGCAGTGATAATGCATCCAATCTCACAACAAGTAGAATTGTGAGAAGGACAGAGACAGAAAATGAAGAGAACATCCAATTAGAAGTGAAACAAGTCTCTTAGATAACTTTCATGAGAAATCTCCATACTTAGGACAAGGCAAAATTATTTTCCATTTGAGTCAAAGAAAAACACAGCAGGGAAGATCTTAAACAAAGCACAACAAAACTAGCCAGCAGTGACAGTCCCTCACTTGTTCAGGGACAATCAACAGTAATATATATGATAGCCACTTGTCTATCACAAAATTCCCACTACATTCCCACTGACTTCATCACCTCCCTTTGGTGGGTTGGTTAACCACTAGCCCAAGTACTGAGTTTCTGTTGCAAGTCTTGAAGCAGCAGAAAGACTCAGCCATGATACCAGCTAACATGTAACACCACAGAAGGGAAACATGGAGCAAACACAGAGGGACAAATAATTTTGAAGTATAAAACAGAGGACAGGCAATAGGAAGAAAGAGTAGGATATGATTGACCAAAGGGAGAAGAGAAACAAGGACCAGTGGACTCAAAGAAGCACCCAACATGCAGGACTAAATACAAAAATCATTTGAAAGACACAAAATGCTGAAATTCCAGTAAAGTTGTTTCTCATTATTGAGTAAACCTCTAGGCCTCTTTAAGAGAATCTTTAGAAGGCCAATAAGTCTGACCATCTGTGAAACAAAAGAACTTTAGAACTACAAAGCCTCAAGAACATGTAAAAGCGACCATTGATTACACTGAACTGAGCAATAGAGTAGCTGGACCTATTAATGCACAATCAAACACATGTTTTTAAATATTCCTCTAGTACAAATATACTTCTTGCTGAAATTTGATATATAACACCTATCCTATGTTGACCAGGAAACCAATTTCAGAATGTGCAAATATGATTTGTATGTGAAAATCTGTGGCATACAACTAATCAATATAATTTGAGTTCACCATTTTCCATTTACCACATGATTGCAAACCTGATTGCACAGAAAAAAACCTACCACACACCATATGCAGACCTTATACCCATGATTACCATTTCATTTCATTTACAAGAACCCAGATAGAAAAGACCAGTGTCCAACAGCACAGTTTTCATGTGGACAGGGATAGGGAACAAAATGGTGGCAATAGGGAAATTGGTGTGTGATAATAGGGGAATTGCAATGATAGGTCCCTTTACCCTAATACAGAAAATTGGAACAGTCATAAGGCATACATATGCATTTCAATACCTGCACCCCCTGGTTGAGAATGTTTCTCAAAGACATCACAGAAAATACCTTGAGGACTCTGGCTTATTGCTAAATCCAAGAAGTTACAAGAGAAGCCACAACATCATGACAATCATAAATGAAGAGAGAGCAAGAATAGCACTACCAAAGGAAGAAGAACCTATGTGTATGAGCTGCACCAGCAGATTTGTTCTCTCATTGGTCCACAAGTTCAAGCAGTTTTGAAATCTATCTGATTGCAGCAACAACTGAGCCCCATGTTCCTTCACAGAGTACCTTACCAATGGTGGTATGAAAACAAAAAAAAGGAATTATCTTTGAAAGAACTGAGAATATCTCAATACTTCAAATTTCAGGCAACCTGAAATTTTTGGAGATGGATCCTATAATAAGCTAATGGATATTTCAGAGCTGACAAAAAAATTACCAATAATCAACAACCATGAAAAAGAGGAAACCTGACCCTACAGAAAAGAGAAAGTAAGACCATCAAAAACAGAATTAATTAACAAAAGCTGTAGTAGACTTGGAACTTTGCTCAAAATAGCACCACTTAATTAAAACATACCTTTTCCAAAAGGGCCTCCAACTGTGACCTGTAATCCTTGATAGAGTCAATGTCAGGCTGATTGTAATACTTTTCTCTGGTCGTTGCCGTGGGTACATGGGTCTCAACCTCTTCTCTATCTTTTAAGGTATAAACCTGTAGTCCACACATTGACAACTGTTTATCTGACCAGCATGCTTTGTGTTCAGCTTCTGAATACAGGCTAGTACAGCATTTAACCAGTGCAGATGATAATCACCTTACCAAGTCCAATGCTCATGCAGGAGGGGATTCTACATTCCACCTATGTCATCTGGAAGCCTAAATCATACCTCCAAATGCCAGACAGTTGGAGGATCAAGATTATCACACCTTAGAATGAAGTGTAATCTCCAAGGTTGATAGCTGATATCCACAGTCCACACTGGAACGCACCCCTGGAACAAGGGACAATAACAGATAGCCATGAGAGTGCATCCAAAGGGTTCTTGAAGATCCTCTACTGTTCCTATCAAGAGCAACAAGATTATAAACATATCTTGTCTAATCAGTATTGAAAATTATCTGCTGCTCTGTTGTCACTGCTGTTGAGATTTGCCTAGACTAGCAGTTTACAAGATTCTTCCACTGGTATCATGGAGAATGTAGTCAATATAATGTGCTCAACTACCTTCTTGCAGACACTTCCAGTAGGAAAATGTGCAAGCCAGAGATCAAAAATGAATGAAACTCTCACCTCTCCGTGTAACTGGAGATGCCGTCATGCCAAATACACGTGGACGCCTTGATTCCAACTTGCTGTAGAAGTCCTTACATCCCAAAAGCAGACAACCAGTGTCATGAAACTTCTCTTGCTCATCAGCACTCTAAATGGCATCCAAGACAAGGAAAAGAAGAGCAGTACGTGATACTCATGAGGATCCAGTTAGACCAGGAGAAAATGTAACCACCAACAGCAGTGCAGCTCAGATGAATGCAAACACTGCCTGCTCATGCAAAGAGGTCCAGGCTTACTGACCAGGTACTTGCTACAATTCCCAAGGCCTAACATTGAGAACTCAAACCATTTTATCAAACTGCTTCTAGAATGGGCATACATAACATAACTGGGTGGTCATGAGCTCAGGATTCAAACCAAGTGCTCCTCAATTTTAGCTGAAGCAATGTAAAGAAATCAAAACTGAAAGCCAACTTGTACTCATGCATGAGACAAGCAACAACTCACCATCATGATTCTGGCATATGCATGGTTTTTCTTTGCATGATGACATTCGTCAAGGATAAGAATTTCAACCATATTCAGCTTGAAAAAGCCATGAGCCAACCCATCCAGAAATATTTGGGCTGTCATCACCAGCACCTGCTCAAAGTCCAATAACACAATTCAGTACTCAAGATAATGAGGCACTAGTAGCCTTAATAGTACACCACTTGACTCATGAGACTTCACTTGCCATAAACTCTGAATCCTATTTTAGTGTAACCTGTTGAAGAACCAGTTCACATACAATTATGGACTATAGCTGTGAGTTCATTCAACTTCCACCATGAGTCTTTGAAGCTCCAATCATTCAATGCTTGTACAGAGGCCAACAACTCATGCTTTGAAAGAGTTGACAACCTCATTAGAATCAATCTCTTTCTGCCATTCATTGATGCTCCACGTATCAACACCTTTGTTGCCCCAATAGCGGCCAACTTTCAAATCAGTGTGGATGCCAATCACATCTGCTTGCTGTCATGATCATTATCATGCAACTAATTCAGCACCAATGCTTTTAATCAAATTAAATCAGAGCAGACATCACACCACTGCCAAGGTTTCTCTACAAATACTTTGGTGAAAAGCCTCACCTGGTGAACAAGAATAACAGTGGGCACAAGGAAGACAGCAATGCGCTTATCTCCCTTCAAGCGAAGATTGTGAGCAAGAGATTTCATGAGCAACACTGCTATAAGTGTCTTCCCACCCCCTGTTTCCAGATATAGAATTATATTTTCCTTCAAAGCCTTTTCTAAGACCTCAAGTTGGTACCTATATTCAGATGCCACATAAATGGATCAGCAAAGCAGGATTCAAAAGGTTCTAGAGTTACAGACCTGGTAATGGACAGAAAAGGGGAATCAAACCATGGAAGTTTCTATGAGTTTAGAGGCAGAAACCAGTCTGTTTCAGGACAACTCATATTCAGCTGCAGAACTTTGCAACAGTGTCAGAAGTGACCTATGGCCTACTGCCATTTGACTGTCCAGCAAGTGGATCTTACAAAAGTTCATCCATTGGTTCCATGAGGTCAACAGAACATTGATGATGACATCCTTCCTTCCCTCTGGGTCTCTTTCCTCTTTGTCTTTCATGCATATAGAATGACAGAAACATCTGGACAGGGAGCACCCACTCAGGACCATTTACATTGGTGCATCAGGACCACAGATAAAATGAAAGACAGAAGATTCTTTTGTAAAGATAAAGGTCAGTTCAACATACCTTCGAGCCTTGGCTTCAGGGTTCACCACATTGGACTCCTTATCCTCTTTTTCAACAGTTTGCTTGTTCTTTGTTTTAATGGCCCTTATCCGTTGCACATGCTCTGGCTTCTTCACTTTGTTTGGCCTCAATTTCACTTTTGTAATCAGTAGAGGATCATCCATATCCTCAAAGTCAACATCTGACCATTCTGGTTCATCACTTGGCCTCTTGCGTTTATTTGTCTTACTTGGTAATGCTTCACTCCTCAAATCTGCTGTCCAGAACAAAGCAAAGTCATATATACCTTTGGGAACATGACTGTATCAATAGTTCATCATGAAATGAGATTGACATTACCAGCTTATTGCTAACAGGAACAAGTACTGAGAACTGCTGGCAAATGACATGAAAGTGTGATGTGGCAAATAATACAATAAGACAAGAGACAAGGACAGATAATGCACTTCAGAACACAAAAGTTGTGAAGAAGGTGTACAGCAATCTCCACTAACATACTGGGCTTGCCCTGATGTTGACTCAAATGTATATGGAGTCAAAACGGGAGAAACAGACATCCATGTGAATGCAGAGAAAAACTCCCAAAAAAACATGTAAGGAAACCAAACAAAAGTTGTGCCAGTTCTGACCAAATCAAAACAAACTTTTAACAAGAACAAGTGCAGTCATAACCTTGTGAGAGGTTCACTCACAAAGTATCAGACCACCAACTTCATCATGATTGTCAGTGACTAGCTGCAATTCCTCCCCTATGAGTTCATCAGCTCCTTGACAGAGATATGTAGATAATAATCTGCATAAAAACTAGGAGAAATAATGAATCCAAAATCTATTTCCTGACTCTCCATCACATTTTAGAAGCAGGTGGAAAATTCTGTGATGATATTGTCTAACACTCAAGTCAAATAGCTAACTCAAAAAGTTGATAGAATCCTCATTTAAGGTAAGATTGAATTCATTTCAGTTTGCCCCGGTACATGCAAGCATTTTAGCCATAGGCATAGAGAGGCCCAGATAGAGGTGGTGGGTGGGACAAAACCAGGAGCAAGAGACAACATTTGGGCTGGAACAAGGACTCAAGTAGCATATTGTGGAGATAATTCTGTGTGTGGAGCTGACCTTGAAGCTCCTCAGTATTGGAGCTCAATTTGAGCGACTCAGAAGCAAATCTTGAAGTTGATGAGCCCATGGATTTTGAGCAACTTGGCTGGAAAGAATTATCGCAAAGATCCTGCCTGCAGAGATATTTTTACCACCATCAGTAACAAGACTTGGGTGTGCAGACTTGAAACAAGCAAACTTTTTTTTAAAAGGTTGAAAATATCAAATCCACCACCATTCATATCTTTCTTATCATTGTTTTGTGATGCAAACTTTTATGGCAAGCACAGACAGCTTTGACATCAACACAAGAAGCATACATCATGTGCCTTCTCAACTGCAGAGAAGATGGCCAATTTTGATTCCAATTAAGTGAACACTGATTTAAGAAATCCCATACAGTAATGAATCTGCAAGGCAAGAGGAAAAATAGCCAGGATTGCCCTACTCTCAAGCAATAAACACCAAATCAGAAATCTTGGAAAATTGCAAGAAGATTGCAACAGTTCAACAGCCCCACAGTATAGACTTGGACATTGTAATTATCTCAGCACATTTGAACTCTTGGAAAAGAGGAGCACCCAAAAACTTTGCTAGACTCCCCACAAGACTCCATCTGTGGTAAGGTGCAGGGACTATGGAAAGCCAAAAAAGGTGGTAGAGCACCTTGTTGAATAGGTCAGCCACAAGGTTCAGCATAGGCTTTGACAAAGTAACTCCAGGAAGAGAAGATAGAATACACATCTTGAAACCACCATGATTTATTGCTGGCCTGATCTGAGAGAACCAAAGAGATTTTAATCGGGAGCACAAAACCCATAGATACTCAAAAGCACACCACATTAGTAAGTTTAGAATACCGCATATAGTAAGGGGTTCTGTCTTGTGTGGATCTGTGCTCAATCTCTCTTCCAATACACTTCAGGAGACAATCACAGAAGCAAAAGAAGTCATTTTGCATTGGATCAACACAGTCTGAGAAACTGCATTGTGTGCAAGATATATGCATGGCAACATTGTAGCTGCATTCAGTAGGAGCAAAAGGCTATCTGGAGGAAACTAACTGGAGCACAGACATTTCTCGACCATGTTCACAGGAGCTCCAATGCTGAGAGACTATTAGGAGATTATACACTTCTGAGACAAAAGTCTGTTTTGAAAACACCTGTGCATCAGATGGCACAATGACATCGTAGCTTCATTCCAGCACAAGCATCAATGCAGCTAACAGTTCCGGTCTCACAAACTGAAGAAAGAGAAAATGGCTGTGCAAAATTGTACTCTATCTAAGCAACAAGCATATAATCCAGGTACACATCCGCTGTTCAGACGCCCGCCCACACAAGCGTGTAAAGTGCGGACAAGAAAACAGGAAGAAGCCTGATACTACAGTACTCACTGACAGGAACGTTAACAGAATCAGGCAGTTGTCTGAATTTCCCTCTGTTTGTCAGTTCAAGAACTGTGTTCTTCTTGTATGTCAATCTCTCTCTCTCGCATCGAGAACCTATAGAAAAGTCTCTGAATTGTGGACCGAGCCGTCGTCGCCAGAGGTAAGAAATGTGAAAGAAAGTAGGATAAAAAAGTCTTGAGAGCGAGAATTTCTCCCTCCGGACTGGATCGCAACGTTTCAGGAGCTCCGGGTACGCAGGATGACATACAATAGATCGCAATGTAGCAAACCGTCTGAACTCTACACAGCAGACAGACCACCGCCTAGAGAAAGCGAACAATGAACGACGTATGGAAGCCGAAGCCCGGGATGCTCTCAATTTCTGGAACAGAAGAGTATTATCGCTTGCATTGCAAGCACTTGCTTAGAACACTGGACGTGCACTGCGAGACTTTCGTACTCTTCCGGGAAAAAAACTCTTCTCTCTCTCCAACAGACGAAAGGCACCCGGATATACGATCCACAAAACTTCGGAAATAGCGCAACTGACGTGAAACTCATCAGCTGCTGCACAGACTGACTACTACTGCGGCCTGATTCGAGGATCAATTGCCAAAATTGACTTGCGAAATCGTTATCATCTCGTCAAAAACATGAACAAAACACTCGCATCAGTCTCCCTGAATGTGCGAATTGCCTCACGAATTTGCGACGCAGTTGATCCTCGACAAGTGAAAATCCGCGAACCTCTCTATACATCACGCAAATCCACAATCCAGCAGAAAGCACAAACCAGAAGGACGGAAATAAAGTAAAATAATAAAGTCATGGCGTTCTACAACTCAGTGACAAGAAGGAAAAAAGCGAGAAACGCAAAAACAAAGAAATCAATAAACATTAGAGACTTTATCGGGGGGGGGAGAAAAAAAAAGCTTTTTTCTGTTTCCTGCCAAGAGAAATAATACCTGGAACTCGTCTTGGAAACCCGTGAGAAGAAAAGCTCATCTTGAAGACCACGACGTTCTCATCACCATATCGCCGCCGCCCCCTTTCTTCTTCTTCTTCCTCTCCTACGCCCTCGAGCACTCCGCCACGGAAGAGAACCAAACACACAAAAGACAAAAAGAAAAACAAGAAAAACAAACGCTGAAAATTAGGAACAAGAAGGCCCGGGGGGGGGGAACCAAAAACAATTGCACAAAGAGCATCAAGCTGTTCAGCTTCCTGAATCTCGTAACACGCACAAGGATCCGGGGCTCAGAAGCAAAATACCAAAAAAAATAATAATAATCCCAAAGCAAAAGCGACAGAGGAAGACGAAGCAGAGCTGCGACAGGAGCAGCAGCAGCAGCAAAGAGGGCAGACGAAGAATCCTTCACACTCTGCAACGGACGCTTTCCTTCTTATTCGACACTACGAACGTGCGAACGAGTTAATAGACCACCCCCCGCCCCCCCCCCCCCACCCCCCCAACACAAAACACCATTAGCAAAAAACAACAAAATTTCTTTCTATAATCTCG
>Ga0116229_10003533_pt1 | contig 25742 bp, 21 predicted proteins | sample S1TSphgellanicum_3_FD_87313 | JGI IMG/M metagenome (GOLD analysis project Ga0116229, IMG submission 87313) | Host-associated microbial communities from peat moss isolated from Minnesota, USA - S1T2_Fc - Sphagnum magellanicum MG | ecosystem: Host-associated > Plants > Peat moss > Unclassified... | reverse complement strand
GCCGGCGCTCTCCCGGCGGAGCCTACCACAGGGAAGTCGGTAGGGAAGCCACGGCCGAGATCGCCGCTGGTGCCGCGCGCTCCGCAGCCTACCACAGGGAAGTCGGTAGGGAAGCCACGGCGTGGCGGAGCTGGCTGACCCGTCGCTTGCGAGCCTACCACAGGGAAGTCGGTAGGGAAGCCACGGCAAACGTTGCGCTCCGAACGGCCGCAGGCTTAGCCTACCACAGGGAAGTCGGTAGGGAAGCCACGGCTTACTTGGTCGAGCCACACGACATGCGTGCAGCCTACCACAGGGAAGTCGGTAGGGAAGCCACGGCACACCTTATCGCTGTCACCAGAGCACCAAGAGCCTACCACAGGGAAGTCGGTAGGGAAGCCACGGCGCAGATTAGCGCCGGTCACAGAAGCGGCGGAGCCTACCACAGGGAAGTCGGTAGGGAAGCCACGGCATGGTGAACGAGCAAAACGGCGCAGTTTGTAGCCTACCACAGGGAAGTCGGTAGGGAAGCCACGGCAGATCGCGCCAGCGATGGTGAAGCTGTTTAAGCCTACCACAGGGAAGTCGGTAGGGAAGCCACGGCCCCAATTGGCCAAGGGCCGCAGCGGAGCGGAGCCTACCACAGGGAAGTCGGTAGGGAAGCCACGGCTCGCGTCGAATTGCGCAGCGTCGGCGCCGATAGCCTACCACAGGGAAGTCGGTAGGGAAGCCACGGCTGCTGTGGAAGCCTTAGTGCCACGCTTCCAATGTGGCGATCCAACAGTTGCGCGGGTTCGCCCGCATCGCATCCAGCATCGTCTCGCCGCCCGCCACCTTCTTACCCCCTATCGAGTATCATTGGCGATACCGGACAAGGTACTCCCGCACGCGCACCTCCAATAAAGCAGCCACCCCCGGCCCTCGCCCGCCCTACCTCCCCGTCACCCCGCACACCACCTCCGCCGCGCCAGCCCGGCCGCCAAACCCATTCCACCCCGCAATCAGCGCAGCAAGCCGCTTGCCCGGCACCGGGCGGCCGATCAGGAAGCCCTGCACGGTCGTGCTGGCTCTGGCTTGCAGAAGATGAAGCTGGTCCTCGGTTTCCACACCCTCTGCCACCACCGCCAGCCGCAATCGGTGCGCCAATACAGCCACGGATTCCACAATTGCATCGGCCTGCGGCTCCTTGCCCAGGCCGCCGATGAATTCGCGGTCGATCTTGATGGTGTCGAAGGGAAAACGCATCAGATAGCTCAGGCTGGAATAGCCGGTGCCGAAATCATCCAGGGAAATCTGGATACCCTGAGCCTTCAACGCCGAAAGAATCGCCATCGCCCGATCAGGATCATCGATCAGAATGCCCTCCGTCACCTCCAGTTCCAAACGCGCGGCGGATATCCCGGTATCCGCGAGTATCGCCCCCACCTCATCCGGCAGGTTGCGCTGCCGCAGTTGCAGCGGTGAAAGATTGACCGCAATGCGCAAATGTGGCGGCCAGCAAGCAGCTTCGCGGCACGCCGTCTGCAACACCCAATAGCCGATCGGCACAATCAAACCGGTCTCTTCAGCCACCGGAATGAAGGCCCCGGGCGCAATCTGCCCGCGGGTGGCGTGGTTCCATCGCAGCAGCGCCTCGAAGCCGGTCAATTCACCCGTCAGGCAATTGGCCAGCGGCTGATAATACAGCTCCAGCTCCGAACGCAGGATGGCGCCGCGCAAATCCTGCTCCAGCGTGCGCCGATCATGCAATTCGGCATCCATCTTGTCCTGAAACAGGCAGAACGTATTGCCTTCGTCCTTTGCGCGATACATGGCGATATCGGCACAGCGCAGCAAGTCCGGCCCGGTGGTGGCATCCTGCGGATATTGTGCAATCCCTACCGAGACGCCTATTTCCAACTGATGGTCCTGCAAATCGAATGGCGTGGCCATGGCGTCCATAATACGTGTCGTCACCAGGGCAGCCTGAATCGGGCGCGATTGCGGCAGGATAATCGCGAATTCGTCGCCACCGAGCCGCGCCAGCGTGTCAGCCTCACCAAGGCAGGCGGATAGCCGCGCCGCAACTTCCACCAGCAGCGTATCGCCTATCGCATGGCCAAACAGGTCGTTCACCGGCTTGAAGCGATCGAGATCGATATACAGAACCGTCACACCCGCATCCGCCGCCGCACTCTGCTTGATGGCCTCGGCCAGCCGGGCGCCGAGAAGATGGCGGTTCGGCAGCCCGGTCAGGCTATCGGTGGAGGCCATTTGCTCCAGCCGCCTGTTGGCGGCCAGCAGCGCGGCCTCCTGCGCTGCCTTCTCGGAAATGTCATGCGCGCTCACCAGAACACGCTGCTTGCCACCGGCCTGATGTGGCACCGGCGTTGCCACACCCTCGATCACCGCGTCGCCAAAGCGCCGCTGGTAGCGGCGCGGGCGCCCATCCTTCATGCATTCGGTCAGAATCCGGCCAATTACCTCGCCAGCTTCCGCTCCGAAAACCTCGTCGATCGTTCGGCCAATAACCTCATGGCGTTCGCGCTTGTAGAGCGACAGAGTGGCCGGATTGGCCTCCTCGTATCGGAAGCCACCATGATCATCGATGGCAAACACCACATGGCATTCCGAGGAATGGTCGAAAAACGTTCGTATCAAAGCTTCCTGGGCAAATAGCTCTTCGGTGCGATCTTCAATCCGCCGCTCCAGTGTCATGGCCATATCAACGAGCGCGGCCTCTGCCTGCGCCCTGGCCGTCACGTCCACCCCGGTGACAAAAATACCCGATACCGCGCCATCGGCATTGCTGAGTGGCTGATACAGAAAATCGACAAAACGCTCTTCGACCGCACCGCCAGGCACCGGCTGCACGTTGAACCTCGCCCCGGAGAAGTTCACCGCTTCCCCGGTCGTGAAAACGCGGTCCAGCAGATCAAGGTAGCCTTGTGCCACCGCGTCGGGCAACGCCTCCTCCACGGTCTTGCCCAGAACGTCTCTGTACCCGATCAGCTTGAGATAGCTGGCATTGACGCTCTCAAACCGATGCTGAGGCCCCTCCAGCAGAGCCATGAAGCTCGGCGCCTGCGCGAACATCTGGGCAAGGCGGCGCCGCCCTGTCTCGTTCAGCCGGTCGGCACAAACACGCTGCGTGGTATCCACCACAATCGCAACCAGCCCCGCCTGCGCGCCCGAGTCATCAACCACCGGCGTGGTGCTGATGCTCATCCACCCCAGTTCGAGCCGGCCGTTGCGAACCCGGGTGAATTCCTGGTCCGGATAGGCCAGCGCGCTGCCCCCAAGCCCCTCCCGAACCGCGTTTTCCAGAAAGCCTGCGGCCTCAGGCCAGCGGTCGCACAACTTGCCGCCAAGTAAACCAGGATGGCAGCTACCGACAAAATCGGCATAGGCATCATTATAGATCATGTATCGGTCCTGGCCCCAAAGCAGAACCATCGGCAGCTTTGCCCGCAGCACCAATCCAACGGCGAAAATAAGGCTCCGCGGCCAGTCATGGATAGAACCGAGGCGGGTGGTGGCCCAGTCGAACGCCCAGATCAGCCGCCCGGCTTCGCCAGAAACGGCAAGAAATTCTGGAATTTTCTCTTCAGTTTCGATGTGGTCGCACAAATTATAAGTCCCTCGTCTCTGCGATGTGCCGGAACATCCAACTCATTTCTTAGCCGGAATCGCCTCCGCGGTGTAAATACCACCCGCTTCGCTACCTACGGGTGTGCAACCATCTTGCAGAAAAAGAACCGCGCAGAGAAACAGAATATGCGCGCTTGCAGTGAAAATGAGCACGGCCCAGGCGGCTGCTTGCCGCGCATCGCCGGTGCGTAACGCGCGTTTCAGCGCAGGCGGGGGTGGCGCCCTTGCCCCCAGGAGGGGGGACTGTCAGGCTCTACTGCGCCGGGCCAGGATGCAGCTTCTGCCAGCGCCGCATCTCGGCGATTTCGCGCTCCTGTGCCGCGATGATGCCCTTCGCCATCCGGCGCAGCGCGGGATCCTTGCCATATTTCAGTTCCACCCGGGCCATGTCGATCGCGCCGAGATGATGGGGCGCCATCATGCTTACAAAATCCTGGTCCGCATCGCCTGTCATCGGCGCGCTGGTCATATCCTGGTTCATTTTCATCATCCCGGCCATCATCGCCTGATCCACCGGGCTCGATGGCGCAGGCACCATGGCAGCCGGCTGGGCCATGCCGCCCATCGGCGCTTTGGTGGAGGGTTGGCCGAACGCCGGCAACGCGGCCAGCCCAATAACCGCACACACCCAGCCTCTCACATGCACAATCCTTGATCCATCCGCTCGTGTGGCACCGGCATCGCGCCGATAGGCCAGGCTCAAGGCGCAACCCTGAAATGGTAGCTGCCCTGCGTCCTGTGCAAATCCGTGGATATGGCAACCCATCTCACCGTATAGGTGCCAGAGCCGAGCTTGCTGATTGGCACCAGCAGATGCCCCGCATTGGCCGGATCAACACGCAGCGCCCCCGCCGTTTCCGGCGTGCCCGCGGCATCGGTAACCGAGACCCTTGAGCGCACCGGATCAAGCGCATTGTCAAAGTTCAGCTGCAGCGCGGCAGGCGATACGGCAACAACGCTGCCAACCGGCGGCATCGCGCCCTGCAGCATGGCATGCGCCTGAACCGAAGCCGGTATCAGAACCAACACAGCCGATAAAAACTTCATGCGGTTGGCAGCCCTCACCAATTGAAGTTGGGCTTACCTAGGCGGTTCGGCAGCGTCGCATCAAGAAAAATATCTGCGTGCACCATGGCGCAGCGTGTTCTGCCGGCTGGCCGATTCACCGCGATCGCCCACTGCCCGCACGCAGCCACGCTGTCAGAACAGCACGCTGAGCGTGAACCTGGCGGAGAGCGGTTCCAGCCTGTGCACTTGATCGTCAGGCACACCTTGTGTGCCGTATTTTGCCACCTCGGCCTGAGTGATGTCCGTGGCATAATAATATTCGGCTGAATAGGCATGGCTGTTGAACAGATTGAAGATCGAAAGACGCAGCTTCACCTTCGGCGTAACTTTGTAGCCAATCTCCAGGTTGGTTTCCGAATAGCCTTTGGCGCGCGGCGTGGTTGGGCCGTTAGTCAGCGGATATGAGCCAAGCATGCGCTGGGCGATGCTGCCGAACCACGGGCCGAGATTATCTACCAGCACACCGAAGGATCCGGTAAAATTGGGGGCGTCGGCAATGTAGGTGCCGCCATAAATGGCGTAGTAGCTCTCAAGCCTCGCCAGGTTTTCAAAGTAGCGCGCGTGGGAGAAGGCGAAATCGCCATTCAGCTCGATCCAGTCGAATGGCCGGTATTCGGCCGAACATTCCACGCCCTGGCGGCGTGAGGGCGCGAGTGCCTGATCCTGCCCGGCATCCTGGTCGTATTGCTGTTCGGAGCTGAAATCCTGGCGGAAGAATGCCAGCTGAAGCTGCAGATCACGGATAGAATCATTGCGCAGGCCGAATTCCTGGCCGAATGTTTCGGCCAGCAACGGGGCCCTTCCGGCGGCAAGCTGTGTGCCCTCGATCGGCACCGATTGCAGCACACCCCGCACATCGTCGGAATGAAATCCACGCCCGGCACTGTAGTAGATTTCGGTATTGTGCCATGGGCCGATCGCGATGCTGCCTTTCGGCTGGAACAGCGCCTGGCTAATTTTTTCGTTGAAGGCAAAACTCGCCAGCAGCGAGCGGTCGGCAGCACTTTGATAGTCCTCCCGCAGCCCCGCATAGAGGCGCAGCCAGGGCAGAAAATGCGTCGTGTTCTCGATATACCCACCCACATCATTCAGCGTCACCGCGTTGGCCGTACAGGCGAATTCGCCGACGCTGTAATTTCCATCACCATCGTTGCAGTAATCCAGAACCTTGCGGCTATGGGTGTGGCGGCGATCGATATATTCCGTGTCGTAGCGATCCTGCAACCCGATCGTCGTCTCGGTATCTAACCCGGCTATCGTGCCGTCCTGCGTGTAGAAGATGGTACCGCCGGCGGTCGTGCGGGTTTCGTCCTGCTGCTCCTGGTCGCCATTCACCGGATCATCCAGAAGATGGGTGAAGTCATTCCATAACACCATGGTGCTGTGGATGACATACACACTGCTCCAAAGGTTCCAATCATCGCCGGTGGCACCCAGGTGGCCAGAGACGCTCCAGCGCTCGGACTGGCTGCCATCGGTGGGATCCAGCGTGCCATAGGGGCCGATCAGGCCTTCAGAGATAGCGCGCAACGGCTGATCGGTGCTGTTGCGTCCCTGGCCCTTGTAATACATCGCGGTCAGGCTCCAGCCATCCGCATCCTTGCCGTTTGAAAGCCGCGTGGCGGCGGCGATCTTGCGATAATTTTCCGGCGGCATGGTGCCCCCATCGACATGCGAAACCTCGCCGGCGCCAATCAGTCTGATGCCATCGGCAAAATGATAGGTTCCGCCGGCAAAGATGTCATCGTCGCCAAGCGTCCCGGCGCTGCCGGCGATCTGCGCCGGCAGATCATCCACCAGCCGGATATGGGTGGAGGCAACGGCGCCAAAATCGCCAACACTGGCGAAAAATGGCCCCTTGGTATAATCGATCGAGCTGAACAGCGGTGCGATGAAAAAATTCAGGTCGGAATAGCCCTGTCCATGTGCGTTGGTGGGGCGGTTGACCGGCATGTCATCGATGAAATTGGCGATATCGGTGCCGTGATCCAGGTTGTAGCCGCGGATCAGGTATTGATTGGCTTTGCCCTCGCCGGAATGCACTGTGACCACCAGCCCGGGCACTGCTTCTTCCAGTTGGCCGACGCGATAGACTGGTCGCAAGATCAGTTCCTGCTGTGTTATCGTTCCCTGGCTCGCCGTAACGGCTTTGCCGATCAGGTTCCTCCGCGAGGCAATAACGGTAATGGTCTCAACGGGCTTTGCCACATGCGCATTTGCTTGCGGTGCGGGCGCCAGTTGACTCGTCTCCGCCGCAGCCGCCGATCCGTCGAACAAGGCCGCCAGTGCCGCGGCGCCAGCCAAACTCCGGGCGAACGAATAAGCATGCACTGCGCGACTCATCCTCCGCAATGCCTCAAGCATTGCATGATATCGATCCTTCAGCTGCGGGGTCGGGTAATGCTATGGATCAGCGCTCGACTGCAGCAATCGTCATGCTGTCGCGATACCAGCGCCAGACGCCGCGGCCGGAATTTTTCGCCTCATACAGCGCCAGATCAACACGGCGATAAAGGTCGTCCAGGCTGCGGCCATCTTGCGGGAACAGCGCCGCGCCGGCGCTGGCGCCGATGCTCACCGAGGCGCCCCTGATCAGCATCGGCTCGGCCATTCCAGCAACAATCCGCTCGCACACCGAACTGGCCAGGCTCTGGTCATGCACAGACTTCACCAGGATGGCGAATTCGTCGCCGCCCAGCCTGGCAATGGAATCCTGCTCACGTATCGCCTGGCGCATGCGTGAGGCAGCGATCACCAGCACCGCATCACCCGCCAGGTGGCCCAGCGAATCATTCACTTGCTTGAATCCATCCAGGTCCACCAGAATCAGCGCGAATGGCTGCGGGGGTGACGCCCCAATCAGCGCATGGAATTCGTCATTGAAGGCGCGGCGATTGGGCAGCGCCGTCAGCACATCGAAATAGGCAAAATGCTCGAGCTCCTTCTGGCTGCTGGAGAGTTCCGCCGTGCGCTCGGCCACTTGGCGCTCCAATTCCGCCTGGCGCCGTTTAAGTATCTGCGTGCGCGCCTGAACAATGGCTGCCACCACCAACAACGCGCACATGCACGCGGCAAGCCTGAAGGAGAGTGTCTGGAACCAGGCGGGCAGAACGCGAATATGCAGGTCGGCGGTTTGTTCTGTCCACAGGCCATTGCGGTTGGATCCGCGCAAGCGCAGGGTATAGGTGCCAGGGGGCAGATTGGTGTAGGCGGCAATGCGATCCGCCGCATCGGTTTCCACCCAATCCTGATCGAAACCATCCAGCCGGTAGGCATAGCGGTTCAAATCGGGTGCGGAAAAATCCAGCGCGGAAAAATCAACCGTCAGGCTATTAGCATCGGGCGCAATCTTCAGCCAGCCGGCCGGATCTGGGCCGGCAAATTCGCCGGATATGGTCTTGCCGCCTACCTTCATGCCGGTAATCACCACCGGTGGACGATAGCGCCACGACGTCACCTGTTCGGGCTGAACGATCGTGATGCCGCCAATCCCGCCGAACACCAGATCGCCATCCGGCGTAATGTCGCCGGAGTTGCTCCAATAGGTTGGCACCACCACGCCATCGGGCGTGTGCAGCGCGCGAACGGCAAAACTGTCCGGGTCGATCATCGCCAGCCCGTTATCGGTGCTGGCCCAGATCATGCCCTGCCGATCCACCAGCATGCGGCTGATATCGTCGTTGGGCAGGCCATCAGCCAGGCCAAGATGGCGGAATCGCGCGCGGCCGGCGCCATCGCGCCCGGTCAGCACGTTGATCCCGTTGCTATCGGTGCCCACCCATAGCCGGCCATGCCGATCAGTGGCGAAGCTCATCACCGCGCCTTGGCTCAGGCCGTGCGGGTCCGCGTCATCGGGCAAGATGCGCTCTATGGCACCGGATGCGCGATCCAGCAGATTGAACCCGCGATCAGTGCCTATCGCCAGCCGGCCATCCGGGGCCAGGGCAAGGGTGCGCAGGGTTCCGTTGGTCAGGCGCGGCTGGTCCGCGTGAAACAGCACAGCCATCGCGCCGTCGGCCCCCGGCTGCAATTCCCACACCCCATCATCGCCTCCGCCCAGCCAGAGCGCACCGTCCAGCGCCAGCAGCGCATTGACGGGGGCATTTGGCGGCCGCTGCGGAACATCCACCCGCTGCAGACCCTGGCTGGCCGGACTGGCGACAAACAGCCCGCTTCGGCTGCCGACATAGACCTGGCCCGCCGGCGCCGGGGCCAGCGCGAATACCCGGTCGATCGCCAGCTTCACATCGCTCCGGCCAGACGGGCTAAGGATTTGCACCCCGTTGCCCTCCGAGCCCACCCAGACGCTGCCATCCGGCCTTGCCAGCACCGCGGAGGCATCATTCACCCGCAGCCCGTCCTTGCGGCCCGCATCGCCCCACAAGGTGAGCACGCCATGATTGCCCGGATTGTTCAAGCTGAGGCCACGGGTGGTTCCAACCCAGACAAGCCCGGAGCGATCGGTGTACAGAGCCGAGACGGTATCCATGCCCAGGCTTGCCGGCACGAAAGGATCGTGGCGGATGCGCCGCGCATGAAGCGTGGTTGCGTCTACCTCGATAATGCCTTGGCCAAACGTTCCCAGCCACATCGTGTCCGGCCCGATCGCAGCCATCGCCATGATCTCGGCCGACGATGGCGCACCCGGCAGCGGCGCCGTGGCGGCGATCCGGAGGGCGGGGCCACGCGACGCATCGATCACGAAGGCGCCTTGCTGGCGCGAGCCGATCCAGAGTTTTCCGGAGCCGTCTTCCAGCAGGTGCGAAATCTCGGGCTGCGTGGCCGCCCCGCCAGGCAGGTTTGTCAGAACGAAATGCGCGTTGCCATCGGTGCCGTGCGCCAGGCCAAAGCCGCCGCCAACCCACAAAATGCCATTGCGGTCATGCAGCACGGCCTCAATCTTGCCCTGCGGCAGGCTGTCTGGCCGGGTCGCATCGTGTCGCAGCAAGCCGACCACCTGCCCGGATTCGTTTAAATGGAACAACGCGCTACTGGTGCCCACCCATAGCCCGCCGTCACCGTCATCATCGATACTCCACACGCAGATCGCGGCGCCCGAACCGGTGCTGAGCGCTACCGGCACAAACCGGTTGGCTGCTTCGTCGTAGCGCGCCAGGCCGCCGGTAACCGTGCCCACCCACAGGCGGCCCGACGTATCACGATGCAGCGCCAACACATTATGGTCGGGCAGACCATCCGGCTGCCTGCTATCCGACGCATAAAAGCGGAACCGGTAGCCATCCCAGCGTGCCAGACCGGCTTCACTGCCCGCCCATAGAAAACCCGCCGAATCCTGGATTATCGCCGTCGGCAAGGCCAAGGCAGGGGCATCGGCCGGCTGGCCGACCGGCTGGAACAACGTATCGGCAAGGCCCCGCCAGCCCAGGCTTTCCGCCGCCTGGCCGGCGCCTGCGTTGCCAAGCATCATCGCCAGCAATGCGACCGGCGCCCAGGCACGCGGCCGGGTCGCATGCAATGCGGCGCTACGGAGCCACACCATACAATAGTGTTTCACGGGTAAATCAGCATGGGAAAATGGGTTGGCGATCTTTGATCGGAAATAATATCGGCTTTATCGACCTGGGAGTAAAGTTCTCGCTAAGGCATCGTCGGCACATAAGTGCGTCGGCACGCCGACAAAGATGCCGCTTCAAACAAAGGCTTGGGGCCCGTTCGACCCCGTAACCCGATTCGGTTAATGTCGAACGGGCCCTAAGGCGTCGTCGGCGCCTAAGTGCGTCGGCACGGCGATAAAGCTGCCCAACACGCAAACCCCAAGGCAAGCCACCGGAATCATGAAGCGGAGACTTTCCGTTGGGCGGCAAAATCAACCACGGCTAATCGTGCTTCGGTTGAAATCGGACTATTCTGTACGACCGCCCCGCCAATCGGGCTGGTCACGGGCGCAGAACAGACCCCGCTCAATCTCCCGGGCGCTTGCTCTGGCTCCCGGCCTGCCTTGCGGCTTCCCGCAACAGGAATTTTTGTACCTTTCCGGTCGCCGTCTTTGGAATCGGCCCGAATACGACCAGCTTCGGTATCTTGTAGGCCGCCATCCGATCGCGGCAGAAATCTCTGATCTCCTCGGCTGTCGCTGTCATGCCCGGCCGCAGATCGATAAAGGCGCAGGGTATCTCGCCCCATTTTTCGTCAGGCCTGGCCACCACCGCGGCAAGATCGACAGCCGGATGCCGGTGCAGAACATCCTCCACCTCGATCGACGATATGTTTTCGCCACCGGAAATGATCACGTCCTTCGAGCGATCCTTGATCCGCACATAGCCGTCCGCCTCAACCACCGCCAGATCGCCGGTATGGAACCAGCCGCCAGCAAAGGCGGCTTGTGTTGCCTCAGGGTTTTTCAAATAGCCATTCATCGTCGTATTGCCGCGAAACATCACCTCGCCGATCGTTTCGCCATCGGCGGGCACTGGCTGCATGGTGGCGGGGTCCAGCACCGTCATTGCATCCTGCAACGGGCTCGCCATGCCTTGGCGCGCAGTCAGCCTGGCGCGTTCATCCGGCGGCAGATCGGCCCATTCAGGCTGAAGCGGGCAATAGGCCGCAGGGCCATAGGTTTCGGTCAGACCATAGACATGGGTGATCGTAAAACCCAGCCGCTCCACCCCCGCAATCGTGGAGGCCGGTGGCGCGGCACCTGCCACCAGGCAACTCACGCGCGCGCCCAGATCCTGCTTCAGCGCCGCAGGCGCGTTCACCAGCATGTTATACACGATCGGCGCGCCGCACATATGCGTCACGCCATGGTCGCCGATCGCCTTGAAAACGGATGCCGCATCCACCCGTCGCAGACAGATATTGGTGCCCAGATTGGCCGCCATCGCCCAGGTAAAGCACCAGCCATTGCAATGAAACATCGGCAGCGTCCATAAATAGACCGAGCCGCCAGGCATGTTGCAGCACATCATCATCGCCAGCGCGTTCAGATACGCACCGCGATGATGCGTCACCACACCCTTCGGGTTGCCGGTCGTACCCGATGTGTAATTCAGCGCGATCGGATCGAATTCATCCTCCGGCAAGCGCCAGGCGAAATCCGGGTCGCCGGAGCCCACGAAATCCTCGTAGGTGATGTCACCGATCAAGGTGCCATCCGGACACAGGTGATCGTCCATGTCGATCACCAGCGGCCTGCGATCGAGAAGCGCCAGCGCACGCGCGACCACCGGGCTGAACTCGCCATCGACGATCAGCACCTTTGCCTGGCAATGCGCCAGCTGAAACGCAATCGCCTCCGCATCCAGCCTGATATTGATCGTCAGCAGAACAGCACCCGCCATCGGCACGCCGAAATTGGCTTCATAAACCGCGGGAACATTGGGTCCTAATACGGCAACCGTATCTTGCAGGCCAACCCCACGGTCTTGCAGCGCCGAAGCCAGCCGGCGGCACCGCGCATAAACACTGGCCCAGGTTATGCGCCGCTCGCCATGCACCAGAGCGACCCGGTTGGGAAACGCGGAGGCGGCCTTGGGCAGGAAACTCAGCGGCGAAAGCGGCGTGTAGTTTGCCTGGTTCCGGCCCAGCCCTGAGCTGTATAGGCTGGTGTTCGCAGGTAGCAGCGTTTTGCCGCTCATTATGGCCTCCCTCGATCGTCGTCCGGCCTGAAGGCCTGTCGCCGTTCAGGCGCCCCCAAAGCGGGCCATCAGGGGCGGGATTGGCGACGCAAGTCAAGAGCGCCGGCACGCAGGAGTCCTGCGCGTGCGACTGCATGCCGGACTGCGAGGCGAATCTCAACTTATTCCGCTGCCGTTAACTACATCTTATAAATCAGAATGATACGCGAGTCCCTGGGAGTTCATCCCGTATAGGGACAAGCGTCGCTAATGACATATCGCCGGCCACTCACTTTCACTCTCATACTGGCGGGCATGTTGGGCTCAGCCTCGCCAGGCGCAGGACAGGCTTCCACCATCGTCAGCACCACCTTCTCGGTGACCGCCACGGTCTCTTCGGTCTGCGTCATCTCGGCGGTTGCGCTGGCGTTTGGCACCTATAGTTCGGTGGTGCTGAATGGCACAACAACCGTCACGCCAACCTGCACGTCGGGCACCACGTACAATATCGGGCTCGATGTCGGCCAGGGCAGCGGCGCCACCGTGGCCGTCCGCAAAATGACATTGTCGGCCGGCAACACCTTGAATTACAGCCTGTATTCCGACACCAACCACTCGGTGGTGTGGGGGCCGACGATCGGCACGAATACCGTCACCGGCACCGGCAATGGCGCCGCCCAGCCACTGACGGTCTATGGCCAGATACCCGGATCACAATACCCGATCGTCGGTTCGTATACCGATACGGTGACCGCAACGGTCACCTATTGACCGTAGCTGTTCAGATGCGCGGCCGAACCGGTTGGATATGGTTTTCGATCTGGGCCGCGCTCATGCTCGCCTCGCCCCATATGGCGCTGGGCCAATCGCTGCAGATCATGCCGGTGATGATCAACATGCCGCATGGCACAATGGCGACAACGGTACTTGTCACCAACAAGAGTTCCGACAAACAAACGATCCAGGTTCGCCCCTTTCAATGGGCGCAGGACACCACAAAGGACAACCTGAATCCCACCAGCGAATTGGCGGTAAGCCCGCCGATCACCGATATAGAGGTCGGCCAGACACAGGTTTTCCGGCTGATCTTGCGCAAGCCGACCGACTCGGTCGAGGCAACCTATCGGCTGCTCTTCGATCAATTGCCGGCGCCCGCCGCACCAGGATCGGTTCGCCTGGCCCTGCGAATTTCCATCCCGGTGTTTGCGGCACCTTTGCGAAGGCTGGATGAAAAGGACATTGTTTGGCGCATTATCCGCGATCATGGCGAAGCGATGCTGAGCGTCGCCAATAATGGCAGCCAGCACATCAAGATTATAAAACCCGTTCTGGAGCAGGGTACGGCGCCGCCGCTGACTGTGCCAGCTGCAGCCGCTTCCTATATCCTGGCGGGCGCCTCCCGAACGTGGCGAATCGATGGCGGCGCGCGCCTGCAACCGGGATCGAACGTGCATCTGATTGCCACCACGGATCAGGGGCGTGTCGATGCCATGGTCCATGTGTCCGAGCCATAGAGTCTGGCGTATCTTCATGCTCGCGGCTTGGCTCGCTGTGGTTTCTTCTACACCTGGCGCTCGCGCCGCACCTGATCCGCATGTGCGCGACCTGCTGCTCGATGTGGTCGTCAATGGCCACGCGGTCGGCCTGATCGGCGAGTTCCAGGAAAGAAACGGCAAACTCTACGCAAAAAGAACCGAGCTGACCGCCCTCGGATTTCGGCTCAAGCCAGCCGGGCGCAACGCCAAAGCCGATGAGGAGCTGCCGCTAGCCGCCATGCAGGGCGTAACCTACAAGGTGGATGAACACACGCAGACGATCTATGTCACCGCTCCGGCAAGTGCGCTTAAACCGACGGTTCTTGGTGAAAGCGCAGATCAAAGCTCGCAACTTCCGGTCGAAAGCGGGTACGGCGCGGTCAGCAATTACGGCGTCACCGGCACCCATGTCAGTGGGCGCACTCTGGTGAACGGCGTATTCGATAACCGCGTTTTCACCCCATGGGGCGTTGCGGATACCTCATTCACGGCCAGCAATGCGCCCACATTCGGCACAGCCCCGTTGGTACGCCTGGACTCGAATTTCATCTATTCCGACCCCGCGACTCTGACCCAGTATCATCTCGGCGATGTCATTTCCGGCGGTTTGGCATGGACCCGGCCGGTACGCCTGGGCGGTGCCCAGATAAGCACCGATTTCGCCATCAGGCCCGATCTGGTCACCATCCCGGTGCCGACCATCACCGGGCAGGTTGCCGTGCCCTCCAGTGTCGATGTGCTGATCAATGGCGTCCAGGAATTGTCGCAATCCGTGCCGCCAGGCCCGTTCGAGATACGCCAATTGCCAGTGGTCACCGGCGTCGGCAATGTGGATATGGTTATTCGCAACGAGGCAGGCCAGCAAACCACGCAATCACTCACCATGTATGAAAGCCAATCCCTGCTGAAACCGGGGTTGAGCAATATGTCGGTGGAACTCGGCATGGTCCGGCTGAATTACGGTGTGGCGGGCGATACCTATCGCGCCGCGGCCGGATCGGCGAGTTATCGTTACGGCGTCTATAACTGGCTGACGCTGGAGGGCCATGCGGAAGGCAGCGGCGGCAGCGGCGGCACGTTCGAGGGGCTGAGAACCACACCGGGTGCCATGGCCGGCGGCGGGGCAGCCGTAGCGCTGGGGCCATTGGGCGTGATATCGGCCGATATCGCCGGCAGCCATTTCGGCAGGAATAGCGGCGGCCTGGCCTCGATCGCCTACGAGCGCATCGGGCCGGTATTCAGTTTCTCCGGCAGCCTGATTTCGACAAAGTCGAATTTTGGCGATCTCGCCTCGGTCTTTGGCGACCCGGTACCGAGCATCCAGGCGCGGGCCAGCGTGGGGCTGACCATCCCCTCGGTCGGCTCGCTCGGGCTGGTCTATGTTCTGATCCGCCGCCCGGCCGTCAGTGTCAGCCTGACTGAGGCCACTTTGGGCGACGCAGTGCCGCAAAACGCCTTTGGCTCGGCCCTCACGCCGCTGGCCTTGGCGTCAAGGACCTCCCTGTTATCGGCCACCTTCACCCGGCCACTCTTTGGCGGCCGGGCCAATATCTTCGCCACCGGATTTCACGATTTCGCCCAATCCGCGAGCACCGGCTTTACCGCCGGCATCACCTTTTCGTTCGGCCGCCGCACCTCGGTATCCGCCTCCGGCACCAGCGGCGATGGCGCCTCGGAGACCACGATCGAGGCCATCCGCTCCGCCGGCGAAATCGGGCAAGCCGGCTATCAGCTGCTGGATAGTTTCGGCCAGACACAACAGCAATTGGCCATCGCCACATATCATTCGGTCTTCGGCACCTTCGATGCGGGAATCGACCGGCTCGCCGGCAGCACGGCAATACGCGCGGATGTGCAGGGTGCCGTCGCCTACGAAGCCGGCGGCATGTTCGTCGCCAACCCGATCAATGATAGTTTTGCCGTGGTGGATACCGATGGGGCACCGAATATCGAGGTGCTGCAGGAGAATCGCCCAATCGGCCGAACCAATGCCTCCGGCCAATTCCTGGTACCCGATTTGCGGTCGTTCGAGGCCAATCGGCTGGCAATCAACGCTGACGATGTGCCGCTGGATGCCGAAGTGGGCCCGGTTACCAAGCTGGTGCGGCCACAGGACCGCTCCGGGGTCGTTGTGCGTTTCCCCGTCCATGCCAGCCATGGTGCAATCGTCAAGCTGACGGACAAGGCGGGCATTGCCATCCATGTTGGCAGCAGCGCGAAACTCTCGGGCATCGCGCACCCTGTCGATCTCACTGTGGGGTTCGATGGGGAGGTCTATGCAACCGGCCTGAAGCACCATAACGAAATGCTGGTTGTTCCCACCGATGGTCCGCGCTGCAAGGCGGTTTTCGATTACGTGCCAGAGGCCGGCGCCCTGCCCAGCATAGGCCCGGTGCGGTGCAGGGAGGCCCCTTGGTGATACGCATCGTCACGGCCGTACTCATCGCGCTCTGTGCGCAAGCCGTGCAAACCGCGCATGCACAAAGCTGCACGCCAACCGCCACCGCGGTAGCGTTTGGCAGTTACGTCTCGATGATGTCAGGCAATGACGCCACCACCGGCACCGTCACCGTCACCTGCAGCACGAGCGGTGTGTCCATTCTGTTCAGTTACACGATCGCCCTGAGCATTGGCGGCGGCGGCACCTTCGCCACCCGCAGCATGTCCGGCCCGCTGCAAAGATTGAGCTACCAGCTCTATCGTGATTCCGGCGACACGCAAATCTGGGGCGACGGCACCGCCGGCACTTACACCGTCACCGACGGATACCTCCTCGGCATCAATGCCCAGGTCTCCAGAAACTACACCGTCTACGGAATCATCCCTAGCCAGACAGCAAAAGTCGGCAGCTACATCGATACGATAACGGTAACACTGACCTACTGAACAGGGGTATTTGCCCAACGCTCACGCAAAAATGCCGCGTGCGCCTCCAACCGGCACTCCAGAACGGCACTCCGCAGGCCACGCATAAGGGTCTGGTAATAGGTCAGATTATGCCAGGTCAGCAGCATCGGCCCAAGCATCTCATCGCAGCGGAACAAATGATGCAGATAGGCGCGGCTATGTTTGGTGCAGGCAGGGCAGGTGCATTCCGGATCGATCGGGCCCGCATCCTCGGCATGTCGCGCGTTGCGCATATTCAGGATGCCGCGGCTGGTATAGGCGCGGCCGGTGCGCCCGGCGCGGGTGGGCATCACGCAATCGAACATATCCACACCGCGCTGCACCGCGCCCAGCAAATCGTCCGGCGTGCCCACGCCCATCAGATAGCGCGGGCGATCTTGCGGTAGATGCGGAACGGTGCCGTCCAGCGTTTCGAACATCGCCGCCTGGCCCTCGCCGACGGCAAGGCCGCCAATGGCGTAGCCATCGAAACCGATCGCGGCCAGCGCCTCGGCCGAACTCTTGCGCAAATCGTGGTAGATGCTGCCTTGCACGATGCCGAACAGCGCATAGCCCTCGCGCGGCTGAAACGCGGCCTTGCTGCGCGCCGCCCAGCGCATGGACAGCGCCATGGACGTCTCCGCCTGGTCGTGGGTGGCGGGAAAGGCGGTGCATTCATCAAGCGCCATGGTGATGGTGGAATCCAGAAGATGCTGGATCTCCATCGAGCGCTCAGGTGTCAGCCGGTGCTTCGAGCCATCCAGATGCGAGCGGAACGTCACCCCATCCGCATCGAGCGAACGGAGTTTGTCCAGCGACATGATCTGGAAGCCGCCGGAATCGGTCAGGATAGGGCCAGGCCAATCCATGAAGCGATGCAGGCCACCGAGTTTGGCCACGCGCTCCGCACTGGGGCGCAACATAAGATGATAGGTGTTACCGAGCACAATGCGCGCACCGGTGGCACGAACCGCATCGGCCGTCATCGCTTTCACCGTCGCGGCGGTGCCCACCGGCATGAATACGGGCGTTTGGACATCGCCATGGGCGGTGTGCAAAACACCGGCACGGGCCTGCCCGTCCGTTGCCACGCCAGTCCAGCAAAACCTCGTCATTGGCTGGCCCGATGCAGAAGGGTAGCATCGCCATAGGAGTAAAAACGATACTCCTTCGCAATGGCATGCGCGTAGGCCGCATGCATCCGCGCTGTTCCGGCAAAGGCACAGACGAGCATGAACAAGGTAGACCGCGGCAGATGAAAATTCGTCAGCAGCAGATCGGCACTGCGAATCCTATGGCCTGGGGTAATAAAAATATCGGTATCGCCCGCGAAAGGATGCAGCGTTCCCCCGGCATCGCAGGCCGATTCCAGCAGCCGCAGGCTGGTAGTGCCAATCGCGACAATCCGGCCGCCCGCCTTGCGCGTGGCGTTGATGCGTGATGCGGTTTCGGCCGACAGCGTGCCACGTTCGGCATGCATCCGGTGCTGCTCCAGCGCCTCCGTCCTTACCGGCAGAAACGTGCCCGCACCCACGTGCAAGGTCAGTGTCACCCGGCCGATGCCGCGTTCGGCCAGCCGGCTCAGCAGAGCATCGGTGAAATGCAGGCCGGCGGTGGGGGCAGCAACGGCGCCCGCCTGGTCGGCGAAGATGGTCTGGTAGTCCGATTGATCCTGCGCGGTGGGGCCTTCAGGGCGGGCAATATAGGGGGGAAGTGCCAGAGCGCCCGCCCGGCTCAGTGCGGCCGAGAAATCCTCTCCCTCACGGTTGAACCGCAAGGTCACGCCGCCGCCGCCCTCAATACCGGTAACAGTGGCGTGGAAATTTTCGGCCTGGTCGAAATCCAGCCGGTCGCCCGGATGCAGCCGGCGCGCATTGCGGGCCAGCGCGTGCCAGGTGCCGTCTGGCAATGGCCGATCCAGCGTAATCCCGATTCGCGCCGAGCCACGCTGCGCGGAAAGCTGGGCCGGGATCACCCGCGTGTCATTGGCCACCAGCAGATCGCCCGGCTGCAGCAGGTCCGGCAGATCGGCAATCAGACTGTCATGCAGCGTATCGTGCACATGCAGCAGCCGCGCCGCATCCCTGGGCACGCACGGATGTTGCGCAATCCGCGCTTCCGGCAGCTCGAAATCGAAATCCTCGGTCAGCACGTCGGTGGTAACGCGACTCGCCTACTCAAGATAAGAGGCGATCTCGATCAGATTGCCGTCCGGGTCGCGGCAATAGACGGAGCTGATTTCGCCCAGCGCCCCCATCCGCTTCACCGGCCCTTGCTCGATCGCGATACCGCAGGAATGCAAATGCCCCACCACCTCGTCTGGGCCCACCGCGGTGATGAAACACAGATCGGCACTGCCCGGCCTGGAGTCGCGGCCGGTGGTCCAGGTCAGTTCGCCCGCCGGCCGCACATTGATCTTTTGCCCCCCGAATTTCAGCGAACAGCGGTTTTCCGCGCCGAAATCCTCGCGCTCCATGCCCAGCACGCGCTGGTACCAGGCGGCGGTGATTTCCACCTCGTCGCAGGTCAGCACAATGTGGTCGAGCCGATCGACGGTGAAGCGCATGGCATATATGTCCCGGTCGCGTGTTCGGCGTTTCTATGGGTTGCTCGCCATCGGGGCAAGAACGAGGGCATTTGGCAATAGCGGCGCCAAGCCCAAGGCCAGCACAAACACCAGAACAACGCCGCGCGCCAGGATCGGCAAAGCCGGTCTCAGCACCGCATACCGCATGGCGCGAAACGGCGACGCGCCGCTTGCGGCAGCAGCCTCGGCAAGGCCGGCAGGCACACGGCGCCAGGATGCGGCGAGATACACCACCATCAGCGGCAGCAGCAGCCCGACTGTCTCAGCGAGGCGCGTGGCGAAACCATGCGGCATCGGCAACACCGCCCACCCCGCCGCACCCACGCATGGGCCAACCCAAAGCGGCAAAAGCCAAGGCAGACGATGCCCGGAGGCGATAACCGGCAAGGCAAAAGCTGCACAGATGGCGGAGGCGGCAGCAGCCAAGGCGGCATCTTCAGGCAGCGTCGCACGCAACCCGGGTGCAAGGTGCAGCACGCCCGCGAGCGCGGCCGCAAAGCTGCCGCATGCCAGGACCACCAACGGAACCGCCAACAGAAGGGGGGCGGCCTTGCCCGCCCGGCGCGCGGCCAAGGCCGGGCCGTTCACCAGTGCGTCAACCAGGCCAAGCATACCCTACTTGCTCAGCCAGGCGGAAAACCGGGCTTCCAGCTTCTCGCCATTATCCAGCCAGAACCCCTCATCAATGGCCAAACCCGCCTGCAGATTAGCCGGCAGGGCGGGGTTCTGCGCGCGCTGCTCCGCCGGCAGCAGCGCGAAGCCGCCCCGGGTGGAAGGGCCCAGATTCGCCAACCTGGCGAAAATCGCCTGCCGCGCCGGGTCGGTAGCGACGCCGATTGCCGCCAGAGCGCCACGCGGATGGGCGGCGGCCTGAACAATGGCCCAGCTGACCACCTCATCCAGGCAGCCGCTCCATTGCAGGCCGATATGGGATTTTGGGCCGGCCGGAAGGGCTGCGGCGGGGGCGGATGTCAGCAGCACCTTGGCCGAGGCCAGGGATTGCGCCGGCTGGCCGGGCTGATCCCACCATTCAATATAGGGTTTCAGCTGATCCAGCTTGCGAAAGGCCCGGTCCACCCCGTCCGAGGACCGCAGGGTGCGATAGATGTCGCCAGGGGAAACGCCATCGGCCAGCAGAGCGATTTCCAGATTGCCGCGGGCGGATTTTTTCAGGCCGCGCCGGCCTGGATGCTTGGCGATGTCCCAAAAATCGGCCCAGCTCGGGCTGGCCTGCAGCTTGTCACGGTCCCAGGCGAGCACGGTCGCCGCAACATAGGCACCGGCGCCGCAATCGCTCGCGGCCTGGGGCAGAAAACGGTCGCGGCCCAGGCTGGCCCAATCGAGTTTGGCAAAGGTCTGCGCGTGGCAGCCAGCCGCAAGCGTGGCGCCATCCACCAAGGAAAGGTCGATCTTGTGGTCGTCGGCCAATTTTTTCAGCGCGTCGACCGAGCCATCCCAGGCTGGCGCGGCCATATCGGTGCCGCTGGCCTCGGCATAGGCCCTCAGCAGCAGTTTCAGTGCCGGCTCCCGAATCGGCCCAGCTTTCAGCGCCACGGCAACCGGCTGCGGCGCGGTGTCATCCGCCGGCGGGGCTGGTCTTGGTGCCGGCGGCCCGGCGGCGAGGATAAGCATCGCCAGTGGCGGCAAAGCGAGCAGGATGGAAAAGCGCATCACGTGATCGCCTTGGCTTGCCTGATGTGTCTGGCGGCGCGACGATAACCGCAAGGGTCTTGTTAAGAAAGGCCGCGGCCCGGCGGCAAACCTCAAGGTGACCCGGCCGCGCCAAACGCGATTGCGTGATAAGGCTGCCAGGCAATAGCCGCAACCTGGCCCGGCGTCAGGCCGCGCAGGCCGGCGCCGGCAGGGCGGCGCACCACGATCTCGGCACCGGAGCCGATCAGCAGGCGTAGCCGGTAGGTGTCGCCATGGAACTGGGTTTCGATCAGCGTGGCATCCAGCGCACCGTCACCGATTTCGGCTGCCGTCACCGCGGCAATGGCAATCCGGTCCGGGCGCAGCACCATCAGGCAGGGCGCCCCGGGCTCCAGATTGCGGTTGCACCGCGCTTCCACAGTCGGGCCACAGCCCAGCCGGATGGTCGCCACGTCGTCGTCTATCGCCTCTACGGTGCCGGGCAATTGGTTGGTTTCGCCGAACAGCGAGGCCACGAAAGCGTTGCGTGGCCGGTCGAAAATCTCCTCCGGCGTGCCATGCTGCTCCACAGCGCCGCGGCGGAGCACGGCGATGCGATCGCACAACGCCAATGCATCCGCAGCGTGTCGCGTGGCCAGAATCGTGGTGGCACCCAGCATCTCATGGATGCGGCGCAGGCTGCCCATCAGGGCCAGGTGCTCGCCGCCCTGATGCTCAGCCAGCGGCTCGTCCAGCACAAGCAGTCTCGGCGCGAACACGCTGGCGCGGGCCAGCATGGCGCGCTGGCGCTGCGCTGGGGTGGCTGAATGCGGCATCAGCGAGCCCATGCCGGCAAGCTGCACCTGTTCCAGGGCCGCCTGCACCAGCGGCTTGCGGGCACGCCGGCCGACCCCGCGCAGACGCAACGGCAGGTCGATATTCTGCTCCAGGGTCCATTGCGGGAAAAGCTGATCCGGGCACTGCACCACGCCGAAGCCGCGGCGATGCGCGGCCAGCCTGCCGATATCCTTGCCATCCAACTCTATTGTGCCGGAGTTCGCCGGTTCGAATCCGGCAAGAATGCGGATGAGCGCCGATTTGCCGCTGCCTGACTCGCCCAGTATCGCGGTAATCTGGCCCGGTTCCGCCGCCAGGGAAAACCCGTCCAGTACCAGCCTCTCGCCATAATGGCGGGTCAGGCGCGATAGTCTCAAATTGGCTGCCGCCATCTGCACGGGTCCAGTCGGTTAAGGCCACACGGTTACGGTGCGAGAGCAACCGCTCCCGCAGGGCGACGTTGAGAGGCCCGATGACGGCATGTTGCCCAATCGAAAACCAACCAACACTTCAAGGAGTGCCTCAGCATGGCCCTGGCTGACAATCTGCGCGAGAGCGCCCGCGATGAACTGCGCGCCCTGCGCGATCAGGTAAACCAGCTGATGGAAGAGCGCGTCACCCCCGCGCTCAACGACGGCTATAAGCGCGCCGATGCCGCCACGCGACGCGCCCGCGCCTATACTGAAGACCAGGCCGAGGCGGTGGCTGGCCGGGTGAGAGACCAGCCGCTGATCGCCATCAGTGTCGCCGCCCTCGTTGGCTTCCTCTTCGGCCGTTTCTCGAAGTAGCCGCGGATGCGTGCCCTCCGCCTGACGCGTGTCGCCGCCAAGGCGGAGATTCTGCTGCTGCGCCGCCTGGTGACGGTGGCGGTTCGGCGCGCCATCCTGGGCGCGGTCGCCGCCGTGTTCGCGCTTGCGGCGCTGATCCTGCTGCACGTGATCGGCTACCTGGCGCTGCGTCAATATGCGCAGCTCGCGCCGATCTGGGCCGCCTGCGTCGTCTGTGGCGTCGATATCCTGATCGCCGCGGTGTTCGGCCTCCTGGCCGGCTCCCACCCGGCAGACCCGATTGCCGACGAAGCCAGGCGCGTCCGCGACCTGAGCCTGGAGCAGGCGCGGCAAAGCCTCACCTTGGCTGCCATGATCGCCCCGGTCACCAGGCTGGTCGCCGATACCGGCCTCCTGCGGCTGCTGCTAAAGCTGCTGGGTGCCCCCTTCCGCCGCAAACGCGAATAGCTGCTTGTCACGGAGGAGAACGGCCCGGGACCCGCCCAGGCCGTTCTCGCATTTGGCTAGGCGGCCTGGCAGCCACACATCACATTGCCCAAAATGTAACCGGCCGCCAAAGGCAGGCGGCAAGAATAATCGACGCGATCGGCGAACGTGGGAAATACGTCGTCGTGTACGGAGAACGTGGCGTCGGCAAATCATCCTTGGCCCAAATGATCCCGTTCTTCATGCCAAGCAGAAATCAGAAGATTCGTCACATCAGGGTTCAGTGCTTTCCGGGCGACAGCGTCTCAAAACTCGCCAAGCGACTCTTTAGCCGTATCCACGTCGATGCCGATGACGGCGAAGGAAAGCGCGCTTATTCTGTCGCGGAATTCTATCCGGGTGACGTTACGGTGGACGACTTCCTTCAGGAAACAGTTCAAGGAACACGAGATACCCATCATCGTGATTGACGAATTTAACAAAGAAGATGCCAGAATCATAATTTTCAACCTGATAGACTCTCTGTCGGATGAAGCGTCGAACGCTCCCATTGCCGTGATTGGCGTAGCCAATAGTCTTCTGGGATTGATGGAACGTCACGAAATCTATCGAGACCGACATGCTAACGGAATTTGCCGATCGACCGGGCCAAATTCTCGAACGCACCGGCGAGGCAAGAGCATTCCGCTTCAGGTTTGCCAAGCCCGCCATGCAACCCTCTGTGCTGATCAGAGGTATTCAAGCCGGGCTCGTCGGCGAAGGTGTCAAACATTCTCTTTCCTCACCAAGGCGGAGCGATATCTTGGCCACCGATCAAAGGCCCGCCCGGCCGGCGCGCTGATTGACCTTAGAGGCAAATACCCTAATCTCCTGCGCAGAGAAAAGCGGCCGCCATTGAAGCGGCCCGGAAAGGGCAGGAAGGCAAGGTATGGGCCAGTTCAGGTCTGCGCCGCTCAACCATCCGGATCACGTCGGGCAGGGCGAGGAGGGCTGCAAGCGCCCATGGATGGTGCATTACCCACCCCATCTGCGTTGGGATATATCCACCGGTTTTGGTACCGTGCCCGATCTGCTGGCGCGCGCGGCGCGACGATGGGGCGAGAAGCCGGCAATCGGCTATGCCGGACGGCAGATTTCGTTTTCAGCTTTGGCCGATGCGGTCGACCGCCTGGCGGCGGGGCTCATCGAAGCTGGCAGCGGCCCCGGCCACACCATCGCCCTGCTGCTGCCCAATACGCCCTGGCACAGCGTGTGTTTTTTCGCGGTCCTGAAGGCGGGTGCCAGACTGGTTCACCTCAGCCCGATGGATGCCGCACGGGAGATCAACCACAAACTGGCCGATAGCGGCGCCGATCTGGTGGTCACCACCGATCTTGGCGGTTGCGCGGCCAGAGCGATCACCCTGCTGGAAAGCGGCATAATACCGCGCCTGTTGGTAGGCGAGGATGCGCATTGGGGCGGCGGCGCCCCTGGCTCGATCGCCTATGGTGATCGGGTCGGCCGCCTGGCCGATCTGCTGAGCGCGCCCGCACCGCATCGCTGGCCGGTCGTGCAGCCCGGCGATGTCGCGCTGCTGCAATATACCGGCGGCACCACAGGCACGCCCAAGGGCGCAATGCTGACCCATGCGAATATGGTTGCGGCGACGCAAAGCTATCTCGGCTGGCGCGACGACTCCGTGCCGCCCCCAGGGCAGCAGCGCGTGATCGGCGTGCTGCCGATGTTTCACATCTATGCCCTGAACGTGGTGCTGTTGCTCAACATCGCCGACGGCAACGAGATTCTGCTGCGGCCGCGTTTCGACGTCGCTACCACGATCGCCGATATCGAAATCGGCCGCGCCACCACTTTTCCCGCGGTGCCCACCATGCTGATGGCCATGCTCGGCACGCCGGATGCGGAGGCGCATGATTATTCCTCGCTCACCATGGTCGGCAGCGGTGGCGCGCCCCTGCCGCCGGAGGTGCTGGAGCGCGCGGAGAACCTGTTCGGCCGCCGGCTACGGCTGGGCTGGGGCATGACCGAAACCGCCGCCATTGGCACCCGCCTGCCGCCAGGCAGGGCGGCAAAGCCAGGGGTAATCGGTGCACCGCTGCCGAATGTGGACATGCGAATCGTCTCGCTCACCGATCCGCTTCAGCTATTGCCACCGGGCGAAATCGGTGAGATCGCGGTGCGCGGGCCAAACATGTTTATCGGCTACTGGAACCAGCCGGACCTGACCACCCAGAGCTTTGCCGACGGCTTCTTCCTCACCGGCGACGTCGGCAGCATGGATTATGAAGGCCTGTTCACCCTGGTGGACCGGAAGAAACGAATGATCATTTCCGGTGGCTTCAATGTCTATCCGTCGATGATCGAAAACAGCATCTACGAGCATCCTGATGTAGAGGAAGTGATCGTGATCGGCATACCCGATGCGTATCGCGGTGAGGCGGCCAAGGCCTTCGTCAAATTGCGGCCCGGCGCCGGGCAGCTGACCCTGGACGATGTGCGTATTTTCCTGGCGGATCGCGTCGGCCGCCATGAGATGCCGACCGCGTTGGAAATCAGAGACAGCCTGCCGAAAAGCCCGGTCGGCAAGCTGCTAGCAAGCGCCCTGGTTGAAGAAGAGCGCGCCCGCGCCGTACATGATCGTTAGGCATCGTCGGCACGTAAGGCATCGTCGGCAAATAAGGGCGTCGGCACGCCGACAAAGATGCCGCTTCAAACAAAGGCTGAGGGCCCGTTCGACCCGGCAGCTTGAGTCAGTTATTGTCGACCGGGCCCTTAGGGCGGGCTCGGCCGAAGCCAGGCG